>VFQN01000763.1_pt1 | contig 58136 bp, 70 predicted proteins | sample 3512371 | NCBI WGS metagenome assembly VFQN01 (sample SAMN10412370, study PRJNA504923) | tailings metagenome | isolation source: Replicate 2 from Balatoc abandoned mine | place: Philippines: Itogon, Benguet | collected 2017-08-28 | reverse complement strand
CGGTTACGTCAATTACGGTCCAAAATCCACATTACGCCGTAAATTCCCACCCCTACCCCAGTTGCCTTGCCGGTCCTGTGGCTGGCGTAGCAGCCCGTCCTCCCGCTGAACTTGCGCCTGTCGCATGCTCCTTCGGCACAAGCGCCGCTTCTCTACGTCCACTACATGCCGACACTGCAGCGTTCACAACTCCTGCACCATCAGGTCATGTACCAAATGCATAACACCTCCTCCCCGCAGGTGGACGAGGAGAGCGGCGAGGTGAGCGTTACGGAGCCGCGCAAGCTGCGCGGCATCGGCCTGGTGGACTTCCCAGCGGAGCAGCTCAAGGCGGCCATCCAGGCGGGCGTGCCCATCACCTGCGTGCAGGTGGGTCCTGGCTGCGCACTGCAGTATCCTGCACGGCGTGAGGGCATAGCTGTCCCGGGACAGCGGACTCCGATTGCCAGGCACTAGTAAGCCTGTGGGCATGATCCACATCTTCGTTTGGAGTCCCTTTCAACTCCCAACAGGAGTTGCTGCTGGCCGCACAGCAAGATTTGCCTGCGTGCGTGCCTAGGACAGGCGCATGAAAGGAATGCCCCATCATCCCACGCTCCGCCCTTGTGCAGCTGGAGCACAGCGTGCTGGTGCGCGCCGACCCCGCCGTGCTGGACCTGTGCGCGCGGCACGGCGTCAAGGTGCTGGCGCGCGGGGGCACGCTGGGCGGCCTGCTCAGCGAGAAGTACCTGGACGTGCCGCCGCCGGAGCCCGTCAAGGGTGCGTGCAGGGCGCGCAGGGTGTGGGGACGGGCCGGGGGTGGGGCGACCGCCATTCCGGGGCGCAACATGTACATACGCTACTAGCAGGGCCTGGATGCAGCGGACACGCAGAGTTGTGAAGTACTGGAGGGTGTCGTTTGCGCTGTAGCGGGGCTCCTGACGGTGAGCCCAATGCAAGCCTGGACTCAGCGTTGGAGGTTGCAGCCGCGAGCGTCAAGGCTCGGTTCCCTTACGAACGCGCATCCCTCTTCTCACGCAGGCGACCCCGACCTGGACTCCGTGCCAGCCTGCCTGGACATGGTCAACAACGTCGGGGGGTGGGCCAAGTTCCAGGTGAGACCCCTGCCTTGCGCCTCGCCTCAGCTGAGCAGCTTGATGCCAGTACCAGCTGACCAGCCCGCTCACCCTATCTGACTGCCAGTACCACCCACTCACTACACCGCCACCTGCCCTCCACCACACCCTACTCAAAAGCTTTCGTACCGAAGTTTGAGCCTAACGCCTACGCAACGCCCTCAGGCCGCCCTGACGGCGCTGGCGGCGATCGCGGCAAAGCACCAGACGCGCATCGAGACGGTCGCGCTGCGCTGGCAGATCGACGCCGGCACCTTCCCGCTGGCCACCACGCGCTGGGGGCCGCGCGTGTGGCGGCAGTTCGGGGCGCTGGGCTGGGCGTCGCACGCGCGCAGCGGCGGGTCGCCGGGCGTGGGGTCGGCGCTGTTCCAGGTGGAGTCCTTCCTGGACGCGCAGGACGTGCAGGCGCTGGGGGCGCTGGGCGTGAGGGTGTGATAGGGCGGGAGCGGGGAGCAGGGGCGTGGCGGCGGCAGGCGCAGGGGTAGCCGAGGCGGAGGCGGTGATGCTGGGCGTGAGGGTGTGAAAGGTGCGGATGGGCATGGCGGGGCAGGGGCAGGCACAGTGGGGGTGCTGAGGGGCGCTGGGCGCCTGGGTGGTTGGTGGGTGGAGGGTTGTGTAAGTTGTCGCATTGGGTAGCTCTGGAGTGGGGGTATTGCGGTGGGTATTGTCATGGTGGGTACGTAGGCTTGGGGTACGGTAGGGCATGCGGCGGGGTGGTGAGTTGAGGCGGGCGGGTGGTGTTCAGAAATGGTGGTGCAGGGTGGTGACTGTTACGGCACGCCGTAAGGCGCGGCGGAAAACTACGCTGCATGAGAGAGGCCTGTAGGTCTGGCATGCCCGCAGCTACCTTCGGTGACTTCGGACTAGGGCACATGAGCACTGCACAGCCACGAAGGTCAGCTGTTTGCGTGTCGGGATTTTGCAGTTCAACACCTTGTCATGACAATTCTTAGAGGCCGCGAGTTCCTGGTATGTGATGAGTAGAAGACACTTGCACTCTGGGCTGTGGTGATGTGGACTTGTGGAGAGACTTGCCGTGCCCTCCAGAGTGGCATGCTGGCGGCGGCTGTTGCAACCGCTGGTACGAGCGTAAGACACGACTGTCGCCCATTGGTGCGTTCGGTATCAGAGACGGGGAATATTATTATACAGGGGACACAGCACTTTAGATGCTTCCGAATTGGGCACTTATATGCACCACCAGTGCACAGTACGCCTGGGTACGGCTCTGTAGCCAGGGGAGGTCCCCTAGCATGAAATGTACTGCATGCCCACGACACGGCCTCCACACTCGTGCGCAGCAGCAGCAATATCCAAGGAGCCTACAGCAGTTATAAACTGCATACTCGCCAACGCACACACACTCCGTAATAAACGAGGAAAAACCTCCACTTAGGTTCACCTAGACACCTACCCTACTGCCCCTGCTGCAACTGCGAACTCAGACTACGCGCGGTAAACGCTGAAGGTTTTAAGCGACCGACACGCACGCGATGGTGGAGATCCCGGAACTCGAACGTTAGTGGCGGTGTTAGCGTAACAGGCCAGACCTTCGCCCTTTCCATGGGCAGCCATGGCTACCAAGAAACCCGTTAAGAAGGACCGCGCCCCGCTACTTCTTGCACACGCTGACGCCATAAGGACTGGCGTAGGCGCGGTACGTAGTCAAGGGACTACCTGTGGTCGCCTACCCGCGCGACATGCTCACTAAGCGTTAAGGGGACTTGGCGCAGTATCAGACATTTCGCCCGGCTGCGATTCATGTACAGACACCAGATGGACTTACTGTCATCAAGACGAGACTCTCTGCAGCACTGAACCTATGGAGCATGCTTATCGGGGGAGCAGAAGACCTGGTAAGGAGGCCCCCATTTGGGTATTTGCCAAGCGACCACAGTGTTGCTACAGAGAAGCTCCAGAATCGGGCAGCAGAGTTGTTACGAGTCCGGGAGCAGCTGCCCTCGCACTCGGCCTCCCCCGCCACCCGCCTTGACTCCGCTCCACCCCTTGAACCGTTTGCACCTACCCCCAATCCAACCCTCACGAGACGTTACCCATGACCATATCCCCGCACGACAGAGGGAAGATATCTTCAAGGCTGGGTTGGCCCCGCTGCTGCAAGGGCTGCTGGAGCGGGGCGACGTGGAGGAAAAGCATGCGGCAGTGGGGTGTCTGTCGCTGCTGGTAAACAGCGAAAAGCACATTGCAGAAGTGGTCAACAGCCGGGTGCGTTCTGGGTCAGACTCCTGCGCATCCTGCATACGGCTTTGCAGGCACCTATCTACGTCTTGGTACCGGTACTGCGGTGCTGCTGGTGCAAGCACGCTCATGCTACCGTATGTTGCTATCCCTGTTACAACCAGGGCTGCGGTCACTACATCCCGCCTACCCCGCCCACCCCTCACACCCTTAGTAACTTTCCGTATTCCCTCGTGTGCTTCATGTAGGTAATAGCTGCAGCAGCGGCCATCCTTACGTCGGACCACGCTCGCGGCAAGCTGCCCGCGGTGCAGCTGCTGCGCTTCTGCGCGGGGCGCGCCGAGTTCAGCGGCCGGGTGGCTGACGTGGCGCTGGCGGCGCTGGTGGAGGTGCTCAAGAGCGAGGGCAACCCCGGTTGGGGGCAGATGCGGCAGGTGGGCGTGGATGTGCACGGCCGGGGGTGGTGTAAGCAACCAGGAGCATGTGGAGGCAACGGTGGCCGACTTGCTACTTGGCGCGGCCCGAGCTTTGTGTGTAGATGCGACAGGGGCCAGGGGGCTAGGGTGGTAACCGCAGAGCGGCAAAAGGGGGGCTAGGGGGGGGCAGGGACTGTAACACCCTGGAACGGCCGGGTATGGCGCTTTTGGGCTTGCACCGGCACCCGCAGCGCGCAAGAGGTCGAAGCGGCGAACGGCGGCTTGTGTGGGTGCATTTGCTGACGTACGGTGCGTGTTTGCCGTGTACTGAGCCGCGTCGTGGCCTACGAGCCGGCTCATGCACGGTTCAGCAGGAAATGCGTGCTGCCCACTCGGACGCTGCTTTGCCCGTGCACCAGCCCGCACGCACCCCGCCCTGCTGCCCCCCAGGCCCAGACGCACGCTGCCCACGCGCTCAAGCTGCTGCTGGAGAACTACGAGGGGGAGCCGCCGGAGGTGCGGCAGATGCGGAGGTGGGTGTGTGTGTGTGTGGGGGGGGGGGCGCCGCGTGGCGGGAACGTGCACGGGTGGGCATGCTGGCGGACAGTACACTTCATGGGATACCGCATGTGATTTGTGGCTTACGGCCTGATGCGACGCGCTATACGTCTGTGCGTAGAGGCTGTTGCCAGCGGGTGGGGCTGGGCCGACCATCGGAGCTCTGCCCCGGCGGCGGACTGCTATCTTGTTCCACACTTTTCGCATCGTTCCTGCTGCGCAGCTTGACGGGGAGTATCTGGCCCCTGGCATTTAATGCCGCACACACGCATGCACCCACGCCACAAACACTAAGCAGTGGAAACCTGCATTTGCGGCTTTCTCTTCCCACGCATGTGAAAGCCGTGTGTTGTACTGCTCGCCGAGCTAATGTGTTAAGGTGTAAATGTACCTCTTACAGGCACTTTCTAACGTCAGCGCCAACGCCCTGCCAAAGTACGCCGCCCACAAGTGGCAACCTGCCACCGGCGTGACTCAAACGCCATTGCTTACACTCGCATCCACCCTTAAAACACGTGCCGCACACTCTCGCAGGATCACGGCCGTGCAGCTGGGCGCGGTGGCCCCGCTGACGGCCATGGTGGCCTACGCGCCGCGCATGCCGCCGCCCGCGCTGGTGCCGGCGCCGCCGCCCCCCGCGCTCAAGGGCAAGAAAAAGAGCAGCGCGGTAAAGAAGCCCAAGCCGGAGGTGCGGCGAAATGGGGCGGGCGGGGGCGGGGGCGGGGGTGAGGGTAAGGCTATAAGGGGGCTTATGGTTAGTGCTTTGTGCCGCACGCTGTGCGCGCATGGACTTGGGCTCAACGTGGTGGGCCGTGGACCCGTGGTGCCAGGAGGCCTGCGACGCACGCGTGTGCGGGGTGGTGGAAAGGGACTTGGCTGCACAGCGCCTAGGCAGCACGCGCATACGGGAGCCGGCTGCAAACTGGGCATGTGCGACCGTGCCCCCTCATGAGTACAACCCCTGTGAAGCTGCTCGCCTACGGCCTACCAACTCCTTCCCTTTCCTCCTTTCTGCAGATCCCGCTGGGCACCAAGGACGCCGCCGCCACGGTGGCTTCCGCGGTGCTGCGCTTCCTGTCACTGGTGCCCGAGTTCGTGGAGCAGTTCATGGGTGGGTTAGCTTGACGCGGCCGCGGTGGCGGTTGGCCACAGCGCCACGCCACATGGGGTGTGACGCGGGTTGGCACATTGAGTCCTTTGAAGGAGCAACTGGGTCAGGACTTGGGGATCGGGTCGTGACTGCGGTGGCTGCTGGGCACTGGGGGTCTGGGAACGCAGTGGCGCGGCGCCCTGGGCCTAGGCCCCGGGACGGGGCGGGAGCTTGGTCAGGAACTGGAGCAAGAGGTTTACGCCCCGGTGCTGCTCCAGTTTACAGCGAAATTGCTCTGCGCTTCAGCCTCAGGGCACCTGTTACCCAACCACAAAAGGCCTGACCAGTCAAGCCAACGCTGCCCTGCTGCGCATCTCAATGCACCTGCCACTGCCCTCCGGACACCGCGTTGGAGTTGGGCGCGCAGTTGGCATGAACGCCGCCATCCTTCCGACTAGCCATCCCTGTCGTCCACATTTTTGTTGGGCCCCAGGCACTTAATCCCGCTACTCCCAGGCACCAGCACTTACGCCAACGCTTCACCTGATACCCCCGGCCATGTGTCCTGCTCCCCTGCACCCGCATTAACCCCAGGCACGGCATGCTCGCTCTTTACCGCATAAGCTGCTGCTTGGTCTCTCGCCCCTGCACACCCTATGCATCCCCCCTTGCCCCCCCAGGCACCGGCACGCTGCCCCAGGTGGTGGAGGCGCTGCTGACGTGCGGCAGCGAGCAGGCGGCCTACCTGTGCGGCATACTGTGGGAGGCCACGGCGGAAGCCAAGGTGGCGGCGGCGGCGCAGGCGGCGGGCGCGGTGCCGGCCCTGCTGCACGTCGTGTCGCGCAACCTGCTGGGCTGCAAGATGGGTGAGAGGGGAAGCTGGCGCGGCGGGGGCGGGGGCGGGCCGCCCAGAGGGCCATGTGTTTTGTTACCGTCTTGATCCTGAAAACCGTAGGTATTACCGGTAGCAGGGGTGGATAGCGGTGTGGCGGAGGTACTGCTACTCACCTATGGGCGGCGGCACCCAGCGATAATACACACGGGCTCCGTGTCAAACCAGTTGCGGTGCCTTTCTGCCTTATCGGTGGCTGTTCGCAGGCCGCATCAAGCCCCCCTCCGCGGCCGCCAAGCCGGGCGACAAGGGCAAGGCGGGGGCTGGGGCGCGCAAGGACGAGGGAAAGGGGGGCGCCAAGGGGGGCGCCAAGGGCGGGGCGAACGGCGGCGAGGCCCCGCAGCTCAACTACTGTGACGTGGCTGTGTGCAACGCCTCGGGGGCGCTGCAGCACCTCACCTTCGCGGACGACGCCAAGCAGCAGGTGGGTAGAGCAGCAGCTGCTGCAGCTTACCCACCCTGACGCACAGGGTGACCGGGCGGAAGGACATGCCTCCGCGAGCACAGGCATGGGCTCTGGATGCAGTCTGTCCTGGTGGCCCCATTAGGTGTTGGGATTGCTTTGCTGTCAGGCTTGCGGCGAGTCAGCGGATGGTCTTCAGCTTGGCGCCTTGTGCCGTCGTACAACACTGTATATGTCCGCACCCTAGCCGACTGCTCGCCACCAGTCAGGCCGCTGCGGACACGGGGCGGGACCGGCATGTGCATGCCTCTCTTCTGCACACCGCACGGCCTCGCCCCCTTCCTTTCATCCCTTTTATTACTTCTCACCCCACACTCCCCCCTCCCGCCATCCTCCCCTTCGTCCCCCTCCCCTAGGTTGTGCTGGAGGGCGGTGTGCCCATCCTCACCGCGTGCCTCAAAGTGGCTAACCCACAGACGTACGAGAACGCCTCTGGCGCGCTGTGGAACGTGGGGCTGGACGTGCGCAACGGCCTGGCGCTGGCGGCGGCGGGCGCGCCGGACTTCCTGGCCACGCCCGTGCCGCCCACGTGGCTGACACGTGGCACCAGCGCTGGTGCCGGCGGCGGGGGCGGGGGGCTGGATGCGGGCGGGCCGGGGGACGTGCAGGACGCGGTGTTCATGACGCAGCAGCTGCAATTGTGATGTGTCTTATGCAGGGGCAGGGGGGAGGAGGAGGGGCAGGGGGAAGGGGCAGGAAAGGGGTGAGCGGGCTGTTTGAGTGGGGGGATGGGGTGGTGGGGGCCGCATGGAGCAGGACCGGTGTGTGCCGTATGCGCTGTATCGGTCATGCGGAGAGATCAGTGCGCCTGCTGGCGGTGTCGTGGTGCTTTGCGTGATTTGGGTTGGTCGATTTGCTGGTACGATCGATGATAAGCAGCTGTGTCTCACATGTGTCCATGGTACATACGGTATTCATTCATGCACTGTGTTGCAATAAGAGCGCACTTGTCTGCTTTGCGTCTATTGGCGCGTGCCGCTGCAGCCTCGGAGGCTGCAGCGGCACATAGTCTAAGCCTCCTATGTATGGCATGGGAACGAGGGTGCTCAGCGCGCGGCCTCGTATCGTCGTAGGTTGTGGTGTCCAGCCACCGGTGGCAGTTTGGACCTAGAGACGGCTGGTCACCGGTAGCGTACGCAACGGCCGGTCCAAGCTGGTACAAGCAGGTCCAACGCAATTGTGATACCAGCGAGGGCACAAGGACAGTAGTGTGCGCATGGCAGGAAGGTGTGTCTTGGTGGGCAGCTGGGCACAGGCGGGCACCAAGGGCCCCACCAGGGGTGGGCACTGCGCGCTCCTCCGCATGGCTACGCGGATAGCCAGAGGTGAAATGCTGCAATGGCGGTTTCATCCATCCATCCCCTTAAGAGCTTTCGGCTTCCGTTTGTGTTGCAGGTAACCTTGGCCGTCACAGACTCACGGTTGCACCTGCCCTGCTGCAGCTTTCTTGAGCCGCTTTGCAGGGCCTAGCGTCGTGTCACTGCGTACGGTAAGGGCAGGCAGGGGCAGGTAGCCCAGGGTAGGGAGACACAGCTATCTGTGAAAGCACGACATACCTGGCAAGCAGATTGGTCCTCCGCAGGGGTACCAGGGTACAGCTTTGGCGGGTAGGCTCACCCGCTGCCCATGGGGTGCGCTGTGATCACAACCTACGTGGCAAGAGACGTACGGGACCGTTACATCGTCCCCACCCAAGGCACAGTCCATCCGCCACTATGGTCAGCTCCAAGAATTGCTACTAGCAATCATTTTGTGTAGTGATCTGGGTCGTGACCCCATCGCGATTAACACCACCCGGGCATAGCAATGATCGGCTTTTCCAAGCCGGTCGTCAAGACGGCCGCGGCTGCTGGCCAGCGTAGCCTTGCTGCGACTCGGCCTTGCTCCGCTCGCGCGTCATCCGTTCGCGTCTATGCCTCGGCGTCCCCTGCCCCCGAGGATGTGGTCCCCGTGAACCGGAGGGCCATGATCGGCGCTGTGGGAGCTGTTGTGCTTTCTACTGCTGGCAGGTAATTATTATCATGTGCATCGCCTGGGCAGGGTGGATTCGGGTTTGCCTCGTCCGCGCGGCGGACCGACAGCCATGCCACCGCCGAAACGCAAATGCCTTTGATTTCGCTTGCCGCAGGGCTTTCGCCGACGAGGCCGAGTCGGTTCCTGAGGTTCAGGCCCCCGCTGCACCCGTTGAGGCCCCAGCGCCCGAGGTGCGTCGCATGGCCCCCAGTCTCGGCGGCACACAGCCGGCCAGTCCTTACGGGGTGTCCTGCAGGCAGCTTGAACTCCTCTAGCTACAGTGCCGCCTACGACGCTCTGCTGCTTCTTAGTATACAGTCACAGCCGTTGTGTGACGACGTGCCTAACTACGTGTGCAAGCTAGCTGGGCACGCATGGCGTCCGATGTCGCTGTCGTTGCCCCGCTGCTCCGGCGCGTACGGCTTAGTCACCACGTGCGCCGTACGCTCAAACGGATGTGCACGTGCAGGTGCCCGCCGGGCCCGCGGTGACGCAGAAGGTGTTCTTTGACGTGTCGGTGGGCGGCAAGCCGGCGGGCCGCATCGTGATGGGGCTGTACGGCAACGACTGCCCCAAGACGGTGGACAACTTCGTGGCGCTGTGTGAGTGCTGCAGCGCTTTGATTCTAATCAAAGTGCATAAGCGTACGCCATAAGCAAGTACCGCAACATCAATTAGGTGGCATTGGGGTTGAGCGTTGTATGGCGCTGTGGTCGCAGTTGGGTTGGGGTGGCAGCGGCCGCGGCTGAATGCCGGGTGCTGCGACAGGAGTAGGAGTAGCTTGGCACCGCTGAGGCTCCAAGGTGCACGAAGGCCCGCACCATGTGCACGCCGTCCGGCTTGCCCTCTGGCTGCTCCTGTTCGTGACACCCCACACGCCTGCCTGCCTCCCGTGCCTACTGCCCCCGCTGCACGCGTCCTTCCAGCCACTGGCGAGAAGGGCTTTGGCTACAAGGGCTGCATCTTCCACCGTATCATCAAGGACTTCGTGCTGCAGGTGGGGTAGCGCGTGGGTTGTCAGGGTGTAGTGGACAGGAGACACAGCATGTGACCGCGAACAGGAGGGCAATTCATGATGCTGCTAGGTTGCCCTCCTGTTGTTGCCCAATGTTTGCTTACATGGGGCTTCACAGGCAGCTCCGCAGCTGTAACTCTGCGCAACGCGCTGTTGACACGTGTGCTTGCAGGGCGGCGACTTCGAGCGCGGCAACGGCACCGGCGGCTACAGCATCTACGGCAGGTACGGCAAGGGGCGGGCGGGCGGCCCGACAGGGGCTGCGGCAGGGCTTCACACAGGGAGATGTACGCTGTCGCAAGGAAAGGGCAGGGAGAACGCGCGAGGTGCGCGCCGGGTGTGACGGCAAGCTGCTTTGCAGCAGCGCGGTCGCGTATGGGCGTACGTACGGGTAGGCGTATGCGTGTGTCTGAGGGTCACATGCTAGGGCCTTGGCAAGCGCAACCGCGCTTCTGGGTTGCGAACGCCTCCGCTCCAATGCCCAATGCACCCCTCCCAGGCGCTTTGCCGACGAGAACTTCAGCATCCCGCACGCCCCTGGCGTGCTGTCCATGGCCAACGCGGGGCCCAACACCAACGGGAGCCAGTGAGTGGTGCATGTGTATTAGCGCGAAGGGCTGTATGTTACAGCAGGCGGTGTGCATAGGCACTGAGGCAGCTGGGGTGCTGTCCACGGCCAACGCGGGCCGCAACACCAACGGCAGCCAGTGGGTGGGGCAAGTGGGATGGGTAACAGGAGGCGGCCTTGGTGCCCTGTTTTACATGTAACACTATTCCTCCGTAGGGCCCAACACCAACAACTGGTTGGGATAATAGTAGGAGGCGCAAGCTGGCTTGCCCGAGTGTGCACGGAACACTTGTCTCCGTCTTGGCCCGGATGCATGGCACCGCGCCACGCTGCACGTTTATCCTGGATGTCACACCACCAACAGCTCACCCGCCCACTGTGCCTATTTTGCCCCATCCCGCCCCGCCCCGCTACGCCTTCTTCAGGTTCTTCATCACCACCGCCGACACCCCCTGGCTCAACGGCCGCCACGGTAAGCGCGTCACGGGATGAGCCTACCAGGCGCGGATGCGCCAGGGGCCGTAAGGCGTAAGCTCTGTTTACCAAACAGGGCAGGGCGTGCTTGCATGTGCGCAGCGGACTTACTCCGCAAGCGTAAACATGCACCTGTGACGGTGCAAAAGGAGCAGAGGGCAGCTACAGTGTAAGCACTCCGCAGCGCTGGCTTGGAAATACACGCCGGCCTCCTGTTCGTATCTGTCACATCAACCAACCCGTCCCTGCCCCACCCAACGCGCCAACCCGCCCCGATGCCTCTCCCGCCCGCAGTTGTGTTCGGCCGCGTGCTGGAGGGCTGGGACGTGGTGCTGGCGCTGCAGGAGGTGCCCACGGACCGGGGGGCCAGGTGGGGGCTCGGGCTGCGCGAGGGCGTGGGAGTGGCGGCGCAAGCAAGCGGGGTGTCACAAGTCCATGCAAGCACGGCATGTGTGGTGTCCGTGTGAATCACTGCAGCCCCGCCCTTGGAGGCCGTACGTTCGCCTGCCGTACGCTAGGCATGGGCAGCGTGAAAGCAGCACATGGATGTGTAGCGGATGCGGTGCGGGAATGGGATATATCGAATCCCTCACATGCATACATGCAGGAAAGTGTCACTCACTGCCACCTCCGGGGAGAAGAAGACTGCCTGAGGCGATGGGGCTAAGCAGGCGGCTGGAAGCTCCGCCCGGCTGCTCCCGCTAAATGTTGTTAGCTATACCACCCAGCACAGGAATGTGTAAATTGGCAGCTCAATGTCCTATTCCCTGCTCTGCTGGCCCGCAGGCCCAAGGACAAGGTGGTCATCGAGAGCTGCGGCGTGCTGTAAGTACAGCCGCCATGTACGCATGTGTACGACAGCCCGGAACCACGTGCGACGCATGGCGCGGACGCCAGCTGCAGGGTGTGGGAGGAGTGGGGGCTTCCGGGCCACAGTGTTGGCCAGGTACCCGGAGTGTGGTGTCAGGACACCGAGAGCCGCGCATGGAAGCATGTTGCTGTGGGGCGACAGGCTGCGGTAGCGAACACAGCGGTAGGGTGGTGGCGCGGCTTGAGGAGCAGGGGTGCTGGCGGGTGGACGATGTAGCGCCGCGCTGCACCCCTTACGGCATAGGCTTGGGTATGCTGCAGTGAGGAGAGTGCAGAGGCTCCGTCTGTGTTGAGGCCAAGGGGTGTTTTTGGCATCTAGTGGACAGTGTCGGGCGAAAGGTAGTTGGTTTGCGCCTGGGTACGTGGCTCAGTCGGTGCTCCTTGGAGTGTGATCAGGGGTCACATGGCCACAAGGCGGCAGCAAGGATTGCTGGTGTTGGTTGGCAGCGGGCCAGGCGCACCGAGGCGACACGCTGCACCGCGCCCCTGCGCCGCACAGGGCGGCCGAGGGGCGCAAGACACACAGTGCCGGTGGGCAGAGGCCACGCGAGGCATGGGGATTTGGGGACCACCTGAGCGAGCTCGGGGTGTGGTAGCGTGTACCGTTAGGCAGGCACAAGTAGGTGAGGTTGAACGGAGGCGCAGAGCCGCTCAGAACTCTGTGCGCTTGCTGTTGGTCACTTGTCCCTGCCGTGTCCCGTGTGGGCACGCACCCAGGTGCAACCTGTAGCGCGCAAACCTTGCGTTTGCAGGATAGCAATTGGCAAAGGATGCACCATACAGTATTCTGTCGTTGACCGCTAGTACAGACCGTATTACGGCGTTGGCAACGGGAGACGTGGTCGACAGCGCATGGGGCATAAGGTTGGCAAGGATTGGCTCCACTCCCGACCACTCCCGACCACTCCCGACCACTCCCCCTGCGCCCTGCCCGGCTCCTTCAGTAGGGCATATTGGGCAAGCATGTATGGAGTATGGACCTCAGGTAGAACTCATGGGGGTCCCAGGTGCCTGCAGCACACCTCGTGAGTCTGGGCAGTCAGGGAGGCAAGTCGGGGAGCGGGCGGCCATGCGCAGCTCAGCTCCCCTGGCACAGCTGTACGGTAGTCATGTACAGCTGAGTCATCAGGGCGCTGCAAAGAAGCTTTCTCATCACACCGTAGCCACAGCCACTTGAAGGAGCAAGCCGACATTCGCCCATAAACAGGCATACAGGACTGTGTGCTACACATATGGCATCGATGGCACGAGGAGCCGGCACGCGGCAGGCCTGGTGCTGGGTACTCTTCCCGCCAGGCCCCTACGGAATAGACAATTGCCAGGCATGCGTTTTGCTAGAGGGGAAAGTGTTAACAGCCGTCCTTGCAAGAATTACATCGGAAGCGCTGACCCGTTCTCTGCGACGAGCGGCCCCGTCAGGAGCGGGACCGTCATCACAGCTACACATGATAATATGAAGCAAGGTTGTGACAATTTAACTTCTGGCGCAGCGGAAAGCAGAAACACCCAGCTCCGGCACGCCCCTTTGTTGCTGCCTCCCGCGGCACCTCTGCATGTGTACAAGGCACTCCCTCAGTCGCTACTCCACCGGGGCCGTAAAAAACCTGATATACAACATCTTAACAGCGGTGTTCGACCTTCGAGTTAGACGTGGACAAGTAGCAAGACCCTTGGGTCGGGGTGCGGTTGGCTCCTGCGGTTGTTGCCCCGGGTGACCATGTCGAGGCAAAAGCTGCCATTGCGGCAACAATGAACCCTCACCATCATGTCTACCTGGGAAACACACTATTTTGCAACTAGATGAGTGATATTTGCACAGCACATGCAACACAGCGAAGCAAGCGGGCCTCCCGCACACCGTAGGCATAGCCGGCCGCTGCCTCAACAGACGCGACGCAGACGCATGCCGGGCTACCCAACATAGTTGTTATACATCGTCCTTAACCATGGTGGCCTGGTGTGAGCAGGAGCGGCTGCTGGCGAGCCTCTACGGCTTGCACCACCGGGCAGCCAGCGACCTGCAGGGCAGGACCGACGTCGACGGCTTCTGCTGCATATTGGAGCGCTTTGTGCGACAGTGCGTAGAGGTGAGTCTGGGATCTCCATGTGCCTCGAGTGTCCGCCTTGGACGTGAGCGTTATGCAACAGCCTAACTTCGCTGTACTGGTACTGTAGTCTGACACAGCCGGCAGCACCCTCGGGTCACATGTACGGTAGTACATCGTCAGCCGGCAGCAACCGACGCGCATGCACTGAGCAACCTAGCGTACGTGTAGCCTCAAGCTCTCAACATGAATGCTGCATCCTCAAAACGCCCTTGCGCCATCGTGCAGCCGTTCATCTCCAACGTCGGAGCCCGAGATGCATCCTCAAACGATGACGCAGACGAGTCGGACGGCCTCCAGCCCTCCGGCAACGGCTACAGCCCGGGGCAGTGGTGCTGCCAGTCCGACATGCGAGCCGTATGTCATGCCGTACGCGCCATGGACTTCTGCACCAGCCCATCGGCCATCACCTGGTTCCCGGACTACGGCTGCGCGTTGGTGGCGTTGGGGACGCAGGAGTCTGCTCCCTTGCGCGATGGCACCGTGCCTGAGGCACCGCAGCCGGACAGCGAGGCTGCGCCGGAGGACGCAGAGCAGGGTGTGCCACCAGGAACAGCAGCAGCAGCAGCAGGAGCTGCAGTAGCAGCAGCAGCTGCAGCTGACACGCTGTCGCTGCACCTGGTGGGGCTGGACGAGTGGTGCTTCACGGTCCACAGCAGCCACGCCTACGGGCAGGCGGCCGCAGCCGGGTGAGCGCGGGGCCCTCCAGCGTGGGCACGGCATGGGCATGGCATGCTTTCCCTTCACTACGAACCGACATGAGACATGCTCCCTACCAACCGCACATGCCCTGACGCTTGTCCCATGCTCCACCGCACGTGCCCCTTGTGTTCAGTGTTGATGGAGGGTTACCGGTAGCTCCATACCGGTGGATACACCTGTTGGGCAGGACATTTGTGGCAAGTAGAGCGTGAACGGACAGCCTCCTTCTGGCGCCTGAAACCGTACCCCTATCCTCCCCCCGCCCCCAGCTCCAACCCCGCACGGCCCTTCCAGCATACCGCCTGCTGCGGCGGCCACACCATTCTACCGTGCGGTGACGTGGACACGAGCCAGATGGGCGGCCTGCTGGACCTGGTGCGCAGCTTGGAGGCAGAGCGGCGTGAGGCACACCGGAAGCAGAAGTACGGTGGCGGAACAGAGCCAGGAGACAAGGGCCAGAAAGGCTTCGAGCGCACGCCGGCCTTCATGCACAGCGTTATCAGGGATGCGCTGGAGGGCCTGTGGTCTGGCATGGAGGACGCAATGGGGCAGGAGTTGGAGGGTGATGAAGAGGGCAAGGGGGACGCGGAGGGTGGGGTGGTGGCGGTCCCCAGAACGCTGCCCCGTGGAGGCTTCTGCGACGTTGGGCGCCACACGGGGGGCGACGCGGGGCGCGACACCGCGTGGCCACTGGTGCGGGAGGTGCTGCAGGTGGGCATGGCTTGCGTGGTGAAAAGCGGCAAGAACTGTACTTGTTGTAGTGTGACAGTGATTGCTTGACGGTCGGCAACCTGCTGGTACGGGAGGTGCTGCAGGTGGGGTAGATGGATGGAAGCAGCGTGCGGCTGCCGACTGTCTACTGCTAATGGCAGCGCGAGCCTTGGTTGCGACTGGTGCTTACTCTCGGTGCCCCGCTCCTGGGTTGATTTTGGCGCATGTAGCTACAGACCTTGGAAGTGAACGCACATACCGTTCGCAGGAGCAGGAGCCAAGAAGCAAGAAATCCTAATGCCTACCTCGCCTAGCAACCACGTGAACGCTTCCCGCACCTTTACCTGCCATCCCCAACCACAATCCCACAGGTGCTGCTTCGCCACAGCAGCGCCATTCATCCGAGGCCCCGGGACCCCGACCAGCACGCGCCGCAGCTGCTGTTCCGCCTCACCATGGCGCACCTCCACGCCTGGCTGCTGCACCGCCAGACGCAGTTGCTGCAGCCCGCCACCCTCGCACCGCACGTGGTCGACGCGCTCATGCGCATGCTGCGCGAGGCGTGCGGCCACGCCGCCAGCCTGGCCGCCGATGGGGTGGACGTGTCCCCCCTGGAGGCCACGTGCTGCGCATGCCGGCAGCGGTTGGAGGAGATAGCGGGTCAGAGAGCGCTAGACGCAGCTGCAGCGCACCGGCTACCGGCGATCATTGACCCATGGGTCGGTCTGGAGGGGCCCACGGGGGTTGTTCCGGTGGCGGCGAGTCCGTCGGGGCAGGGGGAGGGCCTGGCGGCGACGCGGCGGCGCGCGGACAAGAACCTTGGGGCGGTGCCGCTGCTGCGGGAGGGCTGTGGGTTCGTGCGGCTGCTGGAGGCGATGCAGGGGCAGCGGCAGTGGGCCGACCCACGGGACGATGTGGCGGCGATGGTGGTGCTGAGGAGCGTGGAAAGGGAGCTGTACGGCAGGGTGGCGCGGTGGGCTCCGGAGCCGCCACAGGCTGCGGGCTTTGGAGGCGGGTACGGCAGCTCTAACCTGGGGGCCAGTGGCCTTAGCAGCAGCAGTGGCAGCGGAGGGGCGCTGAGCAGCGCAGAGGTGGAGGCGTTGGAGCAGGTGGTTGATTGTTACCGCATCACAGTGCAGGCGTTTCTGGACACCCCTGCCGCGGACGCGGTTATGCGTGTGGAGCTGCTCAGCCGGGAGGTGCTGGTGGTGTGGGCCGCGTACTGCTTAATACACGAGGCGGCGGGGAGGGAGCACCCGCTGGTGTTGCGGTACGGGGTGCTGGACGAGCGGCCGTGGGAGGGGCTGAGGCACCTGGTGCTGTGCGACAGGGCCGCTGTGGACGCGGCGCTGGGGGTGTGCGCCTACCTGCAGCAACGGAGCGTGCCAGGGCGGCAGCTGTTTTCACTGCGTGACGGCGGGGCGGCCACCAATGCGTTCGCGCTGGAGGTTGCGCGCGGCAGCCGGAGGCTGTGCGGTATATGGGAGGCGGAGAAGGAGGATGCGGCGGCGCGAAAGGCGGCGCACTGGAGGGAGGTGCAGCGGAAGCAGCAGCTCGCGGCGCAGCTGAGGGTAAAGCTGTCCAATCTCAGGTCGACGGCAAATTGGTTGGCGGAGGAGACCAATAGGCACTATCGCCACTTCTGCGATGCGTTGAACGGCACAAGCGTGTCAAGCAAGTACTACAGCAGGTACCAAGCGGTGCAGGGACAGCTGAGCGCCAACCAGCAGGAGCAGAGCCGGGTGTCAGCGGAGCTCACGAGGGCAGAGAAAGCGCCGCCGCCCGTGCTGCAGCCCCTGCCCAAGAACTCGGACAAGGCCCTCACCTGGCTCTTTTACCTGCACATGCCGCCCCTGCTGCGCCACCTCTCCCGCGCCTCCTTCCTTGCGCAGCAGTGCCTGCTGCCGTTGCCGTGCAGCAAGGAGGTAGCCCAGTCGCTGCTGGTTCAGCCCCCGGACAGCCACCTCACGCCGTACTACAACCGCCAACGGACAAACCCGACCTACCTCTCGCATCCCCGTCAAGCCCAGGGCGGCCACGAAGGTGCCGTACAGATCTGGTCGTGCGGCAAGATCCCCAACGAGCAGCACGTGGGCTCCGGCCACGTGGACAACTTGTACGGCCCGGATGACGGCGTGTGGCACCCGGACCAGCTGGTGCCGCACATGGGGTGGGAGGGCAGCGGGTGTGAGGTGGAGGAGGGGCAGGGCCTGCCGGATGGCTTGTTCAGCCCATGGGGGTTGGATGCGAAGTACGATAGGATGGTGGTGCACCGCTTCACCGAGCAGCTGCCGGGAGAGGGCGGCCATGTGTATGAGGAAGCAGAGGAGGGCACGGGAGGCGACGGTGGCGGCGAGGGCGAGGGTGGTGGCGGGGTGTCGGGCCTGCAGTGGGCCTTGCCGATGTACGGCGGTGCGCAGGAGACGGCGGCGACGCGGGGCAATCTGGCAATTGCGCGGCAAGGTGCGCGGGGCCGAGGGTGCGGGGGACTTGGCGCATCGACTCATGTACACTAGTGGTCAGTTATGCCAACATTGCTATTTGGCCCAAGGGTTTAGCGCTAGTGGTCTTGCACACGGCGGGTTGATTTGAGCGTACTGGATGGACGCGTGCTGTGACAACGGTGGGCTTGGATCACGGTATTCACTCCCGCGCGTCATTGCAAACGTCCTCCCTCTCGGCATGCATGCCGCCCTTTTGCACGTGTCGCGCTTCTGTCACCTAGACCACATTATCCTCCTTCCCTTCTGCCCCAGACCTGCGGCCCCCCTGGATGTCCAAGCCGGCGTTCCTAGCCTTCGGCGCCCTCCGCTCCTACCCCCTGCGCCAGCTGCACCGGCTGTGCGCCGCCCTGCACGCCCGCGCCCTCGCCCTGGCCCAGCCCGCCGTACAGACCCTCGTGCGGCAGCTGCTGTACCACACAGGTCCTGTTACGGGTTCATGCCCAACCCGCACCCAAGCTGCCACGAGCAAGGCAGCTAGCGGCAGCAGCGGCCAGCGCGCTCCTGGTGCTGGTGCAGGGCCCTTCCTGGTGTGGCGCGAAGACTGGGATGCGAAAGGTGACGTGTTGCCCACCTTGTGCGCGGAGCTGTCGGCGCTGGCAGATGAGTTGGAGCACGCGCCCCGAGACCAGGAGGCCGCACTGCTGCTGGGGGAGGTGGCGGCCTACCTGTCTGACTGGCACGTGCCGTGCCGTACAGTCGCACGGCGCTTCGCAGCCATGACCAGCCGGGCGGCGGACGAAATGGAGGCACGTGTGTTAGCTGCGGCGGCTGCGGGCGAGGGTGAGCTGGTGGCACAGCTGAGGGCAAAGCAGGTGCGGTGGCGGGCCATGGCGCTGGGGTGCTACGGCGCAGGGCGGCTGGACGGGGAGGACGTGGGACAGATGCTCCAGCTGCTGGTGCTAATACACCACGGGTGTGTGTTCCAGGACGACCGCGGTGTGCAGGAGCAGCTGCGGCGCGTGCAGGTGGCGGCGCATGCGGTGGTGGTCCGGCGGGCGGGGGAGGTGGCGGCGGCGGCGGGGCGGCGGCCGGAGCTGCTGACGGCGGCGGTGCGGCGGGTGCTGCAGCGGACGCCGGAGGAGCTGGCGTGGAAGCAGCTGCCGGCACCGGATAGCTTGCAACATGGCATGCGGCAGCAGCAACAACTGCTGTCTGGGGGCTACGAGGCGGTGGGCTCGGACGGCAACCTGTACTCGGTCAACGTGCTGGACGGGGCCGTGCTGATCAACGGCCGGCCTCCCAGCCGACTGCCCAAGGAGGTGACGGAGCACCCGCTGTTCGTGCGGGTGTTTGGCCAGGGCACCAACTTCGAGGTGGGGCGCAGCGGGGACGGCGTGCTGCAGACGCTGAGCCCCGTCCGGGGGAGATTCTACGACTTCTTCCTGGCGGACTGCAACCCAGACGTCGGAAGGGGCGGGCAGCAGCATAACCGTTATGAGCAGCCGGAGGAGCAAGAGAAGAGCGATGAGGAGGAGGTGGAGGGCGAAGAGGAGCAGCAGCAGCTTCAGCGGCTGGTCGTGACTGAGATTGAAAGGCAACCTCCTGGTGGGGAGGGAGGCGCTGGCGGCAGCGGTGGCATCGCTGGTGTTGGTGCTGGCAACGCGACTGCCGAGCTGCGTCTTGAGTTGCTGGATCCGCTGGAGGGCGGGGAGGCGGGCGAGGCGGCGTGTGGGGCGTGGGGCGGGCGGCTGCCAGTGCGGCTGCGGCAGCTGCACAGCCACTGGATCAGCCGGTGGGTGCCCTTTGGCTTCCAGACGCTATGCCTTGAGCAACAAAGCAGAATGCAAACCGTGCATCACAGCGTGGGTCCTGGGGGACAAGACCGCCCTGCCGTTCTTCGGCCCTAGCGATAGCTTAAGTCAGCCCTGCGCCCTGCGTGTTGCCTCCCATGATCGTGTTGCCTCCCATGATCTACAACATATCGCTGTAGGGCTCACTTTTTATGGTACTTATAGATGGGGCTGGCAGCCTTGCTTGTCTTCCCTAACCTGCAATCTAAATGCCTTTACAAACCCACATGGCCAATCACTGTTCTGACATCCTGCCGCCCACACCTGCACCCACATGCAGGGAGCGTGGCGTCATCCTGCTGCGGCCCCGGAACTTACAGCAGCGCGATACCCGCTTCATCCTGTCGTACAACCCACCAAAGGCCACCTGCCGTACACGCCACGTGTCGTACGACTGCCGCCGTGTGCCGCCCCACCTGCGCGCCGTACACTGGTGCGAGCTGCTGCGGCACCCACGCCGGGCGCAGCTGACCGACAGGCTGCTGCTTGCTGTTGCTGATGGAGCAGGCAAGGACCAGGAGGGCGCAGGAGGCAACGTAAGCCACGTCGTCAACGCCGTGTTAGGCAAGATGGAGGAGCCGTGCTTCATCCACACCTATGAGCTGCTGCAGGGCCAGGAGGCGCATGGACCAAGGGACGCACCGACAGGGGCTGATGCGGAAGGGACGGGAGGTGCCGGCAGCAAGCGCAAGCTTGGCAAGGATGGCAGTGGCAGCGGTAAGGTGAGCAAGGCCAGGAAGCGGAGCAGCGAGGACGCTGGTCGGATGCAGCGGGAAGAGGCGGACGTGGGCGGGGGTGATGGAGGGGCAACCGGGCAGCAAGGGGATGCAGCGGAGAGGGTGCTGGTGTTTGAGCTGCCGAGGTACGGCTTGGAGTTTGAGCTGCGCGGATGGCAGCTGCTGTCGCGTGACTACAGCGGTTACCGGCTGCGGCGTGAGCAGCAGCTGGTGGCGGTGGTCGACGGCAGGCAGCAGCACGGGGCGGCAGCGGGGGCGGCAGGGGTGAGGGCAGGGGTGAGGGCAGGGGCAGCAGAGGAGCAAGAGGCAGATGATAACGCGCGTGCAGGGCACTCAAGAAGTTGCTCTGGCGCTGCGACACCTACCGCGTCGCACCTGCCGCCTGCCGTACACCATGTGTCGTACACCCTGCCCGAGTTCCGACAGTACCTGGTTTTGGAGCGGGTGCCTGGAGGGCCCTTGGAGATGGGGGCGCGACGAGCGGATGAGCTGGTGCTGGTGCCGTCGGGGGTGGTGTGGAAGCAGGCGGACGGATGCAGCGGCAGTCCCAGCGGAAGCAGCCGAGGCACGTCGGCTGGAGATGCGGTTGGCGGTTGGGCCAACCGTGACAACGGAGCCAATGCACCAGGGGGCCTAGTGCGGATCTTCGCGTCTTCTTATTCCGGAGCCCAGCAACGGGTACGGCAGTGTCGGATAGTGCTGATTGATGCCACTGCCTGGGCGCATGGATTACTAGGGTTGCTAGGAATTGCACAAAATGATGAGCTCCTCGAGGCACCAGTGCGGAAATCACAAGGTCGTCTTGCCCTTGCAGCATAGCAGTGAGTGAGCTACAAGTAACATGCTGTTCGGCCTGAGTCTGATTCATTGCTGGGTCCCAGCGCCTCGACCCCTGCCGCACTGGCTCCTCCTTGACTCCTTCCACACAGGCCCACTGCTACGAGGTCCACGGCCGCTTCGGCCACCTGGTGGCCCCCTCCGTGCCCGCCCGACTGCAGCTGGCAGCCCTCTACGCCGCCACCTCCACCCTCCTGCCCGAGCCGCACACCCACCGCGCCACCGGCGCCCAGACCGCCCTGCAGCTGCTTCGCCAATGCTGGGGCAACCGGCCCCTAACCATCTGGGAGCTGTGCCAGCTGCAACGCGTGGGGCAGCTGGGTGGTCACCTGGCGCCCGCCCTGCACCTGCTAGCCCACGAGCTGCAGCTCAGTGTGTGGCAGCTGCACGAGCTGGGCGTGGCGTTTGCTGCTGCTGGGGCGTCCGGGGCTGGAGGACACGCTTCCCCTGCATCCGGCTCAGGGCCTAAGGGCGGCCTTGCCCGACCGCGCCTGAACGCGGACGCCGCGGCAGCATACCTGCTTGAGGCAGGGAGCAACGGCCGGGCAGCAGCGGCGTCAGCGGCCTCAGTGTGTGCGTGGTGGCAGCAGCCGCAGCCGGCTAACCCACGGCAGCTGCTGGCTCCAGGGGAGCGGGCTCGGGTGCTCGGGATGGGCCAGGATGGGCCCTCGGCTGTGGCTATCGGGACGTGGGGCCAGCGCCGCGGGGGCTGCGTAGCGCCTCTTTTGGACATCGCCGAGCCCCTGCCGGTGCCCCTGGACGTCGTGTCCACGACAGAAGAGCAGCTGGCGGCTCTGGTCGTAACGGTGCCGGTGCAGGGAGGCAGCAGCGGCAGCGGCGCGGGCGGCAGCAGCACCACCGCGGCGTCTGGCGGTGCTTTGCCGCCGGTAGCGGTGCCGTACCCTCTGCAGGATGACACAGCGGTCCCTGAGGCTTTGCGTGGCAAGGCGGCGTTCGCGGCAGGGCCAGCGGCGCCGTTGACGCCGCCCGCTGCATCGCCACGGTCGGCGCCGAAGGCGCGAAAGGCATCAGCAGCGGCAAGGGGCAGCACGCAGGCGCAGCCATGCGGAACGGCCTCGGCTGCAAGGAGCGGGCAACGAGCGGATGGCGCAGCCGGCTTGGCCGCCGGTGCGGGGGCGGCGGCGGCGTCAGGGATGCCGTTGCCACTGGCGGCAGCGATGCACGCTGAGCTGCGAGCCAGCTGGGAGGCGCACCAGGGGATTGTCATGGCGGGCAGGCGGCAGATGGCAGCTGGCGCCAAACAGCGCATCCTGGCACTGCAGGTCAGTTTTATGGCGACGGTGCCACATTGTCTGTGCTCTACGGTATCTAAGAATCTAACCACAAGCCTTATACTTGCTGCCTGCCGATTGTCCTATCGTCCTGTGCCGGTGCATGCTGCTTCGCTTTCGGCCAGCACTGCCACTGTGCCACGTGTTCACCGTGAGCGTCCCAAGATTTCCACCCTGCACCAGACGTCACGAACGAGCGTGGGTGCACTGACGCCCCTGTGTGCAGGCCACCACCAAGCAACACCGCGAGACCATGGAGGCCTTCCTGCACCGCCACACAACGTGTGTGCCTGCCTGCATGGGCAGCGAGGGGGCGGTGTTCCGCCTGCACCGCCTGTGCGACCGCGCGCCCTGCCCCGGGCCCCTGGACTGGCTGCGCTGCGCCTGGCAGCACCGGCAGCTGCTGCAGCAGCTCAACCCGTTCCTGTCGGAAGCCGCCCGCAAGGTGCTGCACCAAGGCGTGCTGATGTGGCTGCAGCTGTGTGTGTTAGAGGACAGGCTGGGCCGCTTGGTGGCGCTGGCGGAGGCGGGCGCGGCCTACAAGCAGCAGCTGATGCAGGTGCGTATGCGCATGGACACCTGGTGGACATATGACATTGACGGTGACGGTCGTACACTGCATTTATTGGTGTGCAAAATGCATCATGAACGCTCTTGTGACTTGCATATGTACCTACGCGTACTCACTAATCAGGAACACATCCGTTGTGCGACATGTGTAGGAGCTGCTGGTACGGCGCACGTGGGAGGCCGCCCGCCACCCCCAGTGGCTGGCGTTCGAGGCGGAGGGGCGGCTGCAGATCCGGCCCGCGCAATATGCCGTGGCCCGCCACCTGCTTGCCAACCCCGGCGCCATCGTGCAGCTCAACATGGGGGAGGGCAAGACACGTGTCATCCTGCCCATGCTGGCGCTGCACTGGGCGGATGGCAGCAGGCTGGTGGGTTGTGGGCCCAGTTGTAAAGCCTCAGCCCTGTCTCACGTAGGATCACAGCGTCATTGGTCCCAGGCAGCCGTAACATGTAACCTCCTCTCGGACTCTCGCTCGCTGTATGGGCAGGGGCCTTAGACTCCAAAACAATGCAATTAAAACATAAGAAGCACGGTATGGTAACCCGCGAGCACGGCCGCCCCTGCAGGTCCGGCTGCACTTTCTGTCCCCGCTGCTGGAGGAGGCCCACGCCCACCTGCACCAGCACCTGTGTGCTAGCGTGATGGGCCGCAAGCTGCTCCGCCTGCCCTTCCACCGGGACGTGGAGCTGACGCCGCGGGGGGCGCGCGCCCTGCTGGCCTGCCTGAAGCACTGCCAGCAGGTGGGCTGGCGGAGGGTGCCCAGGCTCATAAGGGTTGCCCTACGACCGAAAGGGTAGCGGCCGGGTTAACGGGTTTGTTGTTACGGCTGCATTTCTCCAAGGGGCTATCCGAAGGGGCTAGCGAAGGGGTCTCCCTCTTTCACGCACGTGCGCAATGTAAGTTGATGGAAGACCGACTGAGTGCGAGAAACAATAGCATCCACGTGACCGCTTGTTTTCTGTACCTGTACGCTTGCTCGTTACAGCCGTCCGCCCGCTAGCTGTACCTACACGATGCATGTGCCTTCACTTGACCCCCACTGCTGCCAACGCCGCCACAGGAGGGCGGTCTGCTGCTGGTGGCGCCCGAGCACCGCCTGTCGCTGCAGCTCAAGTGGCACGAGCTGCGCGCCCGCGCCCGCAACCCCGCCCTCAGCGAGCAGCAGCGCACCGACGCGGGTCACGTGTGTGCCGTACTGCACGCCGTACAGCACCTGCCGTACACGGACCTGCTGGACGAGAGCGACGAGCTGCTGCACCACAGGTAAGGGAGCAGAATCTTCGGGCTTTTGGCCGAAGTAGAGCATGGGGTCCCAGGATACGCACGGCATGCAGCTGGTTTGCCCCAACTGAATACGTCCCTTGCCGCCGGCGCTGCCCAAGTTCAATAAACCGTATTCTTTTTGACTGGTTCGTGCCGTCCCTCCAGGTTTCAGCTCATATACGCCGTTGGCGCCTCCATGCAGCTGCCCGCCCTAGGTGCCCGTGTGGCTGCCGTACAGGCGCTGCTGCACACCCTGCAGCACCTGGTGGCCCAACACGTACACGTGGTGGGAGCAGCGACAGCGGCATCAGGGGCAGAGCTGCTAACCCACGGTGCGGCGGTGCTGCAGCCCACGCCGGGTGCCTCCCCCGGCGCCTGGTGCGGGCTGCGGCTGCTGCACGGAGAGGCGCTGGAGGGGCGCATGGCGGGGCTGCGCAGGGGGCTGGCGGAGGCGCTGCTGGCGGCGCCGCCGCACGCCATGCGGTGGCTGCGGGGCCACCCCATGCGAGTAAGTCAAGCCCAGGCTAGAGTTGATAGGGCTGAAGAGAAGGAGAATGTCCCTTACGCGCGTCGCTGAGTGTACTGTAGCGACGGGTTTTCTGGGCTGAGCCGTCCTGCCGTTTGGCAGGCCTGCTGGAGCAAAAGCACGCGCGTTCGGGGCACAGCGCGTGAGGGCGAAAGTTTCGGCATCCATGTTGTACGCCGCACACACCTCCCGTCCCCAGGACCAGATCCTCACCTGCATCACGGACGCAAGCGTGTCAGCGGAGGCGGCACTGCGCATGATTGGCGGCGGCGGTGGCGCCCAGTCCGTCGCCCTGGCGGAGGACCAGGTGGCCTGCGTGCTGGCGCTGCGGGGGCTGCTGGGCTGCTCGGTGCTGCCCCACGCGCTGCAGAAGCGCCACCTGGTGGACTACGGGGTGGACAGGTGGGAGGTGGACATGGGCAGGAGGGGACGGCCAATGTGCTAATACACATGCTTAGACACGCCGTGGCCAAGAGGCACCTGGGGACTACGGGGTGGAAAAGTGCGTGGGCGGCGGGCAGATGGACATTGGCAGGGACGTACTGGCAGCGTGCTAATAATTGTTGGTGCGGCAGAAGGCTACGAACGTCGTGGTGATACGCTCCTTGCTCTAATTGTTGCCTGCTACCAGCGTCGACCTCACGGCCATGACCTAGCAGCAGAACGGAAGGGGGAGGAGCAGGGAGGAGTGAGACAACAGAACGGATGTGTCCATGGTTTACAGGCGTCCCACCGCCCGCAAGCGCCTGGCTGTGCCGTACCGCGCCGCCCACACGCCCAGCGAGCGAAGCGAGTTCGCGCAGCCCGACGTGGCGCTGCTGCTGACCCACCTGTCGTACTATTATGACGGGCTGTCGCTGTACGAGTTCCGTACGGCGCTGGACACGCTGCTGCGCATGGGCGGCAGCGCGCAGCGGGCGTACTACGACGAGTGGATGCGGCTAGCAGCTGGCCAGATCCCCAGAGGTGCGCGACACGACACGGCAGCTGACCGTTGCCAGCTCGTTATGCGATCACCATTCCTGTGACAGCTGGGAGGTGCTTGCTGCTCCTGATTCTGTAGCCTCTCAGTGCTAGGGCCCTTCCTAACCTCCTGACCTTTTGACACCGCACAATGTTGCACACTGTCGTACTTCAAGTTATTTCCCTCGGTCTCTCCCCGTGCCCCACACGAAGGCGCCCTGCACGCCTTCGACGCCCCCGCCAAGGTGGACCCCACCAACCCGCAGCAGCTGGCGCTCATGCACACCCACATGCGCCACAACATGGGCGTCGTGGACTTTTGGCTGGCCCACTGCGTGCTGCCCTCCGAGACCCAGCAGTTCCCGCAGCGCCTGGCGGCCAGCGCATGGCACCTGTCGTACAACGCCTCCGGGGGCCACGTGGCGGGCTTCTCCGGCACCAACGACAACCACCGGCTGCTGCCGCTGCTGGTGCACCAGGACCCGCTGCCCGACCCCCACCTGGCCGCCACCAACGGGCGCATGCTCGACCTCATCCTGGATAACCCACACGTGGACAGCCTGGCGCCGCAGGTGAGAGTTGCACGTGGAGATGTACACCTATTATGAATTGATAGGATGTATGCCTGTTACAGCAGATGACCACAGATGACACGTGGACAGCCTGGTGCCGCAGGTGTGAGCTGCAAGGTGTGCACCGCACACAGCAGGCTATGCACATTGCTGCATGCATACTCCGGCTGGGTACCGATTGCTTCCGCGTCGGCACGCCCGGCCCAAAATGCTCCATCGCTGCCCTCAGTCTCACGCTTGGATCCATGAAATCCCTCATCGGTGCCCCCGGACCTACCTCCCCACAGCCTGGGCAGCCCGTGTGGCAGGCGGTGCTGACGGCGGCTGCGGCACTGCGGCTCGACGCGCTGCTGGACTGCGGGGCGCTGCTGGCAGGTGCAAGCAACAGGTGAGTTGCCGCGCTGTCAGGAGAGGGAATGAAAGACGGCACTGTAATATTTGAGCAGCATTTAGAAGCAGAGGCGTGGCAGACGTACATTGCCCCTTTCGAGGGCCCTCAGTTGCCTGTACCAAACATGGGTGAGCCAGAGCGAGACCACCCTAGACCACCATGGGGATTCACACTCGCCTGCTCACCGCATTGCTGCAAACCTGCGACGGATGGGCACAAGGGGAGTTTCACCTTGAGAGGCGCGCTCATTCCTGCACGTGCAGGGAGGCCGCCGACTTCGTGCTGCCGCTGCTGGACCGCTCCCGCTTCAAGGGCGTGTGCTACCACGAGCCACACCCCTCCCTGGCCGGCTGGACGGTGCTGGACCGCCACGGCCGCCGCCTGCCGCGCCACAGCTCCCCGGTTTCGGAGCGCGAGGCGTTCGTACTGTACGACGACGCGCGGTGCCGCGGGGCGGACCTGCAGCTGAGGCGCGACGCTGTGGGGCTGCTGACGCTAGGCCCGGGGCTGTGCAAGGACAAGCTGATGCAGGCGGCGGGGCGACTGAGGATGCTGGGCAGGGGGCAGACGCTGAGGTTCCTGGTCCCACAGGACGTGGAGGGCAAGGTACGGCAGCTGTGCGGCATGTGGCAGGGCCGGGACCAGGGTGCAACCCAGCAGCAGGAGGAGGAGGAGGGGGAGGAGGAGGGCCGGGGCGGAAAGCGGCAGCGGCGGCAGGAGGGGCAGCGGGGGCAAGGGCAGCGGAAGGTGCGGGAAGAGCAGCTGACGTCACGCCATGTGTTGCGGTGGGTGATGGGCAACACGGTGGCGGCCACGCAGGCGGGGCTGCTGCCCTGGGCCAGCCAGGGGCTGGACTTCGCGTACTCCTGCGGCCACCCTGACCGCGCCGTTCAGGATGAGTTGCTGCAGCTGGACGACATGTACGGCAGCGGCAAGCAGCCGCGACCCGTGGGTGAGGTGGTCTCGGAGCGGAGCCGGGCGCTGCGCCGCCGCGCCGACATTGCCGTGGTTGCAGCTGCAATACGGTCCAAGGCCATGTGCACGGTGGCTCCCGCCGCTGCAGCTGCTGGCGTGAACGCGCCGGTGGCTGGGGCGGCAGCAGCGGGTGGGGGAGATAGCCTTGGGCGGGGCATGGAGGAGCTGATGGCACGTGTCGAGCGCCACGCGGCGCAGTACGGCGAAGGACACGTGGTTACGCTGTCCACGTCAGCAGCGGGGCAGCTGGGGGCGGGCGGCGTAGACGAGGAGTGCGAGCGGGAGCTGGAGGAGGAGGAGGAAGAGGAGGAGGAGGTGGAGCGGCAGGTGCCGAGGGTGCAGCCCGCCAAGGAGTACGACTGGGAGTACGGCAGGGCGGTGGCCGCCACGTGTGCGAAGCAGCTTGGTACGGCGGTGCACCTGGAGTCCTTGCCCAACGTGATGAAGGCTGCTGTGCAGCTCACAGGCAGTGAGAAGTGGACGATACCCTGGTCCAAGAAGGTCCTGTGCACTCGCAATTTCGTGAAGGCGGTTGATGTGCGAACGCTGCAGCGGGACGCGTGTGCAGGGGAGTACCTCAGGCCCGTGGATGCCGTACTTGTGTTCCCGGCGGCGGGGGAGGTGGTGCTGGTGTCGGAGCGCGAGGCGGACCAGCTGCTGGCGGCCATGCGGAGGGCGGCAGCAGCTCGAGGGGCAGCTGGAGGCAGCAGCAGGGCACAGCAGCAGCAGGGGCCGGCGCTGGTGAGCCTGTGCTACGCGCACGAGGCGTTCCGGAGCGGTGGTAGTGGCCGTGGAGGCAGCAGCAGCAGCAGCAGCAGCAGGCCGCCGGCGTTGGCGTACAGTGGGGGAGGGCGGGGCGGGGCGCAGTGGCGCGCGGGGCTGCGGCTCGGGGCTGCGGAGCTAGCGAGTGCGATGCTTTTTGGCGGGGAGTGTGCCTACGGCGCGGATGAGGGGCTGAGGCGGGCACTGGGGGCGCTGGTGGGGGGCCGAAGGGGCCAGGTGGAGGCGCTGGTGGGCATGAGGGGCAAGGGGGCGCTGCTGCCGCGGTCGGACCTAGAGGACGCGTGTGGGGGGCCGGAGGCAAATGGTAGGGGCTAGGCGCCCTAGCTAGCACGGAGGCCGGAGGTGCGCAAATTGTTTCCAAGAGAAAGGCGGAGAGGCGTGGAAGGACATTGGACTGACTTGATGCATGGCTGCACTGATCGGAAGGCGCCCGAGAATTCTGTGTATGGACGCGACCTGTCTATGGCCAGTCGTACGGCTTGACATACGACATGTCGCGGGAGCTGTGTGCCCTGCCTGGCTTGGTACGCTCGTATGGCATTCCCGTTGCGTTTCGTTTACGACACGTGCCGTTCGGTACGGCGGCCTAGCGGCTGCCCGTTGCCTGTTACAGATTTACCGTCTCATTGGGCTGTTTTGCAGTGACGGCAACCCCCATGTTGCCACACAAACCAGCTCTTGCCGCCGGTGTGAGATGCTACCAGTAATGTACCTTGACATAGCGACCCATGATCCTATGACCACACCACAGTCCTCAACAGCCACGCTCCGCCTGCCGCGCACCCGCACCTGCCGGGGGACCTCAGCACCCCACCCTTCCTCTCTGTACTCGTGCAGCCATGAGCACAGCACGGCAAGACCAAACTGTAAGGTGGTGATTACATTGTGGTACTTAACTACTTGTACCGCAAGACTGATATTGCTCTTCGTTAGAGACATTTAAGCGCCGCCTATGGGTACGCGTACACAGCCACCAAGCAAGCGCCTGCCAACACAGATGGTGCACCCCTTCAGTTACCCTCCAGCACAGGACCAGAGGACCTGACAGGACACATGGATCTCAAAGCACAATGTCCAGGCCAAGAATCAAAAGTGTAATGATGTGTCCGTTGCGAGTACTGACCGCAAACTTGCATCGACATGGGCCGTTGGCCAAAAATTGACATGCAGCATGCTTGCGTGGCGAAGGTGGCCACACAGTGTGTATGCTCATTATGTACATCTTCGTGTGGACAAAACTTACTCTGACGGCTGCATCAGGTTGCAGTAACTTGCAACGATGGCCAACGACGCATAAACGGTCCAAAAAGTTGCCAAGTCGTTTCTTCTCGTGCACGTCAGGACGCCAGTACAGGGCTCCGAGGACAAGACACACCAGCAGGACACTAGCGCAATAATTTGGAAAAGCCATACCGGTACCCGAGCGCAATTCTTCACTATCGTGCAATTATTACGTACAGCATATGTACAGGGCAGCACATTGACCGTGGTCACCGCACCATATCACCACACGCTGGCCAGCCGGCTGACAGGCCGGGAGGTGCGCGTGGGCAGGGCACCCGTGCCGCGCGCCACACCCGCACGCCCTGCTACAGCGCGCGGCGCCTTAACCCAACCCCCGCGCAGCACCACGCTCCTCCCGCCCACACAAACCTCACCCGCCGCCGCCTTCGCCCCAGGCGCCGCCGCCTGCACCCGCACCCTCCGGCTGCCGACACCATGCGACGCCACCACCGGGTTAGGCTCCATGCGCGGCACCCCGCACGCCAGCTGCTCCTCCCCACAGCCCGCAGCATCCACGTACCGCTGCCACGCCAGGGCAACGGCCATCACCTCTTGCAGCAGCTGCTCCTCCTGCACGCACGCCCCCGCCGCGAGCGGGCTCTGCACCAGCACATCTCCCCCCTGCGCAGCGCCAGTCCCCGCAGCATCCGCCCCGCCAAAGCACCGGTCCCACACCCCCCGCACAGCCGCCACTGCCTTACACCCCGCCTCCGCCACCGAGCGCTTTATCGCAGCTTTCTTGGCCTCCTTCTCCGCCTTCCTCGCCTCCTCCTCCCTGATCTCCTGCTCCACAATCCCCTCCATCCGCTCCTCCGGGACCCCCAGCGCAGCTGCCAGCACCTTCCCCTGCCACCGCACATCCCCCACGAAGCCCCCGTGGCCGTGCTCCGGGTGCAGCAGCACCGTGGGCTGCTGGTGCGCGTGCTCGGGGCCCAGCAGCTGAGCACGTGTATTAAGAATCTGCTGCACCTCCTCCACGGGGACCAGGTGGTCCCGGCCGCCCAGCACCAGGGTGCAGCGGGCGGGCAGCTCGCTGGGCCACAGGTTGCAGGTGGCCCAGTTGAGGCGGCGGCGGAGGGCCACGGACACGTGGTACTCGTCCAATACCACGGCTGTGTGCACAAAGGGGGAGGATGGGAGCAGAGACGGTCAGACAGTGGGGCAACGATGGGATGAGACATGCGGGTTGCGTTGGTGTGGGCATGTGGCCGGTGTTCGACTGGTGCACTGGGTTGACATGCACGAGCGCAGATGGGAACCACGAGGCACCGTCTCACCATCCAGGTTGCACCAGCGCTCCACCAGCTGCTTCCCCTTGGACAGCACCGCACGTGCCAGCGGGGCGCCGAACCACCTGCCCTGCTGCTCTTCCTCCTCTTGCTGCTGCTGCTGCTGGGCCTCCACCTCCGCCCCATCCTGCTGCTGCTGCTGCTGTTGGTGCGCCTTCTCCACAGGTTTGCGGTATATGGCGCTACGCACCAGGTGCGGCAAGAACATGGCAAAGGCCACAGGGTCCACCAGCGTCAGCCGGGAGATGGACAGCGGCGCCGCGCCCTCCACCTTTGGGGCCTCCCCCGCGTTAGACAGCAGCAGCTTGTTGAGCGCCGAGGCCACAAAGGTGCCGTACGAGTGCGCCATGAGCGCGAAGCTCGACACGTGGCGGCGCGTCAGGAAGGCTGCCACGTCAGCGGCCACCTCGTGCGGCTCGGGGATGGAGGCGCACAGCCGCATGGACACGTGCCGGAACTGCAGCGCGTACACGCGCCGCCGGCCGCCGGTGGCCTTGAGGATGCGCGCCAGCATGGGCAGGTAGGGCGCCAGCCCCACGCCGATGCCGTGCATGAACACCAGCGGCTCGGTGTCGTCCTGCTGCCCCTCCCCGGCTTCACTGCCGTACTCGTGCTTGCCGGCGTTGGCCGCCGGGCACCACTCGTACACCGTTGCCGTGCCGCCGGGCAGGTCGACGGCCGTGAAGCCCATGCCGGTCAGCTGGCAGTGCGTCCAGCCGGCCAGGGCCTCCATGACCAGGTAGAAGGTGAGTGGCCGGTAGCTGGCGCGCACGGGATCCACCTGGCAGGCCATCAGCCTCGCCACGCCGCCGGCGGCTGCCTCTTGCTGCTGAACCCCCTGCTGCGGCTGAGCGTGCTGCGTGTGCTGCTGCTGCAGCAGCATCAGCTCGTCCGAGTCGGACTCCGAGTCCGTGCCCACCACGGCAGCGGCTGTGGCGGTGCCGCTGGTGGTGCCGGCCAGGGTGGCGTCGGCGTGGGGAAGGCGCAGCAGCTCGGCCAGGCGTCCGGCCCACCTGCGCACCCGGGGGCACTCCAGCGGGATGTCCGCGCTGGCCCCAGCGGCACCGCCCTTGCCGCTGCTGCTGTTACTGTTGGCACTCTTTTTGCTGTAACTCTTCTTCCGCATGCCGGGCGCCTTGCTGCTCTTGCTGCTGCTGCCGCTTCCCGCGCTGCGTGCGGCCGCGAGGAAGGGCTCATTGTCGTCGAGGCCGTCGAAGCTCGCCAGGCTGCTGACGCTGCTCAGGCTGCTCAGGCTGGCGAGGCTGCTGAGGCTGCTGAGCGTGGCGAGGGCGTCCCCGGACGAGGAGGCCACGGGCCACACGTAGTAGGCCATGAGGGTCTGCAGGTGCGCGGGCTGCAGCTGGTGCGGGCCGTCCAGGCCCTGGAACCAGGCGGCCAGCAGATCGCCGCCGGTGAGCACAGACAGGTGCCCTTCACGCGGGTCCAACAGGCGGGCCGCCAGAGCCTCGCGCATGCATTGGGAACTGGGGGAGGAGAAGGGGGAGGGGAAGGGGGATGGGGAGGAGAGGGAGGGGCTGCGCTTGGGTTGGGGACCTCCGGGGCTCTGGCGGGAGACGCGGTGCGGGTGTGCGGTGGACTGATGCTGCTGTTGCTGGTGGCCGTGGTTGTGTTCGGCGGAGGGTCTGCGGGTCAGGCGGTTGGAGAAGGACGATCCGCTGCCGCTTCGCTTGCGAGAGAAGGCTGTTGGGAGGGAGAAGGTAAAGGAGGAGGAGGGGGAGGGTGTGGGGGATTTGCGGCTGGAGCGGAGGCGGAGGCGACGCGTGGGCGTGGGCGCGGGCTTGGGGGGCGCGTTGTGCTTGGGGTAGCGCGCGGCCGCGAAGGCGGCGAATAGTGCTTCGGACCCCAGTAGTGCTGCAAAGCCGGATAAGGGCACGATGCCCTTCGCGACAGCGAGGAGACCGAACGAGACCTGCACAGAAGCATAGGTGATTCATTCTTATCGAGTCCATACGTAGCCGAGCAGCTCATGACGTGAATTTTAAGATTGCATTTAATAATATGCCTGTGCTCACTATAATGAACACTGCAAATAACCACGTAGCATGGCTCCAGAACCACAATCGACAGCGCGCGGGGCTGTTAGCACAAGCTGGACTGCGCTTGACATCCCTTCTTACCAGAGATGTTGTATCAATGGTCCATTTCTGGTAGTTCAGCTGACGCGGCGTGACTGGTGCCATACTGACTGCTTTGTGAGTGTGAGTGAGCGCGAGGACGACTGTTATGCCTGTTATGTATGTTAGCTAGAACAAACAAGCTGCATGCATTCGTAATGGCCTGTACACCGAAATTGCGTAGAGGAGAGTGTATAATATCGTGCCCGGCACCTCGCGAGGAAAGGTTTTCGCGGTTCGAGCAGGTCACAGGGCACCTTCGACGGCGGTTAGTCCTTTTATGTCGCCGTCGAGTGACACAAAATTCACCTCGTCACTGCGTTATTATTTTGATCTGTTGAACAGGACAGGGTCCTTATCGCTTCCGAGTCGGTGCTTCTGGCGTGTTAAAAGTTTGGACCCTGGTTCGGACATGTCAGCCGGGGCGAGTCGAAGTCAGAGTAGCGTAAGGGGAGCCCTCGAAGACGCACGAGAGCCGCCATGGCTTCAAACAAGTACAGCGCCACAGTCAGGTTATTGTTTTGGGGGGTTGGTTGGGGGTTGGTGCACGTGTCCTGACCACGATGCACGAGGTTCGTTGCCGTTTGGCCAGGGCGCTTAGCGAGCTCTCCCCTGCCTTAGTCTGCGTGGATTTGGCACCGTGCTGGTGTTCCGCGTATACTACGTTACCCCCTTACCCGCATATCTGGATTGGATGCCATTCACTGGGTGGCCTGACATCACTTCACGTGGCCACCTGGTTACGTGGGCGGCAAGAAAGGCCTGGAAAGACTGTGACCCATGCCATGCATGCATAATAGAGCTGCCGTGGATAAGTGGTGCGCCAGGCTCGATAAGCGCGGACAACTGCTGTGCAGACCCAACACCCAACCGTGCTGTCGGGGCAGGGGCCCAAGGGGCTGCTGCGGGTGGGGGGCCATTACGGCAGCTGGGGACCGGCATTGGCCTACCTCGTCGGCTCTCCATTCACGAACCTCCAGCGCCTTGCGCCTTGTATTGGGCCTCCTTGAACATCGTCGCTAGTACATATTGCTAACTGGATGCTGCAAGCGAGAATCACACGGTCTCTCGTCAGCACCAATCTGTCCGTGCTTTACGGTGTGGGAACTGCAGACTAGTCCTAACTTGTACAAATGGGAACAATTGCATCTCTATAAAGATGCTCCCCAGCGCACTTAAGGCTGTAAGCTACAGGTGCGGCAGTGGCATTCTTGATGGCGCTCGCCTCCCCCCATTCTGACTCAGTTGCCAATCTTGCCACCCACAATGCATGATCATCTGGAATAATCTATGCCCGCGCTTTTCGGTAACATTTTCGGCCGTTCTCCGACACCATCAGGTTGCACATCTCGAGGCAGACCGCGACCCCAGCCTCAGCGTGTGCGTTAGCATCCTCAGGGGCGAGGTTGCTATCAACATACCGAGCGGACGCTCCCGACGCCGCGGAGGATGATGGTCAGGCCGGCTGCCTGGACAGCCCAGGAGGGGCCGTCAGAGGCTCCTCAGACGGTACCACCGCCCTGCCCGACCCTGGGCGCACCAGCACAGGCACCGCAGTGCCCGTACTAGGACGCCTGGGGTACAACAATGCCTCAGGACAGAGGCAAGGTGTGAAAGGACACTCGCAGGTGAGGGTGCAGAGCAAAAAGGCTGGGCAGTAGCGGGGCTGCTGCTGCTGTGGAGCCTCTCTACACCTTAACCCCCTGGCGTGATATGGGCCATGACTGACATAAGTGTGAGGGTACGCACTTGACCAGTACGCCTGCCATGACGCTCCCACCTGCAGGCCTCCGCCTGTTGCGGACCTGCGCGGAGACCCCCCGAGCCGCCCGCCCATCCTGGCAGGCCATTGCGGGTGCTGCCAGCACGCCCGGACGAACCCTTCCTAGGAAACGTGGCCCGGATGCTGCTCAGCCCTGCCGTGCACCAGCACCCACTGCTGCAGCAGCAGCAGCAAAGGCAGGGGCAAGGGCTAGGATGGAGCTCGAGCACGACGCGGGAAGCAGCACCCAGGCGCACGGCTGACGCAGGGGAGGAGTCATGCAGCGACGGTGGTGCCAGCGACAGCGAAGCTGTGGCGAAGGGTAGCGGTGATGGTGACGCTCGGGCCGGCGCTGGTCACAGGGAAGCGAGCAGCAGCGGGAGGGCTCCGAAGCCGTTGTACGGCAGCTGGCGGGCGGTGACGGACAACCCGCGGTTCCTGCAGCTGTTCCCGCGGCGCACATCTGTGGTCGCGCAGCAGGCGCTGGAAAATTTGCAGGTGCGTGTTGGTCTCTGCAGCACCGTCGGCACCCAGGCGAGAGGTGCTGAAAGCGATTCAGCCCGTACCGCACATTCGGCGGGCCACGTGGGCCGCTTCCAGACAGGCAGTCCTGGGCTGCCGGAACGCTTTTTCATTTACTGCAGGGAAGCACTCTACCGCAGTGAACGCATGCGATGTAACGTCTACCCACTCTTCCCCACAGGCTAAACTCGAGCAGGAGGAGCGGCTGTGGGCCAGCCAGAGCCAGAGCCCCAGGGACGGCAGCGGCCCCAGCGGTGACCCCTGGGTGCCGCACCCCCCGCCCAGCGAGGACGACCCGGCGGACGAGGGCGTGCCTCCCGAGCTGCTGGCGGCGCGGCAGACCGCCCTGCTGGAGCTGATGCACTCGCTGCAGGAGCTCAGCAACCACCTGCGGGTGCGTACAGTACCTACAACTCCGTCCCAACTCAATGGCTCACCGTTGTTGTGTCCCAGTTCAGTGGCCGAGATTAGCATGGCAGTGCGACAGTAGGAGCGAGGGCATCACTGTGTATGGGTTTCTGAGGTGCCGCCACCGCGGTGGCAGCTTTTTCGGGGTAGCGCCTTGGGGTAGGGCGCCACCTGCGAGGTGCGATGAGTTGAGGGGATGCTTGCAGGCGGGTTTCAGGGGGCATTCAGCGGTTCAGCCCCGACCACCATTCCCAGTCGGGCAAGATCTGTAAGCGTACGTGCGTAGCTGTCAACATGCATGACGCTCTTAGCGTGCCTGTAGCTGACGGACTTGTCCTGCGGCTGCTGCTGGTTTCGCCCTGCAGGACGCTCAGCATGATCGGGGCTCCCCAGTAGACAGCGACGACAGCGACGATGAGGGCAGCCCCATCACGCTGGTGGGCGTGTGGGTCGGGGAGGAGCCGGCGGGGGCGGGGGCGGGGGCGGGGGAAGGGCTGCCGCCCGTGCGGCGACCGCATGGCGACGAGGAGGAGGAGGATGGGCCGGAGTCTGCGCGGCAGCAGGGTTACGGCAGCAGCAGCGCAAGCTGTAGCGGGAGCGCAGACGGGGAGGGCTTGGAGGCGGGGAGAGGGCGGAGCGGAGCGGGGAAGGGGGACGGGGACGGGGGGCTGGGGCGTAACAGGGCGGCACCAGGCGGGCGGCGGCGGTTCCGGCCGGAGCCGCCGTGGGACGACAAGCGGCCATTCCAGACGGGGAATGGAGTGGTGTTTCACTACTGGCGGCTGTGCCCATATGGTTGAGCTCTGGAGTGTGCTTCTTGGTGCGGTCTGGTCGAGGGGACGACGAGGCACGTGCCGTACAGGGAACGCCCCCATGCTGCGCATTTCGGCCTGAAGTGCTCTTTCGTTGAGGGCCGTAAAGTTTGCCTTGGTGCCGCATGTTGTTGTAAGAAGCGTGGCATGTGCACGTTCAAGGCCAGTTGCGCGAAGCGCTTGTAACAGACGCCCACAGAACGGCCCTTTGTCTTGAAAAGCCACGGGTCTCGCGGTGTGCGTCGGGGTTTTGGGGCGCGTATACGCTTTTCCTGCAGGGGCATCAGCAGCAAAGTATGAAGGGCTCAATAACCAAAAGCGCAGCGAGTTGTGCTGTCGCCGAGAACGACATGACTTGCCAAGCCCCATTCCGGCAGTGCGCATGGACTCAACCTCGTTAAGGTATGCGCCACGAGCACATTCCCCTAGCATTGGGTTGTATTATACGTGTTACTTGTGTTTGTGTCTGCCCCCAACGAGGATCGTCCATAGGATCTTGTTGCACCCGCCAACACCGGGCTAGACGGATTACACAAGCAGTTCAGTAGTCCTACATTTTATATCGCAACGTAGTTTCAGCTTGGAGGAGACAGGAGCGCGTGAGCTGCTGGCAAATCTGTAGGGCCCGGGCCCGCTCTAGCGCTTCTCTTTTACCGGAGGACAGCAACCATGTCCGACAACGAGATGGAGGTTGAGGAGCAGCAGCAGGAGCAGGAGGAGCAGCAGGCCGGGCCCAGCAAGTCCCGCAGCAAGACGGGGAAGCGGTTCGAGATTAAGAAATGGAACGCTGTGGCCATGTGGAGCTGGGCTATCTGCACGGACACCTGCGCGATTTGCCGCAACAACCTGTACGAGCCCAGCATCGAGTACCAGGCCAACCCCACTGGGGACCCAGACCACCCCGGCCTGTCCATTGCCTGGGGCTGCTGTGGGCACGTCTTCCACCTGGACTGCATCCAGCGTTGGCTCAAAACTCGGAGTGCCTGCCCGCTGTGCAACAAGGAGTGGGAGTTCGCCAAGATTGAGAAGATTCTGCCGGGCGGAGGCATGGTGGGGTTGGAGTGAGGGGGCTGTTGCAGGCGGGTGCAGTGGTGGGCACGGGACAAATGGTGGTCGTGTACGTGCCGGGCAGCCTGCAAGGCTGAACCAGGCGCAGGGAGTATCAGAGGGCTGTAGGGTATACGTGTAGATGGCGCATGCCCAAGGTGGCCAAGCGTAGCAGGAGGTTTAAGGAGGCTGGTGTGTGTCGGGACAAGCACCATACAACTGCGGGTGTGGGCGACGCTGTGGGGGCTTCAGTGCGAGGCCCTTGTTGCTTTGTAAGTGTACGGACAGTGCGCAGTGATGTTGTGGGCGTAGTAGTGCAAACGTTGATGCTGTCATTGTAGGTGGTATCGTGCTGAAGAGGGCCTGGGCTATACACTGCGTCCTGCCACATGCACCTGAGCTGTGCACACGAGACGCACTGAGTGAGAAGCCTGACATTGTCGCCGTGTACGACCGGGGACGGTGTAAGCATTACTACCGGTACTGTTTGCATGTGACCCGTGCGCATAGACTTGCGCTTGCGCTCAGGGCGCCAGCCTTGTTTGCATGCAGCAGGCTGCAGCGCAATCGTGCTCAAGTGCTCAGGGCGAACTTGCATGCATGGCAGCACGCAGCAAGGTCAATTGCATGCGTGACCATATTAGCCTGCACCCAGTACGTGTGCTAAGCTGCGAGCAATGTGGCACGACAACCAACAATTCAGGAGCTATGCTATGAGCTCGGGCAGCAGGTGGCAGGTGCCATTGTGGGCTTTCTACCTAGGGAAATAGAACAACCCCAAGTACGGCAGCCACGTGCAACTGTTACAACAGTCATCGCACACCGCGTGCCGACAACGCAACGAGACGCTGTTACGGACAGGGCTAACGCAGCCAGCCAGCCACAGCTGGCCCACACGGCTCACGCGTGCCCCCGTCAGCCCGACCCCTCACGCCCACACCACTGCAAACAGCATCCAGCCCCCGAACCGGGTCCGTCAAAACCTGCACACTTTTCCACATCAGGTATGGGGCATATCCTTCAGCCTACTGCAGCACCTCCACCCTGCCCGGAGCGACTGCTAAGCCTTCTTTCACAGCCATGCAGTCACAGGCTAGTCCACTGTTCCCCACCGCCTCCACCCATGTGCAAGTGACCCAAATGGCCGCCCATGCCGGGGAGTACGATGTCCACACTGGTTCAGCGCCCGACTCGATATGGAGGCTGGGCATTCGATACAGCTATGCAGTTCAAGCTGTGAGCAGGAGGCGCCAACCCAGCAACCCTCCTCTACCGTATAACCGCTGGGGAACACGTGGTCCTGGTACACCGCTCAAGGCCCAAGCCGGCCCAACCGAAGATGCGACGTTGAGTTCCAACACGGTGATAAACAACCCATGATAGCGCATGGCCATGGACCGGTCGCCGCTGTGCCATAACTCCCAGCTCAGAAGGTGAGCACGCAGCGCAGGCACTCCCCTTTGTGCAGCAGCTCGAAGGCCCTGCACGCATAGAAGGAAGTCATGCGCGGTGGCGCCGTGGGGCAGTGTCGGATTCAGCTTGCATGTGACCGGTTGCCATGGCAGGGTGACGCATGCTGCACCTCCTCTTTGCTTTGGCCGAAATACGTACCTAACACATCTGCCCCCGCCTTGTTCCCATGCAGAAGCCCCTGACGTCCACTTACTCGTTGATCTGGTCGAATTTCATGTTGTGCGTGATGTACTTGTCCAGCAGGGTGGTGCCCTTCATGTAGTCTGTGACCAGGTCGGGGACCTGGGGGCGGGGGCGGGGTATGGGGTTGGAGGGTGGGAGGGGCTGGGGGCCAAGGGCGGAGGGCAATGGGCCGCATCGGAAAGCACATCGGTCGGTATCACGATACCGGTAGTATGAGGCGATGATGCCATGCATGGTTGTTGTCTCCGTGGGCACGGTGTGGTTGGAGACCGGAGAGCGGGCAAGTCAGGCACGTGTGCAGCTCACGCGTCGTTCCGCGGCAGGCCTCCATTCCGGCATCCTGACCCGCATGCCCTAGCCCACCAGCCACAATAACAGTCGTGCTGCACAGGGCGTTGCACCCCAGGCCCTCCTAATGAAAGCAACAAGAATAACACGTCCCCAAGACAAGCCCGCCTACAAAGCACACGTATAGTCATGCCCACCACCTGCACACCCGGGCCCAAGGGCTGGCCCACGGGCCCCACCTGGACCCTGCTCTTGTAGCCCCCGAACGCGGTGCCCATCCACCTCCTGCCCGTGACCAGCTGGAAGGGGCGCGTGCTGATCTCCTGCCCCGCCGCCGCCACGCCGATGACCACGCTGGTGCCCCAGCCGCGGTGCGCGCACTCCAGCGCCGCGCGCATCACCTGCGTGTTGCCGATGCACTCGAAGCTGCAGAGGGGCGAGGAGGGAGGCCACAGGGACAGGGCACCGGTACCGTATCCAATCCTAACGCTCCTCACAGGTATCCTAGTACGGAGGGCATAGTGACCTGGGGAGGTGCGGCTACGCCGCAAGGCGTGTTGCCGATGGATGGCCTAGCAAACACAGTCGGGGTTGCTACCCACCACACATGTGCACAATTGGGATGAGCAGCAAGCACCGGCTGACCAACCCACTCACGTGTAGTCGCAGCCCCACTCCGTCATCTCCACAATGACCTGCAGTGCAAAGCCATGGAGCAAAGCCTCAGAGCCTAACAACACCACCCTCAAACTCCTGCCTGGCCCCAGAAGAACCTGCTGCACCAAACCAGCACGGGTTGGCGCACGCGCACGGCGCACTCCTTACCCCACCTGTATCTTGGATTTGTGCGCTTCAAGGGACACGCACTTCCCCGTGCTTTGCTGTCCTGACGCTGGGGCCCCCCACCTGCTGGATGGGCTTGTCGTGGTCCTTGGGGTTGACGCACTCGGTGGCGCCAAACTCCTTGGCGGAGGCGAACTTGGCGGGGTTGATGTCCACGGCTATGATGCGCGCGGCGCCAGCCTTCCTGGCCGCCTCGATCACCGCCAGGCCCACCGCGCCCAGGCCTGCGTAAAGGACACGGCGAGAGGACCACACATACTGCACGTCACTTTCACATTTTGGTCTGCACTCTCAATCTGGTTTTCAACACGGCACATGCGGCCTTTAGCCGCCTCGGTCACCACCCAGGCCCACCTCGCCCAGGCCTGGGCAGGTGGGAAGCACAATCGGGGAGCACAGAAGCGGAGGTGCAGTGCAACAGTCTCAATCCAAGCCATGCCAGTGCGAACGGAGCTTGGTCTTGGTGTAGTGGTTATGTCCGGCAGGTGCAGTGCATGTGCAGTGGGTGCGGTATGTGACGAGGCGGTATGTGGCGAGAGATGCGTCACGCGTGCGCCTCCTTGGCGGCCTGCCTGCCTGACAAGCCCCCCCTCCCAGGCCTGGGTACAGCAGCGCTGTGCCATCACAACCCCTAGTCCGTTGCGCCGTATAACGCAGTGCGAAGTACGCCCGCTGCGAAGGCCACGTCAAACCGATGTTCCATTCACTCATTACCGTGAGGAATTGCCGGCGAGGCGGCCACAGGTGCAGCTTTACAACACACACGCAGAAGTCACCCACCGAACACCGCCACGCTGCTGCCCGGCTTGACCTTGGCGGTGTTGAACACGGCGCCCCAGCCGGTGGATACGCCGCAGCCCAGCAGGCACACCTGCAGCGGGGGCGGCAGGTAGCAGGGATTGCCGTTCGTTGGGGAACGTGGCGGCTGAGAATGTGGTTCAAACCTGCACGGCTTAGAGCCTGCAGCGAACGAGTGTTAACACAGGCGACCATGCGTGCACACATAGCGCACACAGGGATGCAGCGCCACCGTGGGTTGAGTGCGTGGCTGCAGCCTGTCTGGCCAAGAGCCTAGAGAGTGCGATGACATCTCCATTGCACATGCACAGATCACCAGCTTAAGGCGTCAGGCATGCTTTTCCGTGTATATGCTCTGTGGTGGCGGATATTTCGGCAGCCGGCGGGAGCAAGGCAGCATTAGCACGTACCGGTAGTGGGCACGTGCGAGCATGGGCAGTGGTTGCAGCCTGCAGCTGTGTGCTTTGCAGGCAGAGCCGAGGTGCGTCTGACACTCGGACGCCAGCACACTCTGGCTCCTGCTTGCCGTATGCCGCTACCGTGAAGTGTTCATGCGCCGCGCGCAAACGTACTGCTGCCAGCGCTCGTACTGCCGTACTGACCTTGTCCAGCGGCGCGTTCATGTCGACCTTGGCCACGCTCTGCTCGTGCACCACGGTGTACTCGGAGAAGGTGGAGGTGCCCATGAAGTGGTAGATGGGCTGCAGGGGGGGGGCCGGGGCAGGAGGGGGAAGAAGAAAGCAGGAGGGGGCGGGGGGCAGGAGGGGGAGGGGGTGGGAGGCTGCAGGTCATGTGCAGGTTCCCACAAAGTTGAGGATGGGCTACCGGGAGCCGAGGACAGGGTGGTACGGCAATGGCCATCCTGCACAGAAGCTGTGCACCTGGTGACGTGCAAAAGGCTTTCCGCAGCCGAGCCCGCGAAGTCGAGGGCAGGGGACGAGGAGCGCACGCAGGTGCCGTGCAGCAGCCACACTTGTGTGGCAGACTGGAGGGGAAAGCACGATGCCCAGACGTCGTACCTTCCCGTCTGCCGTGAAGCGTGGCTTGCCGTCGGACTTCATCACTCCCTTGCCTGCATGGCCCAGCCGCGAGGGCGCACACACGTGGTGGACAACGAGACTGACCGTCACGTGGGCATTCCGCTGCCGCCGCAACGCATGGGGCGTGCTGGGCCCTCCAGCTGCCGCCGTGCGGACATATGCCAGTCGGTACCATCCCACAGCGAATCGATTTTTTGCCCCTATCAGCAGTATGTGGCCGACGGTGCAGGCGCTCATACGTCCTGCTTTTGCAATTGCGACAACGCAGCCAGGCGCGTGTGCTGCAGCTGTCCGCATGGCGGCTAAGTTGCACACCTCTCTCCATGCGGGCCCGTACCCGTGTATGCCCGCACGGAGATGCACAGATTGGACTCCGGGTGCCTGCAGAACTTGCACTCCCCGCAGTAGGCCTGGTAGCAGGGGATCACGTGGTCGCCTGCGCAGGCCGGGAAGAGGGGGGCGGGGCGTGTTGGCAGCTACAAGGACAGCCGGTTGGGACTTGCAGCGGGCGCGCACGTACTGCACGAACACAGGACCACTGGGCTCCCTGTTGAGGCCGGGAGCCAAGGGGCCGTGTTCGTGGTTGGCAGTTGGTTGTTTCCAGGACAGCCGTGTGGGCACAACAGCAATGCGTTCAGTGCCGCGCGCGCTTGGCGTTGCTAGGAAGTTCGCCCAACTACCGTACAACAGCACGGTGGGTGAATGCACGAGGGTGCCGGCGAAAGTTGCGTGCACGCAGTGTGCCGGGAGCCCAGCAATTCTTGGCGAGGAAGGCGGCAGCGCGGCAGCGGCAGCCACGTGCGCGCGTGCACGCATGTGCCATGTGCAGCTGCAGCTGCTGTTGGCCTCCTGCGTTGAGGCCCTCCTCGCCCCTACGACGCTTCTGCGCCGCCGCACCCGGCTTGACGGACGTGACGCCCTCGCCCACGCTCTCCACGACGCCCGCCGCCTCGTGGCCGAGGATGCACGGGAACAGGCCTGGGGGACAGGCCCGGGAGGTGCTTGTGTACTGGATCGCGCGGATGGATGTGGAAAGGAAGATTGGGGGAAAGGGTGGGCATGGAAGGTACCCGTGCCTGCTGCTTGGCAGGTGGACCGCTCCCTGCACAGAACGATGTGTACCGATGCAGTTGCGTGGTAACAGAAAAATAAATCCGATCAGCAGGTTCACACCCTGCGAGGTGTGTGCATGTTGGCACGTGTAAGGTGCGCCCGCTTGGGTTGCAGCACTGGCTGCGCCTTTCGCCGCCCGAGAGCCAGTACGGCATGCAACCCATCCGTGCGCTCTGGCATCTGCTGAGGACCGGGAGGCATCGCAGCTCTGCATGGTCACAGCTGGTCACAGCCAGAGACGCGTGGGCAGTTCCTCATGCACCCCCACGTGCACGGGCGCCCACGTGGGCAGCGCACATACCGGCATATAAGAGCCCGAAAGCATGTACGTGCGCTGCCTAGTGGCCTAGTGGCAAGACCTGGCAGACGCGTAGATGCGTCAACGGACCAGGCCTGTGTTGTGTCACGTGTTTCGTTACCCTACACGGAGTTATTGGCGCATGCATGGAGGCGTTCTGCCTACTGAGGCCCACGCGCTCCCCTCAGGCTTCGGTACGCATGACGCGGGCCCCAGCATTCGTGCAACCGCCATACCACCGACTCTGCAAGATGGGACCATGGTGCCTCACCCTCCGGGTCCAGGCCATCCAGCGTGTAAGCGTCCTGCGGTCACAGCAGGACACCAGCTGCAGTTACGACCCACTGTCAGTTGGCAACATGTGACCACCCGTCTTATACGTGCACTCAGGTACATTTCGGGCAGTGAAAGTGCCTGCGACATGTGTAGGGCACGGGTGTAGTTGCGTGTGACGTGGTCGGGTGTCATCAGAGTTGGACCGCTCACCGTGTGGCACAGGGCGGTTGCCACCACCTTAATCCTGACTTCCCCCGGGCCCGGTGGCGCCACTACGACGTCTTGCACACTTAGGGGCTTCTTGGCCTCCCACGCGACGGCGGCCTTGCAGGTAATTGGCATTCCGGCTCTCGTGCTCAGCTCCGCCATGCCAGGGGATGCCGCCTGTAAAACGACCCGCGCGACCGCTGATCTGCTCCGTCGTAGTAAAAGAGGTTGGCATCGGATCCCAGTATGGCGTGTTGAAGCACCGACAGCGTCGCGCTGCTGGCCAAGAGTTGACTGGCGCAGCATCGGGATAGACCGAGCTTTATGCTGTAACAATTTACCAGTTATCAGCGTAGCAGCAACAGGACTGCCTCGTCAGCTTTGTAGGGCGGCTCAGGCAGGTTTGACGACAGAAATTCAGAAAAGGGGCAGTGTCGAAGGTGGTTGCACGTAACCGAATTCCCGGAATGTTGGCTGGACTAGGGTTGTGTGGCCCGCCAGCCCTGAGCAACACGACGCCCTTCCGCCACGCCTACCCTGCAGCCAGCTCAGCTTAGAGGTTGAATTGCTTTCCAAACATTCCTGCCAAGAGTGGCTTCAGCACCAGGGGAGCTCCTGCACAGCGCCCCTGCTCCTGCACGTGTCAAGTGACAGGGGAGGGCCCCCTGGCGCGTGGGCCTTGGTGGCATCTGGTTTGCATGTTGGGTCAGGTCAGATCAGCCTGGCGGGACGTCTGCCTAGCATGGTCTCAGCACGCTGGCGTCTGGGTTGCAGGGCCTCCCTGAAGGGACCCCTGGAATGGACTGTGCTGCTGAGTGGCCCCCAGACCACCACGTGCTGGGCGACCTGCAGAAGCAGGATGCGCAGCTGCCATCCAAGCTTGCAACAACACTCATACTATGGAATGTACTACAATGCAAACACAAGTAGTTGTGAAATGCGCTCAAGAGTACGGCCCCCGATCGGCTGCGCTGCGATGGCAGCAGCCCTTTGGGTTTGTCCTCAGCTCAGCAGTAAGGGTTTCTGTTGACGTGAAAAGACCAACACAGTGTTACAAGAATAACGCAATTATGAGATATCCACGGGATTGACATTCGTTCCGTAACATTCGCGCATGTAACTCAAGCAGTCACCAGGGGCACGAAAGCGGCATACCTCCACAATGAATAGTTCTTAGTAAATGCTTTCATAAGATGCGTACCGTGGAGGGCCAATATGGGCAATATGTGTTGCATTGTCACACGCCCGAAACCTGCGCCTGCACCAAGCCCGTTCCTCAGCACGGGCGCAAGTCATGTTATTGATGACCTTGAATGTACGCCTCTAACTCTGCGTCATCCCCAAGGCAGCCCCAAGGCAGCGGGTGGCGATGTCGCGCTCCAAAGCGGGGACCTCCTGTCTCCAGCTTCGGCCCCTTCTTCCCCCAGCGCCGTGCCAGGACCTCGCCCTATCACCAATTCAGCTCTGCCTGCAGTGCCGATTGAGGTTGAGCGTGTCACCCTGCAGTCGCCCGAGGCTCTCATCGAGGACTTGACTCTCCTTGGTTTACTGGGGTCTGGAGGGTACTCGATCGTATATCGAGGTGAGCCAGCGTTATGGGCTTCAGAGGGTTGCTCCGCGAGCCTGCGTGCACGCTAAGTCGTACTCAAGTGGTCAGACCCACAATTGCACGCACTCTCCCTCCTCACATTCTCTTGTACGCTGCGCTCCCAGGAGTGTACCAAGGGGCCGATGTGGCAGTGAAGGTAAGCAGTTCTACGATACCCATGCAAGGCCATTGCGGTCCTGTAAGCATTTAGTCTGTACAAGACAGTTGAGCTGGTGGGGGTGGGGGCGTTTCAACGTATTCTTGCTCTTTGCCCTCTGACAATTTCTCTTATGATCTACCCGCAGTTCACTGCTTCCTCGACCTTGAGCAAGGAAGGCGTGCGGGAGGCGCTCGTTGCGCCGCAACTCAACCACCCCCACGTGAGAGGCGACTAGCCGGGTGTAACACATGCATGCTGAGGAGCACCCGCAGAGCATGGCGCAAGAGTAAATGAACTGCTAGTCTCCCAGATAAGGCCGCTACGCATGTCGCCGTCATTCCTGCCATCCCCATACGCACTTTCAAGAAGTTGGATCCAATGCTGACGGCACAACCAGCGACCTGAGGGCTTCGGCTGCACGCATTCTCAAGCGCGGAAGCTTGCAGGAACGACAGCTCCCTCTGTGGGTTACGCGCCCCTGCCAACCTCAACCCTCCCCTGTGTACTAATACCACTTTCTCTCGCGTCACCAGTGCTTTGCCCCCCTGTGTACCACCGCATGGCCGCAGGTGATCAAGACGTACGTGACACGTGGCGCCATCCTGACACGTGACTTCCTGCACCGCCTGTACGGCGGGCCGCCGCCTGCGATGCCGCCGCAAGCCGCCACCGCTGGCTTTGCCATCCCACAGGACAACTCTGAGGGCTCCAACGACGGGTATGTGGATGGGTGCGCTGGGCGTGTGGGTGTGAGCGGCAAACATGTTCTAGAAGATGGACGGTGATCAGCCTCACAGCGGGTCACATGGGACGCGGCACCACGCGCAAATAGCACCATTGTGCAAGGCCCATGCACACAGAACGTGCCGGCCATGCTAGTATGAGTCTGCAATGCCACCAACCACGGCATTGGCGTCAGCTGCAGCGCACACGGCCGTAGCTGCAATGCAAGTGTCATGACAAACACCCAACCCTTGCGCTTGTGCCCGTGGTGCAGCTTTGGCGACCCACGCCGCGGGATGCCAACGCCCTCGCTGCTCCCCGGACTCGCCTCCCCAGCCCCCGGCGCGCAGCCCAACTCTACGCACGCTGCACAGGAGCAGCAGCCGACGCCGCATGGGCAGAAAGACACCAACCGCCATGCTCACCAGGCGCCTCCGCAGCAGCAGCAGCATCACCACCAGGAGCCAGAAGCACCAGGGGTGCCCTTCGAGCTAGATCTCATGAAGCGACAGGGTAGCACGTTCACCTCACCGGCGCAGGGGGCCTGCCTGCGTGCGCTGCACCTGGTCGCCGCCCCCACCGCCCACACAGCCGCCAGTCCTGCCATCACCACGACCATCAATGGTGCCCACGCTGGCGCTGCGCACGGCAGTGGCGGTTGCACCGCCGCCGCCGACCCTGCCGCTCTGTCCTCCCAGACGTGGGACGGGTGGCGGGACGTGGTGCTGCGGGTCGGGGCCACCGCCGCCAACACCTGCGTGGTCATGAGCATACAGGCAAGGCCGGCGGGGGATGGCTTGTACGCAGTGACAGCACTTGGCCCCGCTCACACGCACTGCCGCTCTGTTTGCTTGCGCCGTGGTGACGACGTCCTCTTTGAGCACGTTACGGGCGACCGATAATGACACTGGTGCCACATGCCAAGCGTCCCGCAGCAGCTTGCCGAGTACGGCATACCCGTATGCAGCCTGGTGTTTCACCTTCTGGGCCGGGCCCCTGCCCTGGGCTACTACTCACAACGCACGTCCACCTAACACACCGACACATTTGTAGACCTGACGGTACTCCGTTGGCGCTGGTGTTGGCTGCCTTGCCCCCGCAGGAGCTGGCGGAGTGCGGCAGCCTGTCGCGCGCCATCTGCATGGGCGTGTTCGCTGCCAGGCCGAGGGACCTCAAGGCAACGCAGCTGGCGCGCAGGGCGTTGCTGCGCACAGCCTCGGAGGTGAGGCGGCACGGCGACAGGAGACACCGCAGCCGCACAGTGCCAGCCTCCATCGCTTCACAGTGCTTGCTTTGCCGGCAGCCAGCCAGCAGGTTATGCAGCTCCACCTCGCAAACTGTATGCGCTCACGATGGGCGCTTGTGACTTCCCGATGTCCCCGCCGTTGCCGCTCCTCTGTTGTTCCCCGGCCTCCCGCCCCACGTCTACACTGGGCTACCCACCAAACACTCTGCCCGAGTAAGCAGTTGCTGCACACCTTTACGTCATAATGGCACTCGGTCTTCACACCGCCATCAGATTTGCCGAGGCATGATCCACTGCCACGCGGCCAACGTGGTGCACGGGGACCTCAAGCCCCCCAACGTGCTGCTGGCGCGCTCGAGGGCGGACCGCAGGGGCTTCACCGCCAAGGTACGTGAGTTGAGGTATGCAGGCGTATGCCATGTAGGATGTCAGGCGAGCGTGTCCTTCACACACGCACGCGGATTGCTGGGACTCCGTGCCATGGTGTGCCAATTGCAGCAGTATTATATAGGCTGCCAGATGGTGGGTAGCCCGGTCCGTCGTTCAACTGACCTTATCGCCAGAGCTTGCACAGGGGATGGTTTGCCGGTTCAGGACCATCTCATGTGCGCCACGCTGCCCGTGGGCGGAACTGGGCCTGCACGGACGAGCGGCTGGGCTCCCTGCTGGAAGTAAGCGCCACCCACTCGTAGTGGACCAACGGCTTTCTTGCGGTTGCGGTTGCAATGCACGCACACGTGCCATGCAGGTAGCGGACTTCGGCCTAGCTCACGTGCTGGCTGCGGCGCACAGCCACACCGAAACCAGCTCATGGGGTGAGTTACTCTGTATGGGCTGCACGGCAGGGGCCCATTGCCCCTTCGGGGCAAGAGCAAAGCGGGAGAGATCGGCTTCGAACATACTTTTTTTATATATTTCTTATCGGCTTAAATGAATTAACAATTTTTTAAAAATTAACAATTTGTTGACCCGAAGGGGCCCCTGTATCCTTTTAGACAAAGCTTTTAGCCCGTGGGGCTTTTTTCAGCTTTTAGGGAGAGATGCTATGGCTGGGCGCGGCACGCGGGGCCGGGCAGACGGCGTCATAAAGGAGCTTTGAAGTGAGCCTTGGATGGACCTAACACCATACGACTAGCAGCCAATGCGTCGGGCGTGCATTCCGTTTGGGCGCGCCAAAGTGGGGATGGATTAGGGCTGCGTCGGGCTTGCTTGTCAGACAGTGCTTGATGGGAAACACATATTGTCGTTGGCGGTGGCCCGGTGCTTCCGGTGCTTTGCGGTGTACCCGATTCACGAGCATTGGTCAAGGCAACCTCACATCGTGCTCCCCCCGTCTACGCCTCGCGTCTGCCTCCACTCCGCAGGCACGGTGGGCTACGCGGCCCCGGAGACGCTGGAGGGGGTCATGTGCAAGGCCAGCGATGTGCGTGAGGGGGCGGTGGCCCGGCTGCACACCACCTGCATGCCTGTCACCTGTTAGGCACTTCAAGCACCAACGAAAGAGGCAACGTCCTAGCGGCTGCATGTCACCATCGCACTCCTGCGCCATGGTCGCATGCCTGCATCCCCACCCGCCACGAGCAGGAGTGGAGCAATACCTAGGCTGTAGGCTTGCACACCACCCAGCCGTCCGTTCTGTCAGAGGGTTGAACAAGGCAGCCGTACGGCTGGCTCTTCACGCCAACGGCGGCGTGAGCTGGTGCTTCTGTCCCTGGCCTTGCATCATCGCCGCCCTCGTTCACCATACGTCCTACACAAGAGGACTCCCTTGTACGACGGTGTGCCCTGGATGGGTGTATCCGCTGCGCCTGCAGGTGTACGCGTTCGGCATGGTGCTCAACGAGATGCTCACCGGCAACCCGCCCTACTCCGACATGTCCTTGGGTGAGCCATACCCGCACATTCATGCGCTTTGGTACCTCAGCAGTCACCCACGTCCGGAACACCGTTCTCTTCCACCCACCGCCGCTTCCCCTCCCTCCAGCTGCCCCTGCACCGGTGCGCTGCACCCATCGCACCCGCCGATGTGCGAGCCGCTCCGTCGCCACCCCGTGGCAGACACTGCACGACATCATGAAGCAGTCAATGCTGGTTTGAACACGACTTGTGCGATGTGTTGCTGCTGGCCCAACGTCGTCCCCCCTGTGTGCCGCAGCCCAGGTCATCATGGGCGTGACCATGCAGGGCCTGCGCCCCCCCTGGCCCGACGCGGCATGGCCCGAGCTGTGCGCGCTGGGCCGGCGCTGCCTGGAGCGGCAGCCGGGCGCGCGGCCCACCTTCCGGCAGCTGGACGACCAGCTGGTGGCGCTGGAGGTGCTCGTGCGGGTGCGTGTGTTAAGCAGTATGACCGGGGTGTGGCTTAAGGCACTGAGTCATTAACGCATACTTGCCACCATTGACGAACTGCGCATTGCGCTGAAGCTGCTGCATGGCTGCCTCATCAACTGAGAGCGTGTGTGCACTGGTGCGGCTTAACATACTGGGGTTGGCTAGCTCGCGCGGACCGGGGACCGCCGTCCAGGAGACCAGCTCACCGCTCCCGAACTGCGCAATAGGGTGTGCGGCATGCGAGACCGTTAGAGTGTCGGGCAACCGACAGACTTGCTTGGCCTATGGGCGCGGTCGATGCGCTTGTAGGGGCGCATGCGTGAGACTGGCTGCAAGCAAAGATAGAGCTCAAGAAGCCCCTTCACGCATCCATGCAGTGGCAGGCCGTGGCAAGTGGCCGCACGGTGTGGCGCCGGTCGCCGCCAAGGGCACAGCGCTAGGCCGCACCCACAGGCTGGCGTCCCTCCCGCTCGCGCACCACTGTCCTCCGCTCAACTTGTGGCTGTGCTCCTCTTTACGCGCATGCGCCCCCTGCAGTCCGAGTCCAAGGCGCTCAAGGCGCTGAGGTCCGCGGGCTCCAGCGGCCTCTCTTTCGGCCCCGTGCCCGCCCCTATTGCGGCCGCCGCCGCCACTCAGGCGTCCAGCGTCCCAGCGGTGCCGCAGCCCTACTCACCTGCGCGGCTAGCTGCTGGCGGCGGCCCCGGAGGTGTGGCTGGGGGCGGCATTGCACATGCTGCCAGGTGCATAACCGCAAGGGTTGGTGGTGGTGGTGGCGGCGGCTTGGCAGCGGCGGCAGCAAATGGCGCGGGGCCCCCGCATGGCGCTGGGTTTGCGGCTGCTCCATCGCCGCTTCATGCAGACGCTTTCAGCTCAAACGCAGCGGTCCTGGCTGTGTTGCAAGCTGCTGCTGCTCCAGCTGCCAGGCTGCTGCATCCGCCCGGGCGTGAGAGAAAGGCGGCAGCGGCAGGCGGGACAGCGGCGGGAGGGGCAGCAGCAGCAGCAGGAGGCGGGCAAGGGGCGGGCGTTGGCCCAGATGCCAGCGAGGGAGGCGGTGGAGATGGCGGCAGCGGGCTGTTGCTTGTCGCAGCACGCTCGTCCGTGTTGGGCCTGGGGCCAGATGAGGTTGGGCCGGAGGGGCAGGGCAGGGAGCCGGCGAGGCTGTTGCTGTCGCAGCAGCCTCAGCGCCAGGTGCACATGCAAGTGGAGGTGGGGTCGGAGCGGCAGCAGCACGACCCGCAGGAGCAGCAGGTGCTGCAGCAGCGACAACGGCAACGGCAGCAGACGTTGGCTATTACGGTGGAGGAGGCGAAGGGCAAGGACCTCTCGTGAGGCCCGTTATTGCTGCAGGAGTGCATGCAGGCGCACAGAGGAAACAGATGTGGCCGGAAAAGCAACGAGTGAGCCTTGGGGAATGCTAACTGTGAGTGGAAAGCGTGCGAAACGGCTTAGCGAGTGACGGACGGTGGGCGTGTGATTGGCGGGTGGTGGTGAACATGTACGGCTCATGGCGGCACCGCGTGCGCGTTGGTTGGAAAAGCGGGATGACGCTGTACATAGACTTTGTCGTGACATGCCTGCACTGCGTTGTGCAGCGGCTGGTTGGTCGGAGGACTGGGGCTGCCCGGTGGCGAGGGTGGTGGTATGTAGCGTGCATGGCGGGTGGAAGTGCGGGGAGAGCGGCCGGCGGGAGCACGTGCGGGTGAACAGAGTGCCTCCGGGGGTGCGGGTAGTGTGTGTTAAGAGTACGATAGTTTGTTTGATCGAGGTGGCTCTGGCGGCCTTGGGAACCGACGAAGATGGGGAGGCAGTCTATATACGCATGCACGTGAGGGCTGAGGGGCAGTGAAGCGGTCCATCAGTGGCAGCGCCTGGCAATGCAGGCCGCGGCCCAGCCCGGCCCGGCCGGTTTCGTGCATGTGGCCGCAGCTTTGGGGCGTTTGCAGGCGGAGGTATGCCGCGCAGGGGGTGGTGACTGTCGCCTCCTTTGCACCTGTCTGGGGCCCACTAAAGTGCACCGAGTCACAGGGCTACCGAGCAACTGATAATTGAAAGGTGCTTGCCAGTCCTACCTTGTTTGCCTGCCCTGTGTGTCGGGATGTTTCTGTGAAGCTTCAGTGATTGTAAAGTACGGTAGGGGGCGAATGGAAGGTGCGCCTGCGTGGGCCAACGGGACAGTGTCGGTAGAGGGCCCACAGGTATTGATTGGGGAGGGGCCTGAGCATCATCCGGGGGGGCGCCGCTATGGCAATTGCACCGTACAGCTGCTTCGTCACGTGTACTTCTTAGAGGCGTGTATGGTGTCCACTGCAGTGGGGCTGCTTGTTTCTTTGGTGGGCACATTTTTGTGCGGAGCGGTGTGGGGGCGAGCTCAGGGTGATGTAGCTAAAACCTTGGGCTCGGTTCTTGAGCAGTGCAGTTCTCATAGCCGATGGCTTGCGCCGGTGTAGCGGGAGGGATGAGAAATCCCGTGCTTCCGACGGCCGGGACTAGGCCTTTGTCCGTGCGTGGACGGGGCTGGGTTTTGAAAGGGAACCAAAACGGTAGGAACACGCATACGTCAGGGGAGCTCCCCTGCACATACATGGTACAGCTGTAGGCGACCAGCCGCCTTTTGTAACCGGGGTTGGTATTGCGCTGCAACTATCAAAGTGCTAGCTCAAGAACATTCGCCAGTTGGGTTGCCAACCAACGCTGCCTGGTTCACTCAACTGCGTGTGGCCAGGCATGGCTGCCCCTGCCATGCCAGGCGTCGCACGCGCAGCCTGGCTCAGCGGTACGGGAGTGCCGAAAAGCAACAGCCACGACAACCCACGGACGTGCTGCAACGAGGTCCGCACCGCTTGCAGGCCAGGTCACCGGCCTACGCACAAGCGTAGGCACCCGACGCACAGGACAGGGGACACGGCCATTGCCGTACAACTGTTTACGCCAAGTGTTTGCCACCAACAAACGGCAATTCCATTAGTTCCTACAAGTACCACGCCAACTGGCCAACTCTGCTCGGCACCGGCCACCAACGCCGCCGTCATACCGGCGACCAACTCTGCTACGGTACAGGTATTGTGGTCTGCCACCTTCTGCCAGTCAAGGTCAGCCGTCTGCTGCCCGCAGGCAGCGTCGGCCGGCGCCACGTCTCCATTCAGAATAAACGCATAAGGCCCCCACTGCACCACTGCGATTCCGTTCCTGCCTTTTCAACGCCAACCACCCGCGCTACCACTAGGTCCGCTGCCATGTGCACCATGCTTTTAATGCACCAGGCTTTCACGCACCCTACCAGCATACTGCCCGCCCCTTCCGATGCCCCCAGTTCCATTCGACCGCCTAGTCCCCCAGTCCCGTCACAACACGCCGATCCCCAGTCCCCTCCACCGCCACCACCTAGTGTGGTGACAGCATAGGCAGGATCGCAGCCCCAGGTCCTACCCAATGCAGACCCGATCCCACCTCACACCGGTGATAAAGCTCGCTCGGGCTCTGCCTTACGCCACTGCTGCCGCATTGCCCCTCACGTGTATTGCCCCTCACTGCCCACACCTCCGATTGTGCTGCCGTACTCCGGCCGCTGGTGGTACAGCAGCTCCATAGACGTGTCCTCCTGGCCCTCCTGGGCGTGTCGCCCCGCTTGCCTCACGAGCCTACCCGTCCCGTCCCGTACTGCCCGCCCCCCGGCACCGCCAAGGCATCCAGACGTGCCGTCCTAGCCCCGACGAGCTACCGCAAACATGTAGCTACCCGTATGGGCACCCGCCACAGCGGTCCTCACGCCCCACGTGGCCGCTTGTGCTGCCGCACGTCCGGCCTCTGGTGGTACATGAGCTCCACCGCCAGGTCCTCCGGCCCCTCCCGCATCAGCCGCACCACCTCCCGGTCCGGAAGCACCCAGCCCCGCCCGCCGCCCGCCGCGTGCTGCCCCAGGAACCACGCCTTCAGGCCCGACAGCAGCTGCGCAAAGCTGCCCCGCCGCTGCTCCGCCCACAGCAGCAGGCCCACCACATTGTCCGGCCGCACCTGCAGAAGCAGCTGATCGCCCACCTGCGCGCATAGGCCCGGCAGCAGCAGCCGGTCCGCCAGCTCGCCCACGGGCTGCAGCAGCTCGGGCGGCACGGGGCCCGTGCTGTCCGTGTACATGTAGCGCAGCACGGCGCCAAAGACCCGCGGGTCGGCGTCCGGCAGGCTCAGCCGTGAGGCACCCGTGTCCGCAAAGCCAGCCCCCGGGTTCAGCCGCTGTGCGAGGTACGGGCTGCGCGCCGCCAGCACGCTGCGGTGTGCGGCGAACACCTGCCCGCCCACCACCACCTCCACATCAGCGCTGCTGTCCGGCTGCCGGTCCAGCAGCGCGCCCAGGTCGGAGGCAACGGCGTGCTGGTCTTTGTTGCTGCTGCTGCTGCTCTTGCTGCTGTGGTGACCTAGGCTGGTGCTTCTGGGCCCAGCCACGGCCGGGGGCGGCAGATCCAGGTGCAGCAGCAGAACTTCTCGCAAGCGTTCATCAGATGCCACCAGGGCTAGGCACCCGTTGTGCAGCACGGCGGGAGAATGGTAGCAGAAGTACCGGTAATCCACGATCCCCATCGTAACCGCATTGCCGTTGGAGTCGACGGCCCGCAGGATCATGGTCCGTACGCCACGCCCATCCGAGTCATCAAAGCTGTCTGACAGCCAGATGCAGCCCGTGCCGTCCACAGTCACGCCGAAGATCTCGCTGTCCTCCCCCATATCGGCCACCAGCAGCGGCTGCGTGTCCGCGGTCAGGTACTTCGCGTCCATTGCAACCGCCGCTGCCGCTGATGCCGCCGCCTTTCCCGGCCCTGAGTCTGCCGCCGCCGCTGCGCCGCCGCGTGCTGCTGCTGCTGTTCCCTCAGCGCCCGCCGCCGCCGCCGCCGCACCTGCCGGCGACGCCGCCGTCAGGCCCCCCTCTGTGTGCAGACGGTACACGGACGTCTTCGTGCACAGCACGAGGCTGCGGGTGAGCGGGTCATACGCTCCGCACTTCAGTTTGCCACTCAGCTCGCCGCACGGCACGCTGATAACCCGCACCTCGCCGCAGGCGTGGTCGGAGCCGGCCCCCGGTTCCCGGCTGCCCGGTTGCTGCCCGGTTGCTGCCCCCTGGGCGCCCAGCTGGGGGTCGCCACCGGCGACCTTGCCGCATGTGGGCTGAGTTGCTGCGCCTGCAGCAGCTGGTATCGGGGCTGCATGCTGCTGCCAGGAGGAGGGCAGCTGCAGCCTGCGCAGGGCGCCGGTATCGATGACGTACAAGCTGCCCTCGCCGTCGGATATGATGGCGCAACAGCTTCCAAAGCGCGTGGCGCTTCCAATGCCATCCGTGTTTCCCCTTTCAGTAAGGTTACCGGCGATGACAGTTGCGTCACCGTTCTCCGACACGCGCGCCACAGCATTGCCGATGACTGCGAACAAGCCGTTTGCAAAAGGGTCCCAGCATGCGCAAACAAGGTCCGGCTGGACCCCTTGACCAGCTTCTGCTTGCTCACGGGGGTCGCGAATGCGAATTGGTGTCGGCTCGCTCAGCTTGATGCCAGTGTCCCGTGGACCGGCCTGCCGCAACCCCAGGAAACCGCTTGTTGTGCATATGAGCGCTTGGTCTGCTCCATAAGCACTGTCTTGCGGTATGCTGAAGATGCAGATGGGCTTGTGTGGTGTCATCTCGACGAGGCAGCTGCAGTAGTGGCTCTTCCGCATTCTGTGCGTTTGCAAGACGTTTGGGCACCAAGTCACGCTGTCAGATGCTTCAAATATATAAAAATGTGGTAGTGTTGCTGGTCATAGCGACTCGGCCGCTTCTACCGTTGTTTGACAGTGGCTCTCGGGTTCCGGAGCAATCCTCGCGTATCCTTTCAGCCCTCTGGGCATATATTGTCTGCTTTCCACAGTTTAGTGGACAGTTACGACTTACTTACGAGCTGTAGTTCAATCAGAGCAAGCTTACATGTCTGTCAGTTACCAGTTTAGTGGACAGTTACGACTGCATGCACATTGTAACATACAACCGGGGCACTCAGGGCCCCCGAGTCACTGAGTCAGGGGCCCCGGCCAGTGCACCACGACCAGCCACGACACATTGCTAAAGCTTTATAGTGGTTATCCTGGCCCCTGCCTTTGGTCATCTGGTGGTGCGAGGTATGGCGCGCAAAGGGGTAGAGGGGAGGTGGGCTGGTGGGGTGCGTGCGGGGTCCCTGTGGGCCCACTTTTGTGCTTCAGCTGTCTCTGTTCCTAGCTGCCGTGACTTGTGGGACCAGGTGGGACATGGTTGTTCCCGCAGACAGTTGAGGACAGCTGGGGGCAGTCTATGTGCCCTGTAGGCCTTTCCACGAGAAGAAATTAGTGCTAACTCGGCCACACCCCATACGTGCAGCGGCCCGCTACGTCCATTCACTCTTCCGCATACCGATGCCCCCATCCGCGGGCACCCATCTCGGTCAGCAGCAGCACGGCCCGCCGCGACCGCCTGCGTGCCCCACGCCCCACGCCCGCTTCCCCCCTGCCTGTGCCAGGTCCAACGCATCACCACCAACATCAGCATCCAACATCACCGCCCCTGCGAGGCAGCTGGCCACTATTGCGGGCTCATTAACCACAGAAACGCCTGCCTAACCCGCAGCCCGTTCGCACGCCATGTCCTCCAGCCCGTGCTCCTGCTCCAGCCCCCGCCCGCCACGCCCACTCGCCGCCCGCCTCTCAGCCGCCGTCGCCGCCGCCCCCAGTACGGCAATAGACCATATGGTGCGAGGGTGTGGGTATGGGTGGGAGACTGTCTCAGCATACAAACGCTTGGTCATTATGGCCCGGTCTCAAAGCCTGCGGCCCGGTCTCAAAGCCTGCGGCATACAACCTGATACGGTATGCGTGCACAGTCGTACGGTCTCTACTTGGCAGTAAAGCACTGACAGGCGGTCCCCAAGTACTTTTCAGGCCTGCGTGCAGTATACGACCATGGCGCACGAGACACATTTCCGTGCCACAACATGACCCAATGCCATGGGCCTACAGCGCATGCATGCGTGCCGTACACGCAATGAAGGTGTGCCGTACCCACTCGACGCACAGCAACAGCCCTGCCGTATATCCCGCTCACAATGCGCATCTCTGGCATTGATTCGACAATATGGCAGGACATGCACAGCTGCCTAATGCTCCAACCGCAAACCAACAGCACTCCTCCTCACAGGCAGACGGTGGCAGCGGACATCGTCACTCAGCTAGAAGAAGTCATGCCCGCGCCGTGCCCCGCTGCACCTCGTTGTTGCCGTTTCCTAGACCCCTCGCCTCCACTACCGCTACAACGCTATCAGCAGGCTCTTAGTATCTCAGGCTCCTGGCGTCACTGCCTGCTCCGCTCCGTCCTCTCGCTGCCCCCAGTTCCGCCCTGCCGGCTAGTCTCCAAGTCCTTGGCATTACTCCAGTCCCCAGCCTCCCCTCCAACACCAGCTAAGTGACAACCAGTGACGAATCCCAATGTAGACGCAGAAACCATTCGAACGTATGCTGCTGCTAAAATACTGCCTTACTGCGCCTCCTCTTCGCTGCCCCTCACGTGTACTGCACCTCCTCCCGACGCACGCCCCCGCTTGTACTGCCGTACATCCGGCCGCTGGTGGTACAGCAGCTCCTTTGCCAAGTGCCTGCCCGCCTCTGGGCGTCACTCCCGAGCCAATCTGTTCCGGCACTTTGCAACCCAACCAGGCATGCCCGCCTCCAGCCACCGCCAAGGCCTCCAGGCGTGCCGTCCTGGCCCCAACGCACTACCGGTACTACATGCAGCTGCTCGGAGGGTCCCCTGCAGGTAACGCTACTCGTATGGGCACCCGCCACAGCGGTCCTCACGCCCCACGTGGCCGCTTACACTGTCGTACATCAGGGCGCAGGTGGTACATCAGCTCCACCGCCAGCTCCTCCGGCCCCT
>VFQN01000762.1_pt1 | contig 58145 bp, 50 predicted proteins | sample 3512371 | NCBI WGS metagenome assembly VFQN01 (sample SAMN10412370, study PRJNA504923) | tailings metagenome | isolation source: Replicate 2 from Balatoc abandoned mine | place: Philippines: Itogon, Benguet | collected 2017-08-28 | reverse complement strand
CGGAGTGGGGTACGGAGAGCTTACAGAATGTCACATCAGATGTGGCAGACTACTAGGTGCCCTCGCCGAACTGCGACATCTGTCGCTCCAAGCAGTCCGGACACATGCCGTGGGTGAACCGCGCGTCGCTGTGGGCCGCGACGTAGTGCTCGACCTGGTGCCAGTAGTCCCCGTCGTCCCGCACCCGCTTGCACCAGGCGCAGATGGGCAGTAGCCCCTGAAGCTGCTTCACCCGGGAGAGCGACTCCTGGAGTTCGCGGGTCCGTTCCTCGACCCGCCTCTCCAGGTCGGCCGCGTGCCGCTCCAGCTGGCCCCGGTACTCCGCCTGCTGGAAGGCGATGGCGAACTGCCGGGCGACCTCGCGGGCCACCTCCGCGTGCTCGGCGGTGAAGGCCGCCGGCCGCGGGTCGGCCAGCACCAGGATGCCGTACCGACGGTCGCCGCTGTCGAGCGGGACGCCCACGAAACTGCGGTTCCCCACCCCGTACAGGTGCTCCTGCAAGGGGGTCCGGTCGGCCACCGCCCCCAGGTCCGCGACACCGCCGGTCGCGTCCCGGTCGGCGAACTCCGCCGGGGCCGCGGTCGTGCCCGCATCCCGGCAGAGTACCCGCGCGGAGGTGGCGTCGGGCTCGGCCGCGACGACGAACGCCGACCCGCTCGGCACGACGTCCGCCACACGCCGGAGCGCCGAGGCGACCAGTTCGGGCATCGGCTCGGCGGTCAGGATGGCGCGGTCGATGTCGTGCAGGGTGGCCAGCCGGTGGGCCGACCGCCGGAGCGACTCGGCCCGCTCCTCGGCGGCGGTCAGGGCGGCCGAGTAGCTGGCGACGACCCCGAGGAGCTCCTGGCGAGTCCGGGCGGCGAGCAGGGCGCCGAGGAGGAGGGCGAGGCCGAGGCTCACGCCGGTCACGACCCACGTCGCCGTCCGGGCGGCCCGCGTCCGCTCCTCGCGCAGCGCGACCTCGTCCCCGACGACCTCGGCGAGCCGGCCCCGCATCGCGTCCATCCGGCGCTTGCCCTCCTGCGTCCGCGTGAGCGGCTGCGGATCTCCGCCGTCCCGCACCAGCCCGATGAGCCGCCCCGCGAACTCCCGCCACCCCGCGTATTCGGCGCGGAGGGCCACGAGCCGCTCCCCCTGGGCGGGGTTGTCGGCCACGAGGGCGGCCAGCTCGTCGACCCCCCGGGGAGTCTGCTCCGCGGACGAGTGGTAGGGCACGAGGAACACCGGGTCGCCGCTGAGTGCATACCCCCGGACTCCGGTCTCCCCGTCCACGATGTGACGCAGGAGTTCGTCCGCGCTGCCGATGACCCGGTCGGTGTGGTCGACCCGCGCGGCGGTCGACAGCAGGTACGCGACCAGCCCGAGGAAGACGAGTGCGAGTGCGGCGAACAGGGCGGGGGGGAGGACGACGGCGCGTGTCAGGAGTCGGCGGAGGGCGGCCGGGGTGGGGTGGCCGGACGTCATCGGTTCTCCATTCCGGGCGTCCTTCTGTCTTAACCTCGTCGTGGGGTAGTGGCTACAATGCGACCACGGCGATTCGCAGACGACCACCCGTCGCACGCGCGACCCCATCCCGACGCAGATCGCCTCGCTGTCTGAATATTGCCTCGTTCTGCCGTTCTACGGAGGAACGAGCAGTGCGATGGGAGGTCGAGCACACTGCGGAGTGGTGAAAGCCGACGTCCCCGCTCTGCGGGGGAATGAGGACAGCTCACTGTCCCACGCGACTCTCCAGGGGTCTCATAAGCCGGTGTGGTTCGGCGTCACCGGCAATGCTATCGCACTAATCGCCGATTCCGTGGTCCCTACGAAACTCCTCGTAATACTGCTGAAACTTTGCTTCCGTAAAGCCGGATCGCTCTGCCAGCGGCTGCACGACCGCTGAGAGTTGCTTCTCGGCTCGGTCCAGTAGGTCTCTTGCTTCACCTAGCTCGGCCAGCATTTTCTCTCTACCTGCATCGGTCATGAACTCGACGGCACGCTCTCGAAAGTAGTCATGGCAGAGCCAATTTCGAGTTTTGAGTGCTTGCGCAAGAAGGCCTTCCAGGTCACTGGGGAGAGTCGTTTGGGTTCTCAGGTTCTTGATGAGCTTGCCGAGCGTCTTTGCAAACTGCTGATCCATGAACGCATCAATGTCCTGCTTGGTTAGGCGATCCCGGTGGGGCAACTTCAGCATCACCATTGCGATGACAAGGGCGTGTTCAAGCACCTGACCCAAGTAGACTGCCAGTCCGAAGTGAGCGTAGACCTCTCGCACCTGCTCATCTGTTGTCATCGAAGTGGCCTTCCGAGGTCGGGGCTCCCAGTTTTGAAGGACACCTCGACCGCCTCTCGGTTCACCTGAGTCTCCTGAGCTGCCCTCGTTCCGCCACTCTGCGGCGGAACGAGGATCGGGCGTCACCCGCGCTCGCGGGTTGTCACCGCGGCGTAGACGCGGCGGATGTCGCCGGTCACGCGGCGGTGCTCGGCCAGGAACGCCGTCGCCGACTCGAACCCCAGCCGCCGCGCCAGCTTCGACAGGTCGTCCGCCGACTCCGGGAGTTCGGTCAGCGGTCGGTCGGTCACCACCCGCAGCCGCGCCTCCACGAGGCGCAGGAACGAATACCCGGCCCGCAGCGCTGCAGCCTCTGCCGCGGGAAGGAGCGCCGATGATTCCAGCGCGTCGAGCGCCGCCCACACGTTCGGTTCGAGTATCGCCGGGTGCGCGGCGCCGTGCTTGAGCTGTAGCAACTGCACCGCGAACTCCACGTCGATCAGCCCGCCGGCGCCGCGCTTCAGGTTGCGGACGGTCGTGCCGGTCTCCAGCTTCTCGCGCATCCGCCGCACCTCGTCGGCCGCGGTTGGCGTCCAGCCCACGCCCGTCGCCGCGGCGCGGACGTGGGCCATCACCCGCGCGCCGAACGCGGCGTCGCCGCACACCACCCGCGCGCGGGTGAGCGCCTGCCGCTCCCACAGCTGCGCCCCGCCGCCGGCGTAGTACCGGTCGAACTCGCACAGCGGCAGGACGAGCGCCCCGGACTTCCCCGTCGGCCGCAGCCGCATGTCCACCGCGTAGAGGCGGCCCATCGGCCCGTGCGTACTCGCCGCCTTGATGAGCCGCTGCGCCAGCTCGGTGAAGTACGGCCCCGCCGCCGCGGCCGCGTCGCGCCCGTCCGCCTCGTAGACGAGTACCAGGTCGAGGTCGCTGTGGTAGCTGATCTCGCGGCCGCCCAATTTCCCGAGCCCCAACAGGCAGTAGTGGGCGGTGGGCGGCGGGCGGTGGGCGGTGGAATCCGCCCGCACCTTCGCCGTCAGGTCGGCTTCGACCAGCTCACACATTTGGTTCAAGAGGGTGTCGGCGAGGTCGGACAGCGCCGCCGTGGTGGTGCGGACGTCGGCCATGCCGAGGAGGTCGGCGACGCCGACGCGGAGTAATTCCTTGTCCTGGAAGCTGTGGAGGATCGGGTCGGGGTCGCTGGCGCCGCGGCACAGCTCGGCGAGCTCGGCGCGGAGCTCGTCGGCGGCCCGCGGCTGGTTCAGCACGAGCGAGTCGAGGAGTTCGTCGGCCATCCCGGGGTTGTTGATGAGGATGCCCGACAGGAACGGGCTCCCGGCGCACAGGTCCACGTACAGGCGGAGCGTCGCCGGGTTGGCGCTGAAGAGTTCCCACAGCACCGCCTTCGCCCCGAGCGAGGCGCTGACGCGCTCCAGCTGCGTCAGCGCCTCGTCCGGGTCGGGCGTGTCGGCGACGGCCGCCAGGAGGCGCGGCGCGATCGACGCCAGGAAGTGCCGGCAGCGGCGGTCGGACAGGAACGGCACCGACTCGCGGGCGAGGCCGAGGAGGTTCTGGTACGCCTTCGGCACGTCGCGGAACGGGTAGCGGCCGAGCACGGCGCGGACGGTGGCGTCGTCCGGGCCGGGGTCGAGGATCAGGTCGCTCTCCGGCTCGGCGCCGGTGCCGGCGTCCGGGAACGACTGGTGGAGCAGGTGGTTCAGGACGGCGCGGTCGATCTCGGTCTTGTCGTGCAAGTCCTTGAGGAACTGGTCGAGCGGGTCGACGAGTAGGTGCCGCGTGTCGAGCGGGGCGGGAGCCTCATCGAGGGGGCTCCGCCGTTGCGCCGCCAAGTGCGGAGTGCGGAGTGCGGAGTGCGGAGTGGAAGAACCCGTCCCCGACTCGCCGCCGGCGTCGACGTCTTCACTCCGCACTCCGCACTCCGCACTCCGCACTGCGTCTGCATAGCCCATCCGCCGCGCCAGCGTGCGCAGCGCCTCCTCACCGGTCGGCAGCTTGTGCGTCTGGAGGTCGAACAGGAGTTGCAGGCGGTGCTCGGTCTTGCGGAGGAAGCGGTACGCGTCGGCGAGGGTGTACGTCTCGTGCGGGGTGAGACAGCCGGCGATTTCGAGCGCTTCGAGGGCGAGGAGCGTGTTTCGCTGGCGCACCGCGGGCAGGTCGCCGCCGTTGAGCAGTTGCAGGAACTGCACCGTGTACTCGATGTCGCGGATGCCGCCGCGGCCGGTCTTCACGTCGGCCGGCGTCGTCCACTTGGCGGCCGCGCTCGGCTCGCCCTCGGAGCCGCCCTTGGGCCGCCCGGCCTGGCGCTCCATCTGCCGCTTCAGCGCCTTCACCTCGTTGATCTCGGCGAAGCTGAAGTACTTGCGGTAGACGAACGGCTCGACGGCGGCGAGGAACTCGCGGCCGAGGTCGAGGTCGCCGGCGACGGGCCGGAGCTTGATGAGCGCCTGCCGCTCCCACGTGCGGCCGCGGGTGTCGTAGTAGCTGAGCGTGCCGGCGAGCGACCGGGCGAGCGGCCCGCGGCCGCCTTCGGGGCGCAGCCGCAGGTCCACGCGGTAGACGAACCCGCGGTCGGTGACCGACGACAGCAGGCGCACGACCTCCTGCACCACGCGGGCGTAGAACTCGGCGGTCGGGATGGTGGTGCGGCGGCCGGCCGTCTCGCCGTCGTGGTCGTAGACGACCATCAGGTCCACGTCGCTGCTGTAGTTGAGTTCGTCGCCGCCGAGCTTGCCGAAACCCATGACGGCGGCCCGGGACGGCCCGCCGCCGGGTGCCACCGGCGCACCGAACCGGTTCGTCACGAGCCTGATCGCGTGCTGGAACGCGACTTCGACCGAAGCGTCGGCGAGGCGGGCGAGCTCGCGCGTCACTTCCTCCAGCGGCCGGTCGCGGAGGATGTCGTTGACGCCGATGCGCAGCGTGTGCCGGGCGCGGAAGCGGCGGAGGGCGCGGAGCACCCCGGGGTCGTCTGCCGCCGTCTCGACCTCGGAGCGGAGCTGCGCGACGAGTTCGGGCGTGGTCGGGTTGCGGCGGAGCGGGGCGCGGACGGAGTCGAGGAAGTCGGGGTAGAGCGCCAGCGTGTCGGCGAAGAACTGCGACGCGGCGAGGAGGGTGAGGGCGGCGTCGAGCCCGCGGGCGCGGGTTTCGAGGAGGCCGGGCAACTGCGGGCGGGCGGCGGGCTGGGCGAAGAGGCGTTCGAGGTTGTTGAGCGCCATGTCCGGGTCGGCGGCGCGCGGCAGGAGGCGGCCGAGCGGGCCGAGGAGGTCGGCGTGGGCGGGGCCGAGGTGGGCGGCGAGGGCGGCGAGGTTGCGCCGCCCCCGGTCCGTGTCGCGCAGGCATTTCAGGATGGGCTCGTCGGCGCTCGCCATGCGGGCATGATACCGCGCCGCGTGTAGGAGCCGCGCCGCGCTCCGCCGGCGCACAAGACACCCGCGCCGGCCGTTCGCCCGGGAGGGCGACAGCGAGTAGCCCCGGGTGAAACCCGGGGCGGCGTTCGGCGCAGGCGCCGACCCCCGGCCCCTCACAGGGCTCAGCCCGCCGGGATCACACCCGCGCCGTCTGCGCCCGCAAGAGGTGGTCGACGAGCACGAGCGCCACCATCGCCTCGCCCATCGGCACGAACCGCGGCAGCAGGCAGGGGTCGTGGCGGCCCTTCACGAGGATGTCCGTCGCCTCCCCGGTGCGCGTCACGGTGCGCTGCGAGCGCGGGATCGAACTCGTCGGCTTGATGGCGACGCGGCACACCACCGGCTCGCCGGACGAGATGCCGCCGAGCATCCCGCCGTGGCGGTTCGTCTCGGTGTGGACGCGCGGCGGGCCGGGGGCGAACACGTCATTGTTCTCGCTCCCGCGCATCGCGGCGACGGCGAACCCGGCCCCGTACTCGAATCCCATCACCGCCGGCAGCGACAACAACGCCTTGCCCAAATCCGCCTTCAGCTTGTCGAAGATCGGTTCGCCGAGCCCGGCGGGGACACCCGTCGCCACCAGCTCGCACACGCCGCCGATCGAGTCGCGGTCCTTGCGCACGGCGTCGATGAGTTCTTCCATCTTCGCCGCGGCGGCGGGCACGGGGCAGCGAGTCGGGCTCGCCTCGACGCGCTCCAGCGTCACGGCGGTGGGATCGGGAACGTCCGCGGTCACGTCGCCCACGCGGGTGACGTAGCCGAGCACGGCGATACCGCTCCGCGCGAGCACCTTCTTCGCCACGGCGCCGGCGGCGACGCGGCACACGGTCTCCCGCGCGCTGCTGCGCCCGCCGCCGCGGTAGTCGCGGAACCCGAACTTGGCGTCGAACGTGAAGTCGGCGTGGCCGGGGCGGTACTTGTCCTTGATGTCGCCGTAGTCGCCGCTGCGCTGGTCGGAGTTGCGGAACAGAATCCCGATCGGCGTGCCGTCGGTGTGCCCCTCGAACACGCCGGACCAGATCTCGGGCGCGTCGGCCTCGTCGCGCTGCGTGGTGAGCTTGCTCTGCCCGGGGCGGCGGCGGGCGAGGTCGGGGAGGAGGTCTTCGACCGCGAGCGGCAGGCCGGCGGGACAGCCGTCGATGACGCAGAGGTAGCCGGGGCCGTGACTGACCCCGGCGGTGGTGACGCGGAACAGCTTGCCGAACGTGTTGCCTGCCATGCCGTGATTGTAGCTTTTCGGCAGGTTCAGGCGATTCGTGAAGGGGTGAACGGGTGAGCGGGTGAAGGGGTGACGCGGATGGGTCTTCTCACCCCTTCACCCGCTCACCCGTTCACCCCTTCACCCGCGTCAGCCGCGGACGGCGATCTTGCGGGGCTTCACCGCCTCGATCTTCGGGAGGCGGACGGTCAGCACGCCGTCCTTCAGGCCGGCCTCGATCCGGTCGGCGGCGACCGTGTCGGTGACGGCGAAGACGCGGTGGAAGTTCGCCGAGGCGTACTCGCCGAGCAGTTGGCGGCGGGCGCCGTCGGCCCCGTTGCGGCGGCCGTGGATAGTGAGCTCGCCCTGCTCGTAGCGCACGTCCACGTCGTCCGGGCGGACGCCGGGGAGGTCGGCGAGTAGTAGGAACTCGTTCTCGGTCTCCAGCACGTCCACCCGGGGGACGACGGTGGCGGCGCGGTCGTCGGTGGCGGTGGCGGTGCCGTTCGGCTTCAGCGCGAGATCGGACATGGGAAACTCCTTTCTGGGTCTCGTGTGTGGGGTTGGTCGGATTACTGCCCGGACTTCACTTGCACCTTGCGGGGCTTGGCGGCCTCGTGCTTGGGCAGTGTGAGCTTCAGCACGCCGTCGGCGTAGACGGCCTCGACCTTGTCGGCGTCCACCAGCGCCGGCAGCGTGACGGCCCGGCTGAACCGGCCGACCGGGCGCTCCTGGCGGACCCACACGGCGCCGTTGATGTCCGGCGCGGCGCGCTCGCCCTGGATGGTGAGCTGGTTCCCCTCGGTGACGGTCACGTCGAGGGCGGCGGGGTCGAGCCCGGGCAGGTCGGCCTCGACGTACAGCGCCTGGTCGTTCTCCCAGACGTTGAGCGGCGGACCGGCGGGGGCGGCGTGGGTGAACGGGTTGGCCCGGCCGAACAGCCGGGAGAACTCTTCCTGGACCGAGCTCACTTCGTTGAACAGGGCGTTGAACGGGTTCCGGACGCGGTTCATGGGATGTCCTTGTTGGGGGTAATCGGGGGCAAGCCCCTCGGCTCGTCTGCCTAGAGGGGGACACGACGGGGAAGGATTCTCGAAAATCGCGAGCCATACCGCGCCCGGGCCGGACTTGAATTCTACCACTACACCGAATAGTGTATTTCTGCCCCGGAGGCTACCGGATGACCCCCGCACCATCCCCGTCCGTCGGCTGCGGGCCACAACCGCCGCTCGCGGCACGCCCGCTCCTGACGCCGATCCAGGCCGGTGGGCTGGCGGCCGTCTTCAAGGTGCTGGCGAACGACACCCGCCTCCGCCTCCTCCACGCCCTCGTCCGCGCCGGCGAGCTCGGCGTCACCGACCTCGCCACAGCCGTCGGCATGAAGCCGCAGGCGGTGTCGAACCAGCTCCAGCGCCTCCTCGACCTCGGCGTCCTCGCCGCCCGCCGCGACGGCACCAGCGTCCGCTACCGGGTCGTGGACCGGTGCGTCGCCGGGCTTCTAGAGCAGGGGTGGTGCCTGGTGGACGAGGCCGGCGCCCGTGGCGGCGTCACCGGGCGGGCCGCGGCGTGCTGCGGGGGGGAGGAATGAGGACGCTTGCCGCCGAGGCGTTCGGCACGTTCGCGCTGGTGTTCGCCGGGACGGGGGCCATCGTCGTTAACGACGGCAGCGGCGGTGCCGTCACGCACGTCGGCGTGGCGCTGACGTTCGGGCTGGTCGTGCTGGCGATGATCTACGCCGTCGGCGACGTGTCCGGGTGCCACCTGAACCCGGCGGTGACGCTCGGGTTCTGCGCCGCCGGCCGGTTCGCGCCGCGGCGCGTCGGCCCCTACGTCGTCGCCCAGTGCCTCGGCGCGGGCGCGGCGAGTCTGGCGGTGTGGGCGCTGTTCCCCGCGCACCCCACGCTCGGGGCGACGCTCCCGGCGGGGGCGGCCGCGCAGGCGTTCGTGATGGAAGCACTCCTCACGCTGATCCTGATGGTCGTGATCCTGGCGGTGTCGTCCGGGGCGAAGGAGAAGGGCGTGCTCGCCGGCGTGGCGGTCGGCGCCGTGATCGCGCTGGAGGCGCTGGTCGGCGGCCCGGTGTCGGGGGCGTCGATGAACCCGGCCCGGTCGCTCGCGCCGGCGGTCGTCGCCGGGCGGGCGGAGCACCTGTGGGTGTACCTGACGGCGCCGGTGCTCGGGGCGCTCGGCGGGGTGCTGGTGTGCGGCGTGATTCACGGCCCCGGGTGCTGCCGGGCCGCCACTCCCGGAGAACAGACATGACGCTCGACGCCTTCGCCCGGGTTCTCGCCGACAGCCCGGCGGCCCCGCTCCACCTGATGCTCCCGGACGGGGCGTTCGTCCCGGCCCACTTCCACGTCACGGAGGTCGGGCGGGTGCAGAAGGACTTCATCGACTGCGGCGGGACGGTGCGGTCGTCGGCCGCGTGCGTGCTCCAGGTGTGGGTCGCGGACGACACCGACCACCGGCTCGACACGACCAAACTGGCCGCCATCCTCCGGCTGGCGGCCCCGGTCCTGAAGGCCACCGACCTGCCGGTCGAGGTCGAGTACGAGACCGGCGTGGTGGCGCAGTACCCGGTGGCCGCGGCCGAGGTCACCCCGGGCGGCGTGCTGCTCCACCTCGGGGCGAAGCACACCGCCTGCCTGGCCGCGGACCGGTGCGGCGTCGGGCCGGCGGCCCCCGCCGGGTGCGCCACCCCGGGCTGCTGCTGACCCCCTCGGAACCCCGCCGGAGCCACACATGGGACGCGTGAAGCGGGTGATCTTCGTATGCGTGGAGAACTCGAACCGCAGCCAGATGGCGGAGGCGTTCGCGCGCCTCCACGGCGGCGACGGGGTGGAGGCGCACAGCGCCGGGTCGCGGCCGAGCGGGCGGGTGAACCCGAAGGCGGTGGCGGCGATGGCCGAGCTCGGGTACGACCTGACCGCCCACCACTCGAAGGGGCTGGACGGGTACAACGGCCAGGCGTTCGACGCCGCGGTGACGATGGGCTGCGGCGACGAGTGCCCGCTGGTGGCGGCGCGGGTGCGGGCGGACTGGCAGATCCCCGACCCGAAGGAGCTGCCGCCGGCGGAGTTCAACGCGGTCCGCGACCTGATCGAGCGCCGGGTGAAGGAACTCCTCGCAGCGCTGTGACGGGCGGCTCAGCTCGGTGGCACCGTCGGCGGCGGCATCGGCGGGAGGTCCGGCAGCGTCGGCGTCGCCGGGCTGCCACCCGTCGAGGGATTCGCCGCCGGGGGGCGCATCGGCGCGACCGGCTCCGGCGCGGGCACCGGCGGGCGCGGCGCGGGGGAACTCCCCTTCGGTGCCGGCTGCGGGCGCGGGGAGTCGGTGTTGCCCGGCGGCGGGCCGGAGCCGCGGACGCCGGTGATCGACGCCGCCGGCTTCTCCAGGTCCACCACCACCGGCTCCTCGCGCAGGTCCGTCTTCGTGTTCCCCGCCCGGTCCACGCTCCGCACCCGGACGTAGAACTTCCACAGCGTCTCGTCCGGCACGTCCCACACGAACTGCCCGACGTACCGCGTCAGCCCGTCCGCGCTGTCCCGGCGGACGCCCGCCGGCAGGCGGTAGCGGACCTCGCTCCACTGCACGGCGTTCTTGTCCTGCGCGTACTCGATGCTGATCGGGTCGGCGAGCAGGTTCTGGTCGAACGTCTCCCACATGAACTCGACCTGCGGCCCCTTCGCCCCGCCGGCGCCGACGCGCACGCCGGTCAGCTTCAGGTACGGCGCGGACTTGTCGTACACCACGAGGACCATCGGCGGGGCGTTCTGGCTCGGCGGGTCGGCCTTCACCCCGGCGCCGCTCTCCGGGGCCACGTAGAACCCGTAAATCCCCTCGTCGGTCTCCGGGGCCGTGTAGGTGAGTTTGAGCGTGTCGCCGGTCGTCGCCGTGGACTTCAGCGGGTAGCGCTGGGCCTTCTCCCACCCGCCGCGCTGCTTCTGCACGTACAGTTCGGCCGCCTGGATGCCCGACCGGCCGGCGCGCTCGATCTTGTAGTCGATGTCGAAGACGGGAGTCTTGACGTAGTCCACGCGCGGCTGTGGCAACCCGCCGGCACCGCCCCCGCCGGGGATCGGCGAGTCGCTGCCGGGGCGCGGGAAGCCGGTGTTGAACGCCCCGGTGCCGGGCACGCGCACGGGGACCGAGTAGTTCTCGTTCCCGGCCCGGTCGCGGGCGAGCACCCGCACGTCGAGCTCCTGCCCGGGCTCGAGCTTCCAGGTGTAGCCGTCCTGCGGGCGGTACGGCTGGGCGCGCGGGACCGCCTTCCACTCCGGCCAGCTCGGGTACTTCGCCTGGAGGCGGACGCCGTCGGGGTCCAGGTTGTCGTCGGTGGCGCTCCACTCGACCCCGTTGCCGGCCACGTTGACGCGCACGTTCGGCAGCGTGGTGTCGATGGCGACGCGGAGCATCGGCGACAGTTCGTCGAGGTTCAGCGGGCTGGCGCTGCCGTCCTTGAAGTGGTACTGGACGCTGAACTCGTACTCGCCGTCGCGGTCGGCGGTGAAGCTGAACCCCTTCTTGCCGTCGGGGAGCGAGTCGAGGCTGGTGAGCGGCTTCTTCGGCCCGGCCGGCTTCCACGTGCCGCGGGCCAGCGACGAGTAGAGCTGGAGGTGCGTCGGGGCGGCCTGGCCCTTGTCGGCGAACGACTTCTCGAGCGTGGCGACGTCGACCGGGATGGAGAAGACGCGGTGCGGCCAGTAGTGGAGCTTGCCGGCGCGGTCGGCGCCGTCCTGGGCGCGCGAGGCGACACCGGCCGCGAGTGCGGCCAGGCAAACGGCCAGGACGTAACCGGCCCCCTGCCGTCGCACGGTCGCGCCTCCCTTCGCGTAGTGTCTCCCGGTCGGAAGAATCGGTCGCGGCGGATGCGGGGCTTGAAGAGAACTCGGCGTGCGGCCCGGTCGGCGCGAGACTTGAGCGAAAATCGTGGCGCGGGTGGTCGGGTGACGCGACAAAGAACAGCTCACCCGGGCGGCCCGGGTGCGTACCATAACCGGGGGCTGTCCGACCACCCCGCCCACCGACCCACGCATGACCGCCGGCGGGGAACCCACGGTGTTCGACGAGATCTTCGCCCGGCTCACCCCGGACCGGCTCCTCCGCGACCCGCGGGCGACCGGCGAGGGCGTCGCCGTGGCGGTGATCGACTCCGGCGTCGAACGCGCCGTCCTCGAAGAGAAGTTTCGGGCCACCGGCACGCCCATCCACCCCATCGACGGCGCCCTGTTCCGCCCCGACACGCCCACCCCGCTGCCGTACACCGGTCACCAGTCGAGCCCGCACGGCACTACCGTCGCCGACGTCATCCTCACGGTGGCGCCGCGGGTGAAGCTGTACTCGGCCGACGTGTTCGGCCCGGCGGGGACGTGCGAGGTGGAGACCGTCATCGCCGCGCTGCGGCACGCCATCGACGGGTGGAAGGTGAAGGTGGTGAACCTGTCGCTCGGGGTGCCGGAGCACAAGCTGATGCAGCTGCCGCGGCGGCAGGCGCTGCAGCGGGCGATCGAGGAGGCGTACTTCCGCGACGTGCTGGTGTTCGCCGCGGCGCACAACGAGCACCCGCTGACGCGCAGCTACCCGGCGGCGTTCGCCCCGCCGCTCATCTCGGTGGACAAGGGGCTGTTCGACGACCCGCTCGGGTTCGCGTACCGGCTGCGCGAGCAGGTGGAGTTCCAGGCGCACGGGAAGGGCTACCTCGGCCCGTTCGCCCGCGAGCCGGCGACGAGCTGGGCGACCCCGCACCTGGCCGGCATCGCGGCGCGCATCCTGTCGCTGAAGCCGGACCTGAAGCCGTTCGAGATCAAGACGATCCTCTACTGGCTCTTCCGCGCCAAGTCCGCCGCCACCGCGTAACGCCCCGGTAACGGCCGCGTGCCGCGCCCGCGCGGTCGTGGTACGCTCAGCTCCGCCTTCGCCCACCCGGAGCTGCGGCATGGCACGACTCACGGCGTTCGCGTTCTCGCTCACCCTCGTCGCCGCAACGGCCGGCGCGCAGTCCCCTCCGGTCACCGACAAGGCGGTGCTGGAAAACCTCCGCGGCACATGGGTCACGGTGCGCTCCACGCGCGACGGGAAGGAGTCGGCACCGGAGCAGGGCGCGAAACTGGTGTTCGACGGCGACCTCGTTCACGTCCACGAGCGCGGCCGGAAGGAGCCGGTGCCGATGAAGATCAACGTGGGCATGGGCCGCCTCAGCGTCCGCCCGCACGACGCCGACCCGATCGGGCCGCCGGCGCGCACCGAGACGGCGTTCCGGCTCACCTACGGCATCTACAAGGTCGAGGGCGACGAGCTCACGCTGGTGATCCAGTCGGCGTTCTCGATCCCGAAGGGGTTCACGGACGAGAAGCAGGTGATGTGGGTGCTCCACCGCGACCCGCCGCGGAAGTGAGGGGGAAAGGGCCATAAGATGACGCCCATGAGCACCGCCACCCTTCCCGCACCCGTTTCGCAAGCCGCGCTCGTCGCGCGGATGCGCGCCGTCGTCGGCGCCGACAACGTCCTCACCGCCCCCGCCGACCTCGCCGTGTACGAGTGCGACGGGTTCACCATCGAGAAGAACAAGCCCGAGGTCGTCGTCTTCCCCACCACCACCGAGCAGATCGTCGGCGTGGTGCGGGCGTGCAACGACCTCGGGCTGCCGTTCCTCGCCCGCGGCGCCGGCACCAGCCTCGCCGGCGGGTGCGTGCCGGTCGGCGGCGGCGTCATGATCGGCCTGGCGCGGATGAAGCGCATCCTGGAGATCAACGTCCGCGACCGCTACGCCGTGGTCGAGCCGGGCGTGGTGAACGTGTGGCTCACCAACGCGCTGAAGCCGCACGGCTACCACTACGCCCCGGACCCGTCGAGCCAGGGCGCTTGCACCATCGGCGGGAACGTCGCCACCAACAGCGGCGGGCCGCACACGCTCAAGTACGGCGTCACCGTCAACCACATCCTCGGCGTCGAACTCGTGCTGCCGGACGGCCGCGTCGTCGTCACCGGCGGCCCGTGCGAGGACGCCCCCGGCTACGACCTGACCGGCACCATCGTCGGCAGCGAGGGCACGTTCGGCGTGGTGTCGAAGGTGTGGGTGCGGATCACCAAGAACCCCGAGGCGTACCGCACGCTGCTGGGCGTGTTCGACACCGTGGACCAGGCGACGAACACGATCAGCGACATCATCGGCGCCGGGATCGTGCCGGCGGCGCTGGAGATGCTCGACAACATGTTCATCGGCTCGGTCGAGGCGGCGTACCGCCTCGGCTTCCCGCTCGACGCGGGCGCGCTGCTCATCATGGAGGCCGACGGCCTCGAAGCGGGCCTGCAAGCAGAAGCTGACCGCATGGAAGCGCTGGCGCGGAAGAACGGCGCCCGCGAGGTCCGCAAGGCGAACACCGAGGCGGACCGGCTGGCCTTGTGGAAGGCGCGGAAGGGCGCGTTCGGCACCGTCGGCCGGCTCGGCTACCCGAGCTACTGCACGCAGGACGGCGTGGTGCCGCGGACAAAGCTGCCGGACATCATGCGGCACATCCAGGCGGTGTCGAAGAAGTACGGGGTGGGCATCGCCAACGTCTTCCACGCCGGCGACGGGAACATCCACCCGGTGCTCCTGTTCGACGAGCGCGACCCGGTGCAGACGCAGAAGGTGCTCGACGCCAGCCACGAGATCCTGGACGAGTGCATCCGCCTCGGCGGGAGCGTGACGGGCGAGCACGGCATCGGCGTGGAGAAGTTGGACTTCATGCCGAAGCTGTTCGGCGAGGCCGACCTGGCGTTCATGCTGCGGCTGCGGGTGGCGTTCAACCCGGACAACCGGTGCAGCCCCGGCAAGCTCTTCCCCACCGCCGGCGGCTGCGCCGAGCCGAGCGCGGTGATGGTCAAGCCGGGGCGGCGGGCGGCGGTGTGAGGCGGAGGTTTTGTGGGGGTACGTACGGTGATTGAGAACCGCGATTTGATTCAGTCGCTGAATCTCCTACGGACCGCGCCGACGTTCGTGTTCCGCGAGCACGAGAACCGCCTGGAAGTCGTCCAACTCCCCCGGATACCAAACGACGGATCGGTTTACTGGATCAGTGGCGAGTCTCTGCTACCCGTCGGCCGCCACATTCCCTCCGCCTTCGTGGTGGAACACGGCGGCGGGAATTTGGTCGCCGTGTACTGGTGGATCGAAGGGAAATGGCGAACGCCGAGCGATGGGGACGCGCTCGCCGCTCTCGGGCTGCGGCGAGACGAGGTATTTCCGTTCGACTGGCGCTACGCCGTACCGGTCGAGAACGACGCTTATCACAAGTAGATCGCGCCGAGTCCGCGAGGCCGACGGGCGACACCAGTCAGCGTCGGCGAGTGCGCGTGGAAGCCCGTTTTTCACCCCGAAGGGGTGAGAGCCCTCAGCCCAGGGCAAGGGCCGAAGGCCCGCCGCCCTGGGTACGCAGCACGAATCACCCCGCAGGCTGAAGGCCTGCCAGCCGGCTCGCAGGCCTTCAGCCTGCAAAACACACATACCCCGTACCCAGGGCGGCGCCGCTTCGCGGCTTGCCCTGGGCTAATGGCTGTCAGGCCTTTGGCCTGAAAACCGCGCACCGAAATCCACACCCCGGAGTCGCCCCGTGCCCCAATCCCTGTCGCGGGTGTTGATCCACCTCGTCTTCAGCACCAAGCACCGCGAACCGCTCATCACCCCCGACCACCGCGACCGTCTCTTCGACTACCTCGGCGGCACGCTCGCGGGGCTCGATTGCCCGCCGGTCCGCGTCGGCGGGATGCCGGATCACGTTCACCTGCTGTTCGGGCTGGCGAAGACGCTCGCGGTCAGCAAGGTGGTCGAGGAGGTGAAGAAGGAGTCGTCGAAGTGGGCGAAGGCGCACGTCCGCCCGGACTTCTACTGGCAGAGCGGATACGGTGCGTTCTCGGTGAGTCCGTCGAACGCCGACCCCGTGCAGACGTACATCGAGAACCAGGAGAGCCACCACCGAGCGATGTCATTCCAGGATGAATTGCGTGGGCTTCTCCGCCGCCACGGCATCGAGTGGGACGAGCAATACGTGTGGGATTGACGGCCCGGGCGGAACGGAACGGTCCCCGGTTTTCAGGCCGAAGGCCTGAGAGCCCTCAGCCCAGGGCAAGGGCCGCAGGCCCGCCGCCCTGGGTACGGGGTACGTGTGGCCCCGCAGCCTGAAGGGCTGCCAGCCGGCTCCCAGCCCTTCAGGCTGGGGCGTGGTTCGCACCGCGGACCCAGGGCGGCGCCGCTGCGCGGCTTGCCCTGGGCTGAGGGCTCTCAGGCCTTCGGCCTGAAAACCGCGCACGAACCCGAGCCACGCCCCGCCGGCACGCCGGCCCTGCTTACTCCTTCGGCACCGCCGGCGTGCCGGCCAGCGTCAGTGTCACGCGGTACAGTGAGCGGCCGGCGGTGATGTACAGCGTGCGCCGGTCTGGTCCCGCGAAGCAGCAGTTGTTCGGGTCTTCCTGTGTCTGCAAGAACCCGAGCTGCTTCCCGTCCGGGGCGAAGAAGTAGATGCCGCCCGCAGCCTTCGACCCCGCCGTCGCCACCACCGTCCCGTCCGCCGCGACCGTCATCCCGTCGATCCCGCGCTCCTTACCGAAGTCGTGCAGCACCCGCCGCTTCCCGACCGTGCCGTCGGCGTTCAGCGGGTACGCTACCAGTGCCCGCGACCCGGTCGCGTCGCCGCTGTGGTCCGACACGTACAGAGTTTTCCCGTCGGGCGAGATCACCAACCCGTTCGGCTTCCGCACGTCGGTCGTCACGCGCGCCACCGTGCCGTCGGGGTCGACGCGGTACACGGACTCGTGGTCGAGCTCGCGCGGCTCGGCGCCGACGTAGCGTGGGTCGGAGAAGTAGATTCGCCCCTTCGCGTCGAGCGTCAGGTCGTTCGGCGAGTTGAACCGCTTGCCGCCGAACTTGTCGGCGAGTGTCTTGACCGTTCCGTCCTTCTCCGTGACGCTGATCCGCCGGTTCCCGCCCGTGTTCGCCCCTTCACACGCAATGAGCCGCCCCTTCGCGTCGAACTTGAGCCCGTTCGACCGCCCGGACGGGTCGCGGAAGGCGCTCGTCGTCTTCGTCTTCGGGTCGAACTTCATGATGCGGTTGCCGATGTCGGAGAAGTAGACGCAGCCGTCCGGCCCCTCCGCCGGCCCCTCGGTGAACTCGCCTTCCGACCACAGCTTTTCGAGCCCGGACCCCGGCGCGACGAACGTGTGCGGCGGGTCGGCGGCGGGCGCAGCGAGGGCGACGAGGAGCGCGAGCATGGGAACCCTCCGGGGTGGTGCTCGGGGTGTTGTAGTGGCCCGTCTGGCGATCGATGTCGGGCCGGGCGAACGGACGGCGTACGTCGGCTCAGGGCACGAAACACGTCCACGGTCATTCACTTTTTCGGCATCGGCCGGTAGCCCTGGCGTCGTCTTTGTTCATTCTCATTCACCTGGCGCCGACCGCCCCAGGTGGGGTGGAAACCCGCCCCGTCCCACAGCCCCATGAATCGCTCGAAACGACCGGAAGATATTACCGAATCAATAGTTGCGCCGCATGTTGAGACCACCGATCAGGGATTGAGGGCCGGCCGGGCGGCGGGCAGGCAACCGCCGGTGCCAACATGCGAGATGCGGGATGGTCCGGGCACACCCGGACGTCCGTAACCGGCCGCGGACGAGCCGCGGGTCGAACCGGGCGAAAATGATGACTCGAAATGACTCCCACGACGCCGATCGCGCGGTGCTGGAGTGGATTCCGGAGGCGCAGGCGGTGTGGTTTGCCGAAACTCAGGCTGACGGTGTGGGCGAGCCTGGTCGGGGTGGTGACGTTCGGGTCGCTGGCCGGGAGCATGCTGCCGTTCCTGCTCCGCCGCCTCGGGTTCGACCCGGCCGCCAGCTCGGCCCCGTTCGTTGCCACCCTCGTGGACGTGACCGGGATCGTCATCGACTTCACCGTCGCCGCCCTCATCCTGGCGGGGACGGTGCTCTGATGCGGGGCGGACGGGGTACGCCCGCCGCGACGTCAACGGGTGAGGAGCTCGATCACCTTCGTCACGTCGACCGGCAGGCTCACGTCGCTCGCCGTCGGCATCCGCGTCACGGTGAACGACAGATTCTCCGCCTCGGTCACCAGCCAGTCGGCGTTGTGCGCGCCCTGCGTCAGCACCTCGCGGTAGCGCGGGAGCAGGTTCTTCCGCGGGGCCACGCTCACCACGTCGCCCGGCTTCACCAGGTACGAGGCGATGTCCACCTTGCGGCCGTTCACCCGGAAGTGGCCGTGGCACACGCCCTGCCGGGCCTGCGGCCGGGTGAGCGCGAACCCGGCCCGGCGGACGACGTTGTCGAGCCGCCGCTCGCACAGCACGAGCAGCACCTCGCCGGTGTTCTCCGGCGACTTCGTCGCCAGCGCGAAGAACCGGCTCAGCTGCCGCTCGTGCAGTCCGTAGTAGTGCTTGATCTTCTTCTTCTCCAGCATGGCCTGCCCGTACTCCGACACCTTCGACCGCCGCAGCCCGTGCATCCCGGGCTTCTGCTCGCGCTTCTCCAGCGCCTTGACGGCGCCGCGGTTCTCGTACACCACGAGCCCGAGCGCCCGGTTGACCTTCCCCTTCGGCCTGGTGAACTTCATCGCGTCCGGTCCTTGTGTGTGGGTGAGTGGGGGCGGCCGGTCTTCCGTAGGTCGGGTCGAGTCTGCGAGACCTGACACCGCGGCGCGAGAGACGAACGACGGGGCGCGGCACGCCCGAACCCACGGGGTTCCCGGCGCCACGTCTGAAGCGGTTGTGTCGTAGTGTCAGGTCTCGCAGACTCGACCCGACCTACGAAGACCCGGGCCGGGTTATTCCGCGACGTAGGGGAGCAGGGCCATGAAGCGGGCGCGCTTCACCGCCGCCGACAGCGCCTTCTGCCCGGCGGCGGACAGGCCGGTCCGCTTCCGCGACATCAGCTTCCCCTGCGCGGTGATGAACCGCTTGAGGCCGGTGACGTCCTTGTAGTCGATGAACGCCGGCCGCGGCTCGTACCCCTTCGGCACCCCGGGGTAGATGCGCTTGCCGGTCGACCGGACCAGCTTCTGCCCGGTCGCCGATACCGTCGGCTTCGGCTTCGACATCGGTCGCGTCCTTCGGTCAGGGGTCGGGCTTGTCGGGATGGTGAGGCGCAGGCGGCCGTGGCCATCTCCGACGGGTCGGAGCGAACCACAAGTCGCGTGGCATACGGAAGCGACCGGCGGCGCCGGCGCATCGGAAGCTAGCGGGCTCGTGACACCTGCCATGTCGAGATTCAGTCTCAACAAGGCAGGGCTACTCTATTCCGCCTGGCCGGGGCGCGGCAACGGAGAAAATGCCGCCGGTCAGCCGAAGTAGCGGGCGAGGAAGTTCCGGCTCTGGCGCAGCGCCCGCTGGCGGTCGGCCAGCGAGCCCTCGTAGGCCCGGTCCTCCACCTCCACGCACACCGGGCCGGCGTACTTCGCGTCCGTCAGCGCGCCGAAGAACTCGCCCCAGTTCACGTCGCCGAGCCCGGGGAGCTTCGGGACGTGCCAGCCGAGGCCGAGGGCGCCGACCTCGTAGAGCCGGTCGCGGTCGATGCGCTCGTCCTTGGCGTGGACGTGGACGAGGTGGTTGCCGAACTCGCGCACCGCCCGCCCGCAGTCGATGAACTGCCAGACGAGGTGCGACGGGTCGAAGTTCAGCCCGACGGTGCCGGGCGCGACGGCGTCGAACGTTCGGAACAGCTCGCGCCAGACGGCGGGGCTGGTGGCGAGGTTCTTGCCACCCGGCCACTCGTCCTCGCTGAACAGCATGGGGCAGTGTTCGATGCCGATGCGCACGCCGGCCGCCTTCGCCTCGGCGGCGATCGGCGCCCACACGTCGGCGACCTCGGCGAGGCTCGTGCTCATCGGCTTGACCGGGTCGCGGCCGATGAACGTGTTCACCACGTTCACGCCGATCAGCGGCGCGGCGCGGACGAGCTTGCGGAGGTGCGCGGACACAAGCTCGCGGTGGGCCGGGTCGGGGTCGAGCGGGTTCGGATAGTAGCCGAGGCCGGAGATCTTGACGCCGTGGATGCGGAGCAGCTCGCGGACGTGGCCGGCGTGGTCGGCGGTGAAGTCGGACACGTCGAGGTGGGTGACGCCGGCGTAGCGGCGGTCGGCCCTGCCGGGCGGCCAGCACATGAGCTCGACGACCGGGAACCCCTCGTCGGCGGCGAACGCGAGGACTTCTTCGAGCGGCAGGTCGTGGAGGATGGCGGACACGAACCCGAGTTGCATGGGTGTCTCCGGGGCGGGCGCGAGTCTGCCCCCGATTGTAGCGGCGGGTCGCCGGCCGCGCAGCGGGCGGCTAGGATTCGGGAATGCCCGGCGCCGGTCCGATCCCGTGGTGGCTGGTGCCGAACGTGCTGGCGCTGGACGCGCCGGTCGTGGCGGCGGTGTGGCAGCGGTTCCTGGCGGCGCGGGCCGGGGTGCCGGTGCCGTGGGCGGCGACGGCGGCGCTGGCGGCCGCGGTGTGGGCGATCTACCTCGCCGACCGGCTCCTGGACGCGCGCCGCAGCCGCCTCGACGCCGCCCGCCACCGCATCGCCGCGCGGCGGCCGCGCGCCTTCGCGGTGGCAACTCTGGTGGCCGTGCTGCTCGCCGCGGGCGCCGCAGCTCAACTCCCCGCGGCGTACCTCGAATACGGGGTGGCGGTGGCTCTGGGCGTGGCGGCGTACCTGGCGCTGGTCCACGCGGGGCCGCGGCTCGCGCCGGGCGGGAAGGAGTTCCTGGTCGGCGTCGGCTTCGCCGCCGGCGTGGCGGCGCCGCTCGCCGCGGGGTCGGCGGTACTCGCCGAGTGGCTGCCGGGCGTGATCGCGTTCGGCGGCGTGTGCTGGCTGAACTGCCGCCTCATCGACCGCTGGGAGGCGGGCGTGAACCCCGGCCTGCCGGACGCGCTCCTCGGCGCCGCGCTACTGACCGCGGCGGTCGCGCTACCGCCCGGCGTCGGCCCAGCGCTCGGCACCGCGGTGGTCGGCCTGCTCCTGGTTCACCTGATCTTCCGCCGTCACCCCCGGGCCGCGCGGGCGCTCGCCGACGCGGTGCTGCTCACGCCGCTGCTGTGGTGGTGCCCGTGACCCCGCCGCGCTTCGACTGGCTCGCCCCGCACTACGCCTGGATCGAAGCGGCGACCTACGGCGGTCTCCTCCACTGGTGCCGCACGGCACTGCTCGGCGAACTGACCGACGCTCGCCGTGTGCTGATCTTTGGCGAGGGCGACGGCCGCTTCGTGTCGGCGTTCCTGGCGGCGAACCCGGTCGCCGTCGTGGACGTGGTCGATGCGAGTGCGGCGATGGTGGCGCAGGCGCGGCGGCGCGTGGCGCGCCCCCCCGCCGCCGCCGACCGCGTCCACTGGCACGTCGCCGACGCCCGCCGCTTCGCTCTGTCTGCGGCGCCCTACGACCTGGTGGTGACGAACTTCTTCCTCGACTGCTTCCCCGCGCCCGACCTCGCCGTCCTGGTGCCGCGCCTCACCGCCGCGCTGGCGCCCGGCGGCCGCTGGCTCGTCGGCGACTTCGCGCTGCCGGCGGGCGGCCCGGCGCGACTCGCGGCGCACGCGGCGCTGGCGGCGATGTACGCGGCGTTCCACCTGACGACGCGCATCCCGGCGCGCCGGCTGGTCGACCCGGCGCCGCTGCTGCGCGGGGCGGGAATGGAGCTGGTGCGCGAAGAGCGCCGGCTGCGCGGCTTCCTGACAGCGAGCTTGTGGCGGAAGGCGACGTGACGCCCAACCGTTGCCTACCGGGGCAGTTCCGACCAGACGCCGCCCGGCCCGACGCGGAACAGTTTGCCGTTCGTCGCGTCGGTCACGACCGTCCCCGGCGGGAAGGTCAGGGTGAAGTCGTCCGGCGGGGGCGAGGTGTAGCTCACCGCCGTGAGCCGGACGATGTGCGTGAACAGGACCGCGCCGTCCGGCGCGTACTGGGTGTGCGTCCACCCGCCGGGCCGCCACCCGCACGCCGGGTCGCGGACGGGATAGACGACGGTTTCCCCGGTCGTCTTGCCCTTCACCGCCCACTGGATGCGCCGGACCGAGGAGTCGGCGGCCGGGTCGAGCCAGAGCCGCAGGTTCGGGTGCCGCGGGTGCCGGTAGACCTGGCACTTCTGGCCCGACACCACCTCGGTGTCGGCGGTCGGCTCCAGGTCGGCGGCCGGGTACGGTGAGAGGGCCGGGTCGGCCCCGCGGAACGCGAGCAGCAGCGGGACGAGGACCACGTGGCGGATGTCGAGGGACCGCCGGTCGCGGTAGATGGTCCCTTCCGGTGCCTTCTCGCTCAGCCCGCTCGGGTAGAACGACTTACCGGTCGTCCCGTCCCACACGTTGATGAGCCGGGTCGGGAGCGGCTTCCGCTCGTCGGAGTCCCACACCGGGTGGTTGCGCTCGTAGCGGTACTTGTTCCCGAAGAAGCGGAGGCGGTTGTCGGACGTGAGGGTGGTTTCCTCGTCCGGGAACGGCCGTTCGCCCGGCGCGGCTGGCAAGCCGGGCGTAACCGCCCCCTTCGCGGCCTTCTCGGTGCGCTGGAAATCGACCGTGAGCGTACCCGCCGCGGTCTGACGGCGCTTCGCCGCCGCGAGCGCGGGGGAATCGGGCTGTGCGAGCACCGTGGCTGGGGCGACACCCGCACCGAGGGCGAGCAGGAGTGCCATCGACCGGACCCGCATGTCGCGCCCTCCGCGGGAGTGATCTGGGGTCAGGCTAACCGCACCGGCGTTGTGGCTCAAGCGGGCGGGCGTGGGTTCTCATCGAATCAGCCGACTTCGCGCAGCACCGGCATCGACGCGCGGAACGACAGGTCGCCGATCAGGCACGGGTGCTTGTACTGCTCCGGCGAGCCGCCCGTTTTCGACAGGCGCTCGCGGTCCCACGCCGCCCAGGTGCCGGCGGGGAGCAGGGCTGCACGCACGGCGCCGAGGCGGTTCCCCTCTCGCTTCGCCGCGTACTCCACGTTCTCCGCGCCGAGCGCGCGGTCGAGCTCCGCCAGGAACGCCGGCAGTTGCGAGCCGGCGTCGGGTTCCTCCAGGAACAGCGCGTAGTACGGACGAGTGTCGTCCCACACCGGGGCGAGGCTGTACGCCGTCAGCGGCTGCGCGACGCGCTTCGCGGCGGCGTCCGCGGCGCGGGTGACGTGGTACTCGCTCAGCTTCTCGCCGGTCAGGTTGGCGAAGCGGTGGCCCTTACCGAGGAACTCGACCTCCGGCGTGCGGCCGTAGAAGCCGGTGACGCGCACCAGGTCCGAGATGTGGTAGCGGTACAGGCCGTACAGCGTCGTCGGCAGGATGTAGTAGCTGCGGCCCTCCATCAGCTCGTGCGCGCCGAGAACTGTCGGCTGCGGCGAGTCGATCTCGGCCTCGGGGATGAACTCGAAGTAGTGCGACCAGATGTCGAGCACGCCGCTCGCCGTGTGGTTGGCGAACGGGATGGTCATGCGGCCCTCGCTGGCGAGCAGCCCGAGGTCGCGGACCGGCGGCTCGCCGTAGTACCGCGGCAGCTGCCGCAGGTACGGCCCCATGCTCCCGCCGGTCCAGGTGTTGATGATCGTGCTCTCCGTCGGCCACACGTCCATCGGGTAGAGCCGGCCGAGCTTCGCCGCCGTCGCCGTCAGTTCGCGGGCGCGCGCCGGGTTCGGCTTCAGCTTCGCCGCCAACTCGGCGCGAATCTCCGGCGGCAGGTCGATGTCGCTGCGGAGTGTGCCGTTCTGCAAGTCCCGAAGGAGGTGTTCCTTCTCGGCGTCGAGGGTGCGGGCGAGTTGCACCAGCGTGCTCGGGTTGGCGGCGACGTGCTGCGACACGTCGCGGCCGAGCGCGAACCGCAGCGCGACGTAGTAGCGGGCGGTCGCGTCCTTGATCTTCCCGGTCTGGTACGGCACCGCGTACATGCGGCGGATGAGCCGGCGCTGCACCATCGCCGTGTACCCGCTCAGGTTCCCGCACGGGATGCCGGCGGCGGTGCGGAACTCCTCCGGGTCGCCGCCGAGCTGTACGATCGGCCGCATGGCGATGCGCCGCCCGCGGTGGTCGCGGTACATCCGCACGCCCCACATGTTCCACCCCCGGCGGTACGCCGCGAGGTAGTCATCGGTGACGGGAATGAGCTTCCGGCTCGCCGTCGTACCACTCGTGAGCGCGAACAGGTGGACGCGGCGGTCGGCGAGCAGCGCGTTCAGTTCGCCGTTCTGCACGCGCTCGATGTACGGGGCGACGCGCTCGTAGGGCGCGACGGCGACGTTGGCGCGGTAGTCGGCGACGGTGCGGATCGTGTCGAAGCGGTGGTCGCGGCCGAACCCGGTGGCGGCCTGTTTGCGGAGGATGTGGAAGAGCAGCGCGGTCTGGACGGCTTCCGGGTTCTGGCTGGCGACCTCGAACTGACGCAGCTTGCGGCGGACCGGGTACGTTAGGAGCCGCCCGAGCCGGACGAGGAGGAACCGCTTGAGGGACATGACGAACCGGCCTTGTCTTGTAGGTCGGGTCGAGTCTTCGAGACCTGACACGCAGCGCGGGTGTGTTCGGAGTCGTACCTGTCCGCGTCGCACGTCAGGTCTCGAAGACTCGACCCGACCTACGAAGACAGCCGCGGGTCAGTCCGCCCCGGCGGGAACGGCCGACTCGGGCTCGGGGGCGGCGAGGTGACGGTCGAAGAACTCGACCACCCGGCGGTGGTACTCGTCGCCGGCGACGTGCAGCGCCTGGTTGTGCTTCGCCTTCGGCACCAGCCACAGGTCTTTCGTGCCCTTCGCCCGGGCGTACAGCGCCTGCGCCATCTCCGCCTTGATGTACGTGTCGCCCTCGCCGTGGATCATCAGCAGCGGCTGGCGCATGCGGCCGACCGCCTTCTCGATGCTCGGGTACGTTACGCCGCGGTTCCGCGCCACCCGCCGCACGCCGGTCAGGCCGAGGAGGCCGTAGAACCACGTCGGCAGCGCCTTCTGGACCGTGTACCGGGTGCTGTAAATCTTGATGAACTTCTGCATGTACGGGACGAGCGTGGTGTACGTCGCGTACGCGCCGTCGGTCACGACGCACTTGATGCCGCGGTCGGCGGCGGCGGCGACGAACCCGGTGCTGCCGCCCTTGCTGATGCCGAACAGGCCGACGCCGGCCGGGTCGGCGTCGGGGCGGGTGCGGAGGTACTTCAGCGCCGCCGTCAGGTCGGTCACGTCCTTGTCGGTCACCCACTGGAGCGGCTCGTAGGCGGCGTCCCGGTCGCTGTCGCCCTGGTTCCGCGGCTCGTAGGTGAAGACGTCGTAGCCGGCCGCGACGAGCTGCTCGCAGTACTGCCGGCACGCCCAGCGGTCGGAGCCGAACTCCAGGCCGAACAGGATGACGCCCTTGCGCGCCTCGGCCGGCGTGCGGACGTAGCACCCGCGGAGCGTGAGCCCGTCGGCGGCCACGAACGACACCGGCTCGGCGGCGTCCGTCGGCTGCCCCTTGGGCACGACGAACAGCGGCTTCTCCTGGAAGATGCGCACGAGGAAGGGGATGTACTTCCAGCGCAAATAGAGGTAGAGGACGGCCAGGCCCAGACCGAACGCGACCGGCGTGGCGGCGAGGAGCGTCAGTCCCAAATAGAGCCAAAAGACCACCGTGGCTACTCCGGGAGGTCAGTCGTCGGCGCGCGTCGCGGTGGCGTCCTGCCGTACTCGAAACCCCAAACTCGAAACTCAATCGCGGAACCGGCTCACGGTGAGGGCGATGTTCTGCCCGCCGAAGCCGAAGCTGTTGCTCAACACGTGGTCCACGCGCTTCTCGCGGGCCGTGTTGGGGACGTAGTCGAGGTCGCACTCGGGGTCGGGCGTCTGGTAGTTGATCGTCGGCGGCAGCACGCCCTTGCGGAGCGCCATCACCGCGATCACCAACTCCACCACGCCCGCCGCGGCGATGAGGTGGCCGAGCATGCTCTTGCTGCTCGACACCGGCAACTGATAAGCGTACTGGCCGAACACCGCTTTGATCGCCGCCGTCTCGGCCGAGTCGTTCGCGTGGGTGCTCGTGCCGTGGGCGTTGATGTAGCCGACGTCGGTCGGCTTGAGCCCGGCGTCCGCGAGGCAGTCGGCCATCGCCCGCACGGCGCCCTTCCCCTGCGGGTGCGGGTCGGTCATCCGGTAGGCGTCGGCGGTGGTGCCGTAGCCGGTCAGTTCGGCGTAGATCGGCGCCTTCCGCGCCTTCGCGTGTTCGAGTTCTTCGAGCACCACGATGCCGGCGCCCTCGCCGATCACGAACCCGTCGCGCGTCAGGTCGAACGGCCGGCTGGCGGTGCGCGGCGAGTCGTTCCGCTGCGACAGGGCAGTGAGGCGGTTGAACCCGGTGATGCCGATCGGGTGGAGCATCGAGTGCGACCCGCCGGCGGCGACCACGTCCACGTCGCCGGCGCGGATGAGTTCCGCGGCCTCGCCGATCGCCTGGGAGCTGGCGGCGCACGCCGTCTGGCAGGCGTAGTTCGGGCCGTCCAGCGCGAACAGGTGCGCCAGGTGGCCGCAAGTGGTGTGCATCTCCATCTCGGCCTCGCGCTCGCCGTGGAGCACCTTCAGGATGGCGGCGGAGAACGCGGTCGGGTCGGCCTTGCCGCCGTCGTCGGTGGCGGCGGCGACACTGTTGATGAGTGCCGGGAAGTCCTCCGCCCCCTCGCCCGAGCCGAGGTACACGCCCATCCGCCCGCGGTCGCCCCTACCCTCGTCGAGCAGCCCGGCGTCGGCCAGCGCCTCCTTCGTGGCGCCGATGGCGAACTGCGTGTTCACGCCGCAGTGGGCGTACTTGCGCGGGTCGCGCAGGTACTTCTCCAGCTCGAACCCCTTCACCTCGGACGCGAACGTCGTCGGCATGGTGCGGGCGTCGAACCGGGTGAGCGGGCCGACGGCCGTGCGGCCCTCCACCTGGCTGGCGTACAGGTCCGCGACCGTGTGCCCCAGCGGCGTGATGACGCCCATCCCGGTGATGACGACCCGACGACGCATGTGCTACTCCGCCCACTTCCGGATCACCACCGCCGCGCACTGGCCGAAGTCGGTGGTGCTCACCTTCACCGCGTAGGGCTTCGTCACCGGCCGCGGGGCGCCGGTGTGGACCGCAATCGGGCAACCCGGGTACGGCGTCTCGTGGTTGAGCGTCCCCGGCAACTCGCCGTGCTTCAGCGCCAGCAGGCTGCACGCCAGTTCGGCGACACCGGACGCGGCCCCCATGTTCCCGAACCGACTCAGAGGCGCGAACACCGGCACGTCCTTCCCGAACACGCCGGCGATGCCGTTCGCCTCGAACCGGTCCAGCACCGGTACGCCCGTCCCGTGGGCGTTCACGTGGTCCACGTCGGTCGGTTGGATGCCGGCGTCGGCCAGCGCGGTTCGGATTACGCGGGAAAGCCCCGGCCCGGCCTTCGGGCGGTCCACCCCGGAGGCGAACCCAACAACCTCGCCGAGGATCGTCGCGTTCCGCGCCCTCGCGTGGCCGAGCTCCTCCAGCGGGAACGCCGCCCCGCCCTCGCCGAGAACGGTGCCGCTCGCGTCCTGGTCGAACGGGCGGACGGCCGCCCCGCCGAGGTCGTTGCGGCGCGTCAGCGGGTAGAAGCTGTTGAACCGCGACTGGCTGAGCGGGTTAATCTTCGACTCACTCCCGCCGACGAGCATCACGTCGGCGGCGCCGCGGCGGAGGATGCGGAGCGCCTCGCCGGCGGCCATCGCCCCGGCGCAGTCGTTCGGGATGATGGTGTTACTCGGCCCCTGCATGTCGAACAGGATGGTGGCGTGGCACGCCGGCATGTTCGGCAGGTAGCGGAGCATCCACATCGGCGGGATGACGGGGACGCCCTTCTCGCCCCACGCCGCCATGTCGATCGCCTGCCGCGGGCCGACCGACGCCAGCTTGCTCGCGGCCGCCAGGTCGTCGATGTCGGTGGCGGCGATGACCGTCCCGAATTCGACGCCGATCCGCTCCGGCGCCACCGTCCCCTTCGCCAGCCCCGCGTCCTGCATGGCGAACTGCGACACCACGAGGCCCATCTGGACCGTCCGCGACATCGCGTTGAGCGTCTTGCGGTAGCCCTTCTCGATGACCGCCTTGGCGTTGAAGTCGGGCACCTCGCCGGCGAGCTGGCAGTGCAGCGGAGTGGGGTCGAAGGCGCGGATGCGGGCGACGCCGGGCGTGCCGGCGGCCAGTGCGGCCCAGAACGCGGCCGGGGTGCTGCCGATCGAGGAGAGCACCCCGAGACCGGTGACGACGGTCCGGCGGCGGGGGGTTAACATGCGATCGACTCGGCGCAGGACACGCAACTCATCCGACGACCCCGGGGGACAGGGGCACCATCACGGTAGAGCATTCTGCAAACCCGGCTTGCGCCGTGGAACCCGCCCCGTGCCGGTTGGTAAGCCGGGAAGGTTGGGCGGTACAGGAAAATCCGGTTGTCCGGGCCGCCGCTAAACGCGGGAAGCCCCGTCTGGGGCCTCCGGGCGGGTCGGCGGTGTGTCCGTCCGGCATCAAGTTGTCGCCGTCGCGGGGGTTGCGGCGACGGCCTCGGCGGTCTTCAGGAGCGTCTGGAGTTCGCCGGTGAAGACGAACTTCGTGTCGGTTACCCCGGGTGGAAGCTGCTCCGGGCCGACGTGGGCGAATAGGATGTCCGCCGTCGCCACCACGTCGACCCCGCTCGTAACCGTCCCGGACACCCGGCCGCCGGTCTCCCCTAGGTCCACCAGCGTGGCAGTATACGTCAGTACCTCGCCGGGGTACGCCTCTCTCTCGAACTTCGCCGACATCTTGGCGAGCACCACGTTCTCGCGGAACCCGTTCGCCTCACCAACCAGGATGCCGCCGGTCTGGGCGAGCCCTTCCAGGATGAGCGGCGCCGGCATGACCGGGTAGCCGGGGAAGTGGTCGGCGAAGTGGTCCTCGGCCAGGGACAGGCACTTGACCGCCGTCGCCGCCTTCCGCGACTCGAACGCCGTGAACCGGTCGATCCACGTCCAGCGCATCAGCCGCCCAGCTTCTTCTGAAGGTAGTTGACGATCAGGTCCACGGTGAACAGGTCTTCCATCTTGTCCAGCCGCGGGTCCTTGCGGAACTCCGTCAGGTCGGCGAACGGCATCTGCTTTTCGAGCTCGTTCAGCCCCTTCTCGGTCACCTTGCCGCCGGCCACGAAGTCGGCGTCGCCCTGGAAGATCGACTCGGGGAAGAGTTCCTCCCGGGGGATCTTCACGCCGAACTGCTTCTCCAGGCGGAACACGATGTCCAGGAAGTCGATCGACTCGGCGTTCAAGTCGGCCCGGAGGCGGCTGGTCGGCTTGACCTCGTCCTCGTCGACGTTGAGGGCGTCCACGAGGGTGGTACGGACCTTCTCGAAGATCTCGTCCTTCGTCGGCATGACAGGGAACCTCCGGTGGCCCGCGGGGCGGGGAGGGGGTGTGGGTGCGGGGTCAGCCGGTCACGGCCCCCAGGCTCAGGCCGCCGTCCACGGTCAACACCTGGCCGGTGACGTAGGCCGCCGCCGGGCCGGCGAGGAACGCCACCACCCCCGCGATGTCCTCGGGCTTGCCGAGCCGCCGCAGGGGGACCAGCTTCTTGGCGATGAAGTCCCCGCCCTTGGCGCGGACCGCCTCGCTCATGTCCGTCTCGATGAACCCGGGGGCGACCGCGTTCACGGTCACGCTCCGGCTCCCGAGCTCGACCGCCAGGGCGCGGGTGAAGCTGTTCACCGCCCCCTTGCTGGCCGCGTAGTTCGTCTGCCCGGCGTTCACGTGGTCGGCGGCGACGCTCGACACGTTGATGATCCGCCCGGACCGCTGCTTCAACGCCATCTGGTCGGCGACGGCGCGGCAGAAGTAGAAGGTGCCGTTCAGGTTCGTGTCGAGCACCGTCTTCCAGTTCTCCGGCTCCATCCGCACGAACAGCCCGTCGCGGATGACCCCGGCGTTATTCACCAGAATATCGACCCGGCCCCAGTCCGCCAGCACGCCGTCCACCACCCGCCGGGCGGCGGCCGGGTCGGCCACGTCGGCCTGAACGGCCTTCGCCACCCCGCCGGCGGCGGCGACTATCTTCTCTAGCTCTTCGGCCGCCTGCTGGCTGCCACGATAGACGAAGGCAACTTTCGCCCCCTCGGCGGCCAGCTTCTGGACAACCGCCCGGCCGATCCCCCGGCTGCCGCCGGTCACCAGCGCGACCTGGTCCTTGAGGGTCATGTTCCGCTCCCGGTCGGCCGCAACCCCCCGGTGAGCAGCACCCACCGGGCCTTCCAGTGCTCAAGCAACTTCGCGTCCGCGGCGGCACCGGCCGGGCCGCGGTCGGCGAGGCCGTAGCCCCGCAACACGAACTGCGTGGCCACGGTCTGCTGACCGGCGTCGCTCGTGCCTTTGCCCTTGAACGTCGCCGTATCCCCGTCCTGCTTCGTCAGTTCCACGTTCACGTCCATGCGCCGGCCGGGGAGCATGAAGGTGCCGTACTTGACGCTCTTGACCTCGCGGAGGACGACGACCGGGTGGCGGTAGTCGGTGGTGGCCCGCCACAGCCAGCCGGCGGCCTCGACGACCGCTTGCAGCATGAGGACGCCGGGCATGACCGGGCACTTCGGGAAGTGATCGGCCAGATACTCTTCCCCGAGGGCCAGAAGCTTGGTCGCCCGGAGCGCCCGGCCCGGCTCGCAGGCGTCGATCCGGTCGATCAGATGAAACCGCATCGTGCCGCTGAACCCCGGCGCCCCGGCGGTCGCCGGATATCGTTACGAGAGAAGGGAGTATATGAAGGGTTTGGGAAAGGGACAACCCCGCCGCCGCGCCACCCGCGCCACGTTCTGCCGTGGCTCATTGTGTGCGAGCGGTGGTGGGGTGCCGAGCCTGCGCCCGTGTCGCCAGATCGTACGAGTCACCGTCGGGTCGACGCCCCGCTGACATCGGGGCTGCAATCGCGGCTTCTGGCTTCTCGCTAACACAGCTGAGCACAGATTCCGGCGGTCGTCACGTCGCCCGTTCTCATCAGTTTCTCCTTGCATCCCGCAAGGCTGGGACGAAATAATGACGAACGTCGGCGGGGCGACTCGCAATCCCGTCTGTCGCCGACACTCTCGCGGGCTGCGACCCGTCGGTTCATTCCCGCGACCGCGGCGGCGCTCAGTGCTCGCCTCGTTCTTCGCCCAACTTGACAGGTCGCGGCCCAGGCTTCCTTCTCCCCGGAGGCTCCGTGTACCACTTCTCCCCCAGGCGCCCGAAGGCGTTCACGCTCATCGAGTTGTTAGTGGTGATCGCGATCATCGCGATCCTGATCGGCCTGCTGCTGCCCGCCGTCCAGAAGGTCCGCGAGGCCGCCGCCCGGACCCAGAGCACGAACAACCTCAAGCAGATCGGCATCGCCCTCCACGGGGCGCACGACGTGACCGGGGCGTTCCCCCCGCTCCACTTCAACGCGTGGTGCAACAGCGCCACCAACTGCCCGAACTCGGCCCGCTACACCGGCCCGTACGCGAAGCTCGGCCTGTCGGGCGACAAGCCCACGTTCTTCCTCTGCCTGCTCCCGTACCTGGAGCAGGCGAACGTCATCAACAACCGCGAGTGGGGTGACTTCTCGGGGATTAACCGGCGGACCGGCGACACGTCGAAGATCATCGGGACGGACCAGTTGAAGGTGCTGTTCGCCCCGGCCGACGACAGCACGGCCAACCAGATCGACATTTCGTGGGGGTGGTTCAACGGCAACGCCACGTACAAGGTGTCGCTCACCAGCTACTCGCCGAACGCCCGCGTGTTCGGGCAGCCGACCCCGAGCGGGCAGTGGAGCCCGTGGAACATCGTGTGGGACGGCGGCGGCGGCGGCGTGGCCCGGGCGGTGACGATCACCGACGGCACCTCGAACACGATGGGCGTGGTCGAGAAGTCGATGGTCACCGGCGACGCCGTGGTCCGGCACCTCGACTACACGCTCAGCGGGCAGGTCGGCTCGTTCCCGGACGGGGTGAGCGGCTGGTCCACGACCGACGTGCAGCCGGAGGTGGTCGCGTTCTTCGGGTACAACTGCAACGACCCGACCGTGACGTGGGACGACGAGGACGGCCAGTGGTGGGGGGCGGGGCTCAACCTGGACTGCCGGTTCACGGCCGGCGGGCCGGCGTACTTCCAGCCGCCCCGCCCGCGCCGGCCACGGGACCAGCAGAACTGGCGGAACATCTACCCGTTCACGACCGGCGGCGTCCAGGCGCTGCTGATGGACGGCAGCGTCCGGATGATCACGTCGAACGTCAGCGTCCCGGCGTGGAGCGCCGCGGTCACCCCGGCCGGCGGCGAGGCGATCAACCTGGACTGATCGCCCGCGCCCCCCTTCGCGCGGGGCCGGCCGGCTCGCCGCCCGCCCCGCGCCCTCACATCCGCATTCATCCTGAGTGAGAACATGACATCATCCACACGCCCGCGCCTCCGCCCGCTGCTGTTCCTCGCCGCCCTCGCCACCGTCTCGTGCGGGCCGCGGGTCGAGCGCATCCCGGAGACGGGCGCGACCCTCGAGGGGACGGTCGAGTACAACGGCACCCCGGTGCCGAAAGCCCTGGTGATCGTGGCCGCGCCGGAGACCGGTGGGGTGTCCATGTCGGCGTTCGCCGACGGGGACGGGAATTATCGGGTCGAGAACGTCCCGGTCGGGGAGGTGCGGGTCGCGGTCAACACGGACGCCACGAAGGGGGTGATGAAGGGCGAGGCGATGTCGCACTCCGACCCGAAGGCGAACAAGCGGGCGGCGCCGATCAAGCTCGTCGAGGTTCCGAAGAAGTACCACGCCCCGGATGCGTCCGGGCTGACGACCACGACCCGTGCCGGGGTCACGCGGTACGACATCAAGCTGCCGAAGTAAGGCGGTTCATCGGGCGAGCGTGCGGGGTGAGCCCGCCGGTGGCGCGCGAACCACCCACGCGCGCCACCGGCGGGCTCACCCCGCACGCTCGCCTTGTCGGCCGGCGCCTGCCGCGCGGTATGATGCCGGCAGGAGGTGCCCGACGCCCGTTCACAACTGGCCCCGGGTCGACGCCGGCCTGTTCCACGACTTCCACCAGAGCTGGGCAGTCGAGATCAAGAACGCCCTCAACGGCGGCGTGCTCCCGCCGGAGTACCTGGCGCTCGTCGAGCAGCACATCCGCGGGCCGATCCCGGACGTGCTCACCCTCCAGCTCCCGCGCAACCGGCGGAAGCCGGCGGACGAATCGGTGTCCGTGGCGACCGCGCCGGCGCCCGCGGCCCGTACCGTGCGCCGGACCGAGCGGGAAGAGTACGCCCGCAAGGCCAGCCGTGTCACCGTCCGCCGCCGGCACAGGGAAGTGGTCGCGGTCATCGAGATCGTCTCCCCCGGGAACAAGGGGACGGCCAACGAGTTCCGGGCGTTCGTGGCGAAGGCGGCGGAGTTGATCGCCGGCGACGTGAACCTGCTGGTGGTAGACCTGTTTCCCCCCGGGAAACACGACCCGGACCGAATCCACGAGGCGATCTGGCGCGAGGTCGCGGGCGACGACACGGAGGAGGAGGCGACCGGCGAGTACCCGCCGTCCGAGCCGGTGACGCTGGTGTCGATCGACGCCGGACCGGAGCGGGTGATGTACGCCGAGGCGGCGGCGGTCGGGGCGCCGCTCCCGGACATGCCGGTGTTCCTCCGCCCCGGGTTCCACGCCCCGGTACCGCTGGAGCGGCCGTACACGACGACCTGGAGCCTCTACCCCGTGGCGCTCAAGGAGTTGCTCGAAGACCCGGCGTGACTACTTCGCCGGCAGCTCCAGGCGGAAGCAGGCGCCCGTTTCGCCGTCGGCGGGGCGGTAGGTCAGCGCGCCGCCCAGCGACTCCGCCCACTGCTTGCACAGAGCCAGGCCAAGCCCCGCGCCGCCGGCCGTCGTGTCGGCGCCGGCGCCGCGGCGGAAGGGGCGGAAGATTAAGCTCCGCTCCCGCGGCGGCACGCCCGGGCCGCGGTCCTCCACCTCCAGCACCACCCTCCGCCCCTCCGGCTTCGCCCACACCCACACCCGCGGGTCCGACGCCGCCCGCGTGTACTTCCGCGCGTTGTCGATCAGGTTCCCCACGATCTGCCCCACCAGCGCCGCGTCCGTCGTCACCTCGGCCTCGGGCGGCAGGGTCGAGACGACGATGAGTTCCTTCCCGTCGGTGCCGCAGCGGTCGGTCCAGGTGTCGCGGACGGCGGCGAGCACGTCGGCCACCTTCGCCGGCTTCAGGTCGGCGTCGGACCGGCGGCGCTCCAGCCGGGCGAAGTCGAGCACGTTGTCCACCAGCCGGTGGAGCCGGTCCGACTCGACGGCCAGCGTCGAGAGGTACTCGGTCCGCTTCTGGTCGTCCTGGACCATGCCGCTCAGCAGCAGGTCGAGGTAGAGGCGGAGCGACGTGAGCGGGGTGCGGAGCTCGTGGGTGACGGCGGACACGAAGCGGATGCGGCGCTCGGACAGGTCGATGAGCGACCACCCGGCGAGGCCGATGGCGCCGAAGGCGATGAGCGCCGCGGCCCACGCCAGCGCCAGGCCGATGCGGAGCGGCGTCCAGCCGGCGGGCGGGAGTGCCGCGGCCGGGCCGGGGTCGAGCTGCACCGGTAGGGCGGTCATGGCCCGGTCGGGCGGCCCCGCGCCCGGCCCCTTCACCGGGACGAGGTCGGCGGCGGGGAACAGGTCTTTCACGTCCCCGAGGAGGACGGCCTTGAGCCGTTGCCAGTCGAGGTAGACGCCCTGGTAGACGGTGCGGCCGTCGAGCTTGGCGGTGCGGACGAGGAGGAGGTCGTCGGTGCCGTCGGCGGCGGCGAGCCACTGCGGGCGGACCGGCCCAAGGTGGACGGCGACCGGCGGCGGGCCGGGGTCAATGACCGGCGCGGCGGGATTGTCGCCGGGGTTGTCGCCGGCGGCCGGCTCGCCCGCCGGGGGGCCGGGGACGGCTGGGACGAGGACCGGCGGCGCCGTGGGGGCGGGCGTCGGCAACTGCGGGCCGCCGGCCGGGGTGCCTCCGCCGGCCGGAGCCGGGGGTGCGGGGGTGGCCGCCGCGGGCGTGCCGGTCGTGTTCATCTTCGGGGCGGTCACCGCCATACCGGCGACGGGAACGGGAACGGCAGCGGCAGGCGCGACGGTCGGGGTTGCCTTCGGGTCGGCCTGTGCGTGGAGTGCCGGTGGCGCGGCGGGCATGGCGGGCGGGGGCGGCCCCTTCTCCATCTGCACGCCCGTCGGACCGACCGATGCGGCCTTCGGGGCGGGCGCCGGCGGACCGGCGGGGAGGACCAGGCCGGGCGGGGCGGGGGCGGACTTTGGCGCCGGAACGCCCGCGCCGCCGTACCCCCCGGCCGCGCCGCGAGTGGGGACGGGAATACCGCCGGGTGCCGGGGCATCGGATGGGACGGGGCGGATGTCGGTCGGGTCGCGCATCATCCGGTCGGGCACCCGCGCCTGGTCGTCGGCCCCCTTCGCCTTGAGGTTGGTGGCGAAGCGGCCCGCCGCGTTCTTGTCCTGCTCCTTGCCGGCGTTGGCGAGGAAGTCCACGAGCCCGCCGAGGGTCGGCTCGGCCCGGGGCTTCTCGGCACGCGCTTCGCGCGCCGCCCTCGCGCCGAGCGCAGACCCTTCCATCTTCCCGGCGGGGTCGTTCGTCCGGCCGATCCCGCCGCCGAACCCGCCGCCGCCGCTCGGCCCGAAGGCGAAGGTTCCGCCCCCCTTCTCGTCGAACTTGTTCATCCGGTTGCCGGCGGCGTCGCGGTCGGCCAGGGGCGCGGGGGCCGGCGCCCGGCCGAGCGCGAGCCCGTTGTGGAACAGCTGCTGCTCGCCCCCGTTCTGGTTGCGGAGGTTCGGGTTCATCCCCGGGGCGGGGTAGATGTACGTGGACGACTGGCGGCCGCTCTCGGCGAGTTGGGTGGCGCGGCCGCGGGCGCCGTAGTCGCCGCTCTCGAGCCCGCGGGTAGCAACCTCAGCCGGCGGTAGTGCGACCGGCGGCGGTGGCGGGGTTGCGGCCGGGCGCGGCGGCGGGGCGGAGGCTGGTGCCGGGGTGGTGTTGACGTCCGCCGCGTCCTTCGGGCGCGCGTCCTCCTTCTCGGTCGCGCGGCGGGCATCCGGTTGCTGCGGGGCAGCTTCGGGCATGGCGAAGCCGGCGATCCCGTCGACGGCGGGCGGGGGCATGGGACGGGGCGCCTCGGCGGTCCGGCGGACCGGGTCGACCGACGGGAACACGCCGCGGCCGAACGCGGCGAACGTGGCCTTCGCCGGGTGCTTGACGCGGAGCACGTCGAGCGCGTGGGCGCGCTCCGGGGTCGCGTTGGTGAGGTTCAACTGCGGCCACGCGGCGCGGAACACGGCGGCCGCGTCCGGGGTGAGGACCTGCGGCGACTCCCACCCGGCCCCGTCGAGTTGGGCCTGGTCGAGCTGGCAGTGGAGCTTCATCCAGTCGGGGAGCGGGCCGGACAGGAGCGGGTCGCACGTCGGGCCGTAGGGGGAGAACGGGTCCGGGGCGGCGTACTCCTGGAAGCTACGGTTGTTCTCGACCCCGAGCACCGGCAGCAGGCGCCCGTCGAGCCGCCACAGGGCGACGCGCAGGTTGCCCGCCACCTCGGCGCGTGCCGCCGCCTCGCGCTGGGCCTCCTCGACCCCGAGCGCGGCGACGGTCACCCACCCGAGGCCGGTGAACACCAGCCCGGCGACCAGCACGAACACCACCGGCCCGCCGACCGGGCCGAGCAGCCGGCGCGTCACGACACCACCTCCCGGACGGTCAGGGCGGGTCCGGCCATGTACCCGTGTGCCCGGACGGTGACAATCGCCTCCGGCTGGTGGTCGTCCCCGGCCGGGTCCTTCAGCTTCGCCCGCAGCCGGGCGATGTGCATGTCCACGGCACGGGTCTCGAGCCCCGCCGTACCGATCCCCCACACGCGGTTCAAGAGCTCCTCGCGCGACACAGCCCGCTCGCGGTTGCAGACGAGGTACTTGAGCAGCGCCGTCTCCGTCTCCGACAGGTCGTGGCGGGTGCCGCACGGCCAACGGACCTCGCGGCGGTGCAGGTCGACGTTCCCCTTCCCGACCTTCACCGCTTTGATCTCCGCCGGCGGCTTGAGGGTTCGGCGCAGCACCGCCTCGACGCGGGCGAGGAGTTCCTTCGCCGAGAACGGCTTCACGACGTAATCGTCCGCCCCCATCTTGAGGCCCTTTACCCGGTCGTCCTCGGTGCCGCGGGCGGTGAGGACGATGACCGGGCGCGTGGGGCAGGTGCGGCGGATCTCGGCGAGCACGTCGAGCCCGTCGAGTTTGGGCAGCTGCAAGTCGAGCAGGACGAGGTCGACGCCGGCCGCGGCGCCCTCCTTGAGGCCGACGGACCCGTCCGGCGCTTCGGTGACCTCGTACCCGCTGAGGCGCAGCGCGTCCGACACCCCGCGGCGGATGGCGGGCTCGTCCTCGACGACGACGATTCTCGCTTTGGGCATCGCTTCGCTCAGTGCGAGTGTGAGTGTAAGTGTGAGGACCGGCCGGGTGCGGGTGTTCGGGTCTTCCCTCACACTCGCACCCACACTCACACCGCCCGCCTCAGCGGGCCAAGAAGCCCCCGATGTTCACGTTCCGGTCGAGCTCCATCTTGAACTCGTAGCCGACCGGCAGCGCCTTCTCGCCGTTCTGGTCCGGGCGGAGCGTCACGTCCCAGCGGAGCAGCCCCTTCGGGCGGTCCTCGCGGAGGTACGTCGGGTCGGTGCTCAGCGCCGGCTGCGGGTTGTTCACCGTCACGGCGATGGTCATGGCGGACTCGGCGCTCGGGACGCGGTCCCACACCTGCACCGGCACCGCCTCGCGCTTGTAGCTGCCCAGCGCCACCTGGTACTTGAATGTTAACACCTGGTTGCCGCCCTGGGTGGTGCGGTGCTTGTCGGCCAGCGTCCTGGTCACCTGGATCTGCGGGTCGGCGCCGAACCCGACCGTGAACCCCTTCCCGGCCGCGACCAGCGGCAGCTTCGTCTGCCCCACGAAGTCGCTGCCGAGGTACATCGTCGCCTCGCCCGGCAGGAGCACGTGGTCGCTGGTGTTGGTCAGGTCGGCGAGGCGGTAGACGTTCGGCGTCAGCACCGGGACGGCCTTGTAGTAGAACTTCGGTGCCAGCTCGAACCGGTCGATCTCCAGCACCTGCTCGTCGCCGCGGCTCGGCAGGCTGGCGCCGCCCTTGACGCGGTACGCCACGCTCGGCCCCTCGCGCGGGGTGGCGGCGCCGGGGAGGCCCTTGCCGGTCGTGTCGCCGTCGAGGAACAGGTCGCAGAATTGCTCGACCGCGGCGGCGTCGTTGGTCAGCTTGGCGGCCACGTCGTCCTTGTTCTGTCGGTAGTTCTCGGCCGCCGCGGCGCGCTGGCCCTTCGCCTGCTTCTCCAGGTCGCGGGCGATCGCACTGGCGCTCGGCATCCCGCCGGCGGCGCTCACCCCGGGAGCCTTCGGGTCGCTCCGCGGCTCGCCGGCCATCGCCAGTCCGGGACCGCCGACCGACACGGCCAGCACGCGCAGGTCCGGCGGGGCGGCGTTGAGCAGCGGCTGGGCGGTCGAGAGCGTCAGGTTCACCCCGGTCCAGTCCTCGCCGGTCTGCTGTTCGATGGCGGCGAGGTACTCGAGCGTCACCGCGTCCTTGTCCTTGGTGCCGGCGCGGAGCTTGTAGATCGGCCGCCAGTTGGCGTTCGACACAAGGTAGTTGAGCCGCACCGTCGCCGCGGCGCCGGCCTTCTTGTCCACGGTGATAACCGCGTCGCGCTCGGTGCGGACCACGCCGCCCGACTTCTCCCCGAGCAGCCGCTGCGCGAACTTCAACTGCGATGCGTTCTCCTCGATCTGCTGCTTGAGGGCGTGCGCGTCCTTCGCCCGCTTGGCCCGGTCGTCCTGCACGAACTTGGCGAGGACGATGATCTTGTCGGCGTCGAGCTGGCCCTTGTCGGTCAGGTGTTCCAGTGACTTCGCGGTGAACCCTTCGAGCTTGTCGAGGAGCTTCAGGTTCTCCTCGATGGCCTTGAGCTCGGATTGCAGCGTCGCGGCCTTCTGGGTGAGCGTCTTGATCTGCCCCTCGACCTTGCGCACGTCCTCGCGGGTGTCCTCGGCAATGGCCCGGGTGCGGAACCGGACGCTGAGGACGCGGATCCCCTCGCCACCCTCGGCGTAGAGCGACGACTGGAGCGTGTGCGCCGGGAGCGGCGAGACGACGACCTCGGCGAGCCCGGGCGCCTCCGGCAGCGTGACCTCGCGGGTGACGAGGGCGGTCTGCTGGTAAAGGGTGACGGCGGTGATCTTGCTCGGCGCGGCCTTCACGGCGCCGTCCTGGGCGTGGGCGCCGGAGAGCGCGGCGAGGAGGCCGGCGGCGAGGGCGAGGAGCGGGATCGGGCGCGACATGGGAGGGGTCCGGGGGTGGTTCGGTGGCCGGCGTCAGCCGGCGGTCTCTTCGGCTCGGGCCTTGAGCCCCGAAGGGGCGGCCGTGAATAGCCCGGGGTGATAACCCTGGGCGGCGTTGGCGGTGTCACGGGGCGTCACCCCGGGCGAAGTTCCTCCCCCGTCACTTTGAGTCATGTCCGTCGCGTCGTTCACGGAGGCCCAGGTCACACTCGGTCGAGAGTACCCGGCAGGGCTCTTGATCTAAAACCTGACCCAGACTACTGTTGCGTCGACAACCCCCTTTCGGGGGCCGGCGGGTCGTTTTCCACAGGCACCGGCCGCGGGCGTCACTTTTTCTCGTTCCGGGCCGGGGCGACCTCGAACCCGGCGGCCCGCGCCTGGTCGCGGACGACCGCCTTCACCGCCTCGTCCAGCGCCCGGTCGGCCGGGTTCTGCGGCGCCTTCGCCCGCTCCTCGTCCAGCTTCCTCTGACGCTGGGCGCTCAGGTCGGTGATCCGCTTCTGGAGCGCGGCCCGCTCGTCCGCCTTCTTCTGCACGTAGGCCGCCCGCTCGCCCGGCGGGAGCTTGCACAGCTCCTCCGGCAGCTCCGCCTCGGGCACCTTCGTGATGTCGAACGTCTTGTCGGCCTTCATCTTGTCGATGACGTCCCAGCGGTCGTTGCGGTACAGGTCGCCGGCCTTCGACGCCGCCCGGGCGAGCGCCGCCGTCGCCGGGGCAGCGGGGACCGCGCCGCCGAGGCCGCCGGCGCCGGCCGCGGGCACGGGCGTGGCCTTCAGCGCGGCCCGGTCCTGCTCCTTCTGGTTCTCCAGCCCCGCCTTGCCGCCCTTCCCGTAGGCGAGGTACGTCTTGCCGAGGTCGTCGCCGAGTTTGAGGATCTGGTCGTCGAACTCGGTCTTCGGCACCTCGGCGACGAGCGCCCGGTTCTGGTCGATGGTGAGCGACTTGCCGCCGCACTTCTCGGCGAACATCGCCCACCCGCCGGCCTCGACCGTGCCGCCGCGGCCGCAGTAGATGGTGTTCACGATGACCCCGGGGCCGCGGGCGAGGTCGGCCACCTCGTCGAGCGTCACCTGCTTGTCCTGGTCCACCGGCTCGTTGCCGCACACGAACACGAGCCGGAGCGCCCCGCGGTCGCGCGCCCACGGCTGCTCCGTGATGGCCGCCTTACTGACCCGCGCGACGAGCTCGGTGCCGCCCTTCGTGCGCAGGCCGTTGAGGGCCTTGTACACGTCGTCGAGGTCGGCGGTGAGGTCGAGTTCCTTCTTCACCCAGCCGTGGGCGGGGTCGTAGTTGGTGCTGCCGTAACTGTAGAGGGCGACGCGGAGGTCGGGCGTGGGGCGGAGGCGGGCCATCTCGTTGACGATGTCCCACAGCCGGATCTTCGCCGAGTCGATCAGCCCGTCCATGCTGTTGGACACGTCGAGGCAGAGGACGAGGTCGATGGCCTTGGGCGCCGGCGCGGGCCGCGGGGCGGGCGCCCCGGGCTCCTGGGCCCGGCTGACAGCGGGGCCGGCGAGGCCCAGCGGGAGGGCGACGAGCGCGACGCACGCGAGCACACGGGACGCGGGTGACATACGCAACCTCCGGTCGGGGAACGCTTCCACCGTCCGACGGGATTTTAACTGGTACGGGTCGCGGGGGCGTAACGGGTTGGTAACGGGGACGGGCGGGACCGGTGCCCCGATGAGGAAATCACCCCGGCCTGCGTCGAACTCGGCTCCCGCCGCGGGAAGAGATGGCGACGGGTGGAGATTCGGGTTTGTTAGTGGAAGCAGACCAACGGACCTTGTACGATCGCTTTCCCAACCGTCTGATACGAACGAGCGGCGACCGCTCAAGGAACCTGTAACGCAGCCTGCCACTCGTGCCAAGACATGCGGCCGGGTGGAATGGTGATAGGCCAAGAGTCAATGAAATGACACTCGGCAACGACGCGAGATGTGGTCACATGGAGAAGAACATGCCGTCAAGGGGCACCAGCGTATCGGCCTCAATGGGTTCATCGAGGAGATCACTGCCAGACCGATCTGGCATGCCGCTGGCTGTCATTCCTTCAATTCGGCCTCGGCACCAACGCCGAGGAGAAACGCCAAATGGGCAAATTCTGGCGATAGCCCCTTGACGGCAGGGCTTCTGGGAGCTTACCATGCGACAATCGCGGATGGCTCTTAAATGAAAGCCAACGGCAATGATCGATGGAGGCCACTGATGGACACGGTGATCGCCTCGGTTTACGGGCACATGCTTCGGCACCACAACTGTTCTGTAGATGACATCTTGGAGACGCCCGAACTTCGGAACACGTATCTCTCTGAGGTTCGCCGGCTTCTGGCTGCCGACCTACCGGAGCAGATGCTCCTTCATCGACTGACGATCTTACGGAAGAAGAGCAAGCTCCTCCGCCGGTCGGACCTGGGCCGAACTCAGCCGACCCTGTTCACCCAGGATACGCCGCACGAAGTCGTTTAGTCCACTGTCTGCTATTCATCCGGCCAAACCACGAGGACGCCCGATGCCCGCGCCTACCCTGACTTACGACGTGTTGAAGGCCGCCGTCGCCGGCAGCGCGGCCGCGTTCCGGCTGACACTCCGGCTAGAGCCGGTCAGCCCGAAGGTGTTCCCGCCGACCTACGAGGGCGGGAAATACGCCACCGAGGAGCGGATCATCAGCGGGCAGAAGTTGCCCTGCGTACTACTCGACTCGGTGCCGTCGCAAGCGAATCGAATGGAAGCCGCTCTCCAGGACGCCTGGGACGGCGGGCTCATCAAACTGCCGGTCATCAGCGCCGACTTCCGCGCGGTCGAGAACCCTGGTGTGCCGAAGGTGACGAGCCTTCAGGCGCCGCACCGCGTCGCCGACGCCATCCTGCGCGACAGCAACCTTCCCGACGGCACGAAGTTTCGGGCGTCCGCCATCGGGAAGGAGCTTGACCTTCTCACTACCGGCTACGCCACTCCACTGCTCCAGTACGCCCCGCACTGCCTCGTCTTCGGCATGTGGGACAGCACCGGCCCACGCGGTGGGCTCGGCGTCAAGTTCGCCCGCGCCGTCGTCAGCGAGATCATCGGAGTGAACGCCGTCCCGGGGGTTACTACCAGCAGCCGGCTCGACCCGCTGAACATCCGAGCGAACGCCGGGGTACTCTACATGACCGAGGACGGTGGGTGGACGCTGAACGTGGACAAGGCCAAGCGGAAGCCCGTCGAGGATAAGGGGAAGAAGAAGACAAAAGAGAGCGAGGAGACAAAGGGCGATCCGATCCGTGTGGGAAAGGAGGGGAAGCCCTCCGAAGCCAACCACGGAAACGTCACGCCCGATGTCGTCTACCGGCTGGACAAGAATGGGAATGTAGTACTTGAGGACAAGCAGGAGCCGGTGATGATCGTGGTCATGAATGACAAAGACAAGATTGACCACCGGTACGCGGTCCGCTCGACTAAAGTGCCCGTCACTAAGGGCGGATTCACTGTGGACTACGCCGAGCAATCGACGGTGCTGTCGCTCCCGGCGCTGCGGCGGCTGCGGTTCCCGCTCGCGGGCAGCGAGAAGTCGAAGCCGGATGCCGATACTGCCGCCCGCACCTACCTCGCAGCGCTCGGGCTGCTCGGGGCCACGCTCGCCGTCGAAGCTGGGTACGACCTCCGCTCCCGTTGCGTCCTCCGCGCCACCGATGCGGTCGTGTGGCACCTCCTCGGCAAGCCCGGTGACGCCGACAAGCCGCTCGCGCTCGACCGCGACGGGGCGCTGAAGCTATATGCCGACGCACTCGCCGCCGTGCAGAAGGCGGGGCTTCCGGTGGAACTCAAGGAAGTCGAGTTGAAGCCGTCCGCCGACCTGGTGACGCTGGTGAAGAAGAGCATGGAGATCGCCGCGGTCGAGGCCGGGGAGGGGAACTAATGTTCGCCCTCGGCGTCGAGTTGCTGATGGGGCGGGCAGTGATGGCCCGCCCGGAGATGCGGGAGGAGGCCGAGTGGCCGCCGCACCCAGATCGGGTGTTCATGGCGCTGGTCGCGGCGTGGGGCGAATCTGGTGGAAGTACCGACCACCGGTCAGCTCTCGTGTGGCTTGAGGAGGCCGGGCCACCGGAGTTGGCCGTACCACCGGAACTGTCACGGCGGGCATCGTTCACAAGCTACGTGCCGGTGAACGACGACAGTTTGCCGATGGGGAAAAAGACCTCGTTCGCCGTGATCGGGAGCATGCCGTTCGGCCGGAACCGGCAGCCGCGGAGTTTCCCCGCTGTCATCCCGGAGTCGCTGGTGTTCTTCATGCGTTGGGGCAAGGAGTGTCCCGCTCCCGTGCGCGAGTCGCTTACTTCACTGGCCGGATTGGTGACCTACCTTGGCCACTCGTCCACCCCTGTACGGGTTTGGGCCACTGAGTCCACGCCGCCGCCGACACTCGTCCCAAACGACAAGCGACCGACAATGCGGCTTCGGACGCCCGGGCCGCAGCGGGTGACGAATCTGGAACGGTGGTATCAAGCGGGGCTCCGCCCGCAGTCGGCGCCGTGGACCGGGTACGCGCCACCGACACGGGAACCGGCCGCAGACGTGTTCGACGAGCCGCTCGACCCGGGGCTGTTTGTGTTCCGGGCGAGTGGGCGGAAGTTCGGGCTGGAGTCGTGCGGGATCGTCGCCGACGCGATTCGCAAGGAGCTGATGCGCCGGCACGGCCCGGACGCCCCCGAGTGGCTGAGCGGGCACACGCCAGACGGTGCCCCGAGCAAACTCCCGCGGCCGGCGTACCTGCCGCTCGGGTTCGTCGATGCGGTTCATGCCGACGGGCACCTCCTCGGCATCGCCGTCGCCGTTCCGCGCGACTTCGCCCACTTTGAGAAGCTATTCGAGTTACTGACGGCAGAGCAACCCGCTGATGCGGCCGAGGACACCAAAGCACCATACTTGTGGTTTCGGGTTAAGAACCCGCACTTCGGCGATAATGCTGTGGGAGAGATGGAGCTTAACGAGGAATATAACGGCGACAAGAGTCGCACGTATAATCTTCGGCCATCCGTGTGGATTAAGCCAGCAGCGTGCTGGACGACCGTCACGCCGGTCATGCTCCCGCACTTCCCCCGCCGCGACCTCACCCCCGAGGACGTGATCGCTGAGGCGTGCCAGCAGTCCGGCTACCCGCGGCCGGTGGCGGTGCGGGCGCAGCTCGCCCCACTACTGGCTGGGGTGCCGCACGCCCGGTCGTTCCACGTCAAGCCGCGCCAGGGCCGTCCGCCCCGCCCGCTCATTCACGCTCAACTGCTGTTCGACCGCGAGGTCCGCGGCCCGGTCGTGATCGGCGCCGGCCGCTACGCCGGCTACGGCTTCTGCCGCCCCACCCCGGAGACCACCGCATGACCGTCACCAGCGCGACCGAGTTCCGGGACGAATTCGAGGCGTTCTACCGAGCGGCGTCGCTGGCCGCGGCCGAGCGCGAGGTCGCGGAGCGGCGAAAAACTCAGCCGGATTACCAGCCGGACAAGCCACCCGAAGAGAGGGCGCCGTTCCCGTGGCAGACACGGCTGGCCGAGCGGGTGTGGTCCGGCGACTGGCCGCGGGCAATCGCGCTGCCGACCGCCGCCGGGAAGACGACGTGCCTCGACATCGCCGTGTTCGCGCTGGCGTGCGGGGCGAAGGAGGCCGCACGGCGCATCTTCTTCGTCGTGGACCGTCGCATCGTCGTCGATCAGGCGTTCGACCACGCGAAGGCACTGGCGGCAGTCCTCGCGGAGGCAAAGCAGGGCATCCTGAAGACAGTCGCGGACTCGCTCCGAACGATCGCCGGCGGTGGCGAGGATGCACGCCCGCTCGACGTGTACGCACTGCGCGGCGGGATGTACCGGGAGACTGCGTGGGCGCGGTCGCCGCTCCAGCCGACGGTCATCGCCAGCACGGTCGATCAGGTCGGGAGCCGGCTGCTGTTCCGCGGGTACGGGGTGTCCGACGGGATGAAGCCGGTCCACGCCGGGCTGGTCGGCAACGACGCCCTCATCCTGCTCGACGAGGCCCACTGCGCGAAGCCGTTCGACCAGACGATGCAGGCCGTCCGCCACTACCGCACCTGGCACGCCTCGCCCGCCCCGTTCCACTTCGTGTCGATCACCGCGACCCCAACCGGGGACGTCAAGAAGGCCGAGGACGAGCGCAAGGAGAAGCAGCCCGACGCCCTCCCGCTGATCGAGGAAGCCGGCCCCGACGACCTGAACCACGCCGTCCTCGGCGAGCGGATCAACGCGAAGAAGCCGGCGAAGTTGGTGGTGGCGACGAAGGCGACGGGGAAGAACTGGCGGAAGGAACTGGTTGCCAAACTGGAAGAGGAAGCGCGAGCGTTGGTCGGGAAGGAACTCGGCAACGACCGGAAGGGGAATCCGGTCCAGGTCGGTTGCGTCGGCATCATCGTGAACCGAGTGGCGACGGCCCGCGGGCTGAAGGCGAAGCTCGGCGCCGACGCCGTGCTGCTCACCGGCCGGATGCGCCCGCTCGACCGCGACCGCCTGTTCGACGAGAAACTGCGCCCCCTCCTCTCGAATGCGACGGGGACGCCGCCGAAGTTCGTGATCGGCACGCAGGCGCTGGAGGTGGGGGCCGACTTCGACTTCCACGCCCTCGTGACCGAGTGCGCCAGCCTCGACGCCCTCCGCCAGCGGTTCGGCCGCCTCAACCGCGTCGCCAACCGCGATCAGGCGCCGGCGGTGGTCGTGGTCCGTGCCGACCAGACCGAGCGGAGCGAGAAGAACCCCGACCCGGTATACGGCGCCAGCCTCCCCGACACTTGGCAGTGGTTGAGTAAGAACAAGGACCGCGACACGCCAGACGGCTCCCCCGAGATCGACTTCGGGGTGGCGTCCATGCGAGCAAAGTGGGAGACGACTCCGGACGAGAAGAAGGCGGAGCTCAACGCCCCGTCGGCAAACGCCCCGGTGCTGTTCCCGGTCCACCTCGACTGCTGGGTGCAGACGAGTCCAAAGCCCGAGCCCGACCCGGACCCCGCCCCGTTCCTTCACGGTCCGAAGGATGCTGGCGAGCCCGACGTACAGGTCGTCTTCCGCGCCGACCTGGGCGCCGACCCGGACCTGTGGGCGGACGTGGTGGCGCTGTGCCCGCCGTCGTCATCGGAGGCGGTGGCGGTGCCGATGGGGGTGTTCCGACGGTGGCTCCGGGGGGAGCCCGTGCGCGACGAGTCGGCGGACGTGGAGGGCGAGCGGATCGAAGAGGAGAAGGAAGAGGCGGAGGAATCTCCCCCCCGCGTCGCACTCTGTTGGGCCGGGCCGGACAAGAGCAAGCCGGTGTCGGGGGATACCGACCCCGACCTCTGGGCCGACGGGATGTACGTGGTCCCGATCCCGCCAGTCGACCAGCCGGAGGAGTTGGCTGCGATCCGCCAGCTCGCCGACCTCCCGGACGTGCTCGACGACTACGGCGACGAGGCATTCCAGAAGTCCCGTGACAAGGCGCTGCTCCGGCTGACGGTGCCGGATGTGAGCGAGGAGGATGACGAGTTCGAGGCGGCGCTGACGGCCGCAATCGACGCGCCCGACACGCCCGACACACCGGACTGGCGCCGCCGCGCGGCTGCGGCGCTGGCCGATCCGAAGCGGCGGCTGGTGGCGAAGCACCCGGTCGCGGGCTGGGTGGTCACCGGGCGTCGGCGGCTCAAGCAGTTCGACCCGGAGTTCCTGGACGACGACGCCTCGTCGTACTCGCCAGGCCAGCGGCAGGTGACGCTCGCCGCGCACTCGGCCGGGGTGGCAGACCACGCCGCCCGGTTCGCCGCCGCCCTCAGACTCCCGGCCGATCTGTACCGCGCCGCCGGGTTCTGGCACGACCTCGGCAAGCTCGACGCCCGCTTCCAGAAGTTGCTGAAGGGCTACGCCGCAGGCGATCCGCTCGCCAAGTCGGGGTCGTTCGACCGCCGCCCGTGGGAGAGCCACCGCTACCCGCGGGGCGGCCGGCATGAGCTGCTGTCGGTGGTGCTGCTGGCCGGGTGCGACGACCTATTCCTCCACCTGATCGCTACGCACCACGGGTACGCCCGGCCATTCGCCCCGCCGATCGACGACCCGGACGAAACCGCGCGAACGACGAAGTGCGAGTGGTTCGCGCGCCCCCCGGAGCCCGCGCAACAGGACATGGCGACGTGGAACGGCGAACTGCCGCGGCGCTTCTGGCGGGTGGTGCGGGCTTACGGATGGTGGGGGGCGGCGTACCGGGAAGCGGTGTTCCGCCTCGCCGACCACGCCCAGAGCGCCGCCGAGCAGGAGGAGGGTGGAGCGCCGCCGAAGGAGTTCCCGGCATCCCCGCCGCTCGGCCCACCGCCGGCAGGGACGGGGTATGCACTCCCGCTCCCCGGCCTCGACGGCGCAAACCCGTTGGCGTTCCTCGCCGCACTTGGGACGCTGGTGGTGTGTAACCGCCTCTCGCAGTCGCCGGGCCGGCCAGACTGGTTGGCCAATCCGGTTCGGCTATCGTGGGGAGCGAATGGCTCGACCCAGACGCCAGTCTTGCAACTCACCACCGCCCCACCGTCGGAGGACGTGTTCGCAGACACACTGGCGCGGGGCATGGCCCGATCCCCGGAAGACCACCCAGCCGCGTGGGCGGTCGCGATCCTCCGGTTGATGATGGCAGACAAAACCACCGATCTCGGGCGCGAGTTCCGTTCGCGGTGTCGGAACCAGCCTGCTAAATACCGCGAGCACCTGGACTGGATCACCGCGTTAACGTGTGAGACGGCACCGGAGGCGACCAGCCAGCTCCAGACCGTGCGGCGCGACTACATGGTCGGGAACCTCGTGTCCGTCATGGCCCGAACCGACCACCGGCACCTCATCCGGTGTCTGTTTCAGCCGTGGGACTACGCCGACGCCCTGGACAACCAGTCGCTCCACTGGGAGCCGTCGGAGGACCGCCGCCACGCGTACCAGTGGCACCAGCCGAACGGCGACCCGACCCGGAAGAAACAGGGCGGGATGCTCGGGGCGAACCGGCTGGCGCTCGAGGCGTGGCCGCTGTTCCCCTCCTTCCCGGCCGGCGAGAAGGCCCGGACCCGTGGGTTCCGCGGGGTTCGGGCGAACGACACGACCTGGACATGGCCCCTGTGGTCGGCCCCGCTCGACGCCGACGCGATCGGCTCCCTCCTCGCCCTCGGACCGCTCCCGACCGAGCACCCGGACGCGGAAACCCTGGCGCGGTACGGCGTGACGTCCGTTTTCCGCAGCCAGCGTATCCTGATCGGGAAGACCCCAAACCTGACGGCCGCGGTCGCCCTCGGCTGACACCCCCCGAGCGGAGCGGTGACGAACCGCCCCTCCAGCCCAACCCAGCACCAAGCTCTTTGACAACTCAGCAGTTAAGTCCGGGGACACCGGATCACCCCCGCTCGCGTGCCGCATGTCCCCGACAGCCAAGCACTTGCCTCCGAACGAGTGCCGCAGCCGCGACCGCGCGTGCCGAATTTGCCTCCCCCGCTCGCAAACCCCGCCCAGGATCGTTGTGGAGATTGAAGTTAGTACGCGAGCGATCTCCTCGGTGACGACACCGAGGCCGAATTGAAGCGACAACAAGCTGAACGGGAGGGCGTGACGATCGGACATCTCCTCGGTGACGACACCGAGGCCGAATTGAAGCAAGGACTTCGTTCACGCCCGGCTCGACGCCGCCGGCATCTCCTCGGTGACGACACCGAGGCCGAATTGAAGCGCCGGCGGCGGGGCGGCGGCCGGGGCGGGGTCGAAATCTCCTCGGTGACGACACCGAGGCCGAATTGAAGCCCGATCGAGCTGCCGTCGGTCGTGCAGCCCGAGTAGCAGATCTCCTCGGTGACGACACCGAGGCCGAATTGAAGCATTAATGTCCCCTTCAAGCAAGAAGCCAGGACAAGCATCTCCTCGGTGACGACACCGAGGCCGAATTGAAGCGATAAAAATGCTTTTGAAAACGCTGTTGCAGCTCATATCTCCTCGGTGACGACACCGAGGCCGAATTGAAGCAGCCACGCATCGTACCCCGGCAGGGTCCGCAGGCGGTGATCTCCTCGGTGACGACACCGAGGCCGAATTGAAGCTCGGAGGAGGCGGCGAAGGCGGCCGTCGAGGAGGAGATCTCCTCGGTGACGACACCGAGGCCGAATTGAAGCCCGTTCATCAAGTTCTTCCCGAACGACTGGCTCGCCGAATCTCCTCGGTGACGACACCGAGGCCGAATTGAAGCTCGGGGAGGAGCGATTCGACGGTGAGGCGGTCGAACATCTCCTCGGTGACGACACCGAGGCCGAATTGAAGCGGCCCGCTCCCGCGTCAGCTGTTCCCACCGGGCCAGGGCATCTCCTCGGTGACGACACCGAGGCCGAATTGAAGCCTCTCGCATTCGGCAAGCTCAAGCTACGAGGAGGAGAATCTCCTCGGTGACGACACCGAGGCCGAATTGAAGCGCGGGCACCACTTCGGCCCCGGTCCCGACCCCGCCGGTGATCTCCTCGGTGACGACACCGAGGCCGAATTGAAGCATGGTGCGCTCGCGGGTGGTACACTGGCCCGGCATCCGAGCCGAATCTCCTCGGTGACGACACCGAGGCCGAATTGAAGCAACCGACGGCCGTGCCGAATACGCTTGACCGGTCAATCTCCTCGGTGACGACACCGAGGCCGAATTGAAGCCACGAGCGTGGTTTTCCCGGACCCGCGCGGCATCGCATCTCCTCGGTGACGACACCGAGGCCGAATTGAAGCAGGAACAGGCGCGGGGCGAACCCGACGATGAGGACGGATCTCCTCGGTGACGACACCGAGGCCGAATTGAAGCGCTCCGCACTGACCTCACACGTAGCGTCGGGCAGAATCATCTCCTCGGTGACGACACCGAGGCCGAATTGAAGCGGCGTCATCCACTGCCACCACTCGCACTTGTCCGGCTATCTCCTCGGTGACGACACCGAGGCCGAATTGAAGCGGGCGACACGCCTCGTGCGGGCACTTACCGTACCGGCATCTCCTCGGTGACGACACCGAGGCCGAATTGAAGCTTGTACTCCCCGGTGTGCTGGTAGGTGCCGCCCGCAGCCATCTCCTCGGTGACGACACCGAGGCCGAATTGAAGCTGCTCATGCTGGATTGCTGAAGTACCTCTCCATCGGAGATCTCCTCGGTGACGACACCGAGGCCGAATTGAAGCTTGCGATAGGCGTCGAACCGCCGCGCCAGCCGCCACATCTCCTCGGTGACGACACCGAGGCCGAATTGAAGCTGCGAATAGGGATTGGCCGACACACCGCCGGCCGGCAGTATCTCCTCGGTGACGACACCGAGGCCGAATTGAAGCCACGCTTCTACCGAGTTGTGGAGTACCGGGTCATTCTCATCTCCTCGGTGACGACACCGAGGCCGAATTGAAGCAGCTCCTGCTCGGATTTGAACTGACCCGGGTGCCGGTCATCTCCTCGGTGACGACACCGAGGCCGAATTGAAGCTACGCGGCGTCCGTGGTCTGCACTTGGAGGGTCGGAATCTCCTCGGTGACGACACCGAGGCCGAATTGAAGCACGACCTGTACATCGCCGACACGGCGGGCAGTTCGCCGTGATCTCCTCGGTGACGACACCGAGGCCGAATTGAAGCCGCCGCAGCCTGACGACGGCGCGACCGATGGCCTTCGATCTCCTCGGTGACGACACCGAGGCCGAATTGAAGCCTGCATGTGATTGAGTAGACGCCGCCAATACCACATCTCCTCGGTGACGACACCGAGGCCGAATTGAAGCATCCCGCGGCGGGTGCGCGTCTTGCTGGTCGGGTGAAATCTCCTCGGTGACGACACCGAGGCCGAATTGAAGCGATGGCGGCGAAGTCGGCAATCACCAGCCGCTTGCCATCTCCTCGGTGACGACACCGAGGCCGAATTGAAGCCTCGGTACGCTGAGCGGCAGCACCGAGTACGTCCCGACATCTCCTCGGTGACGACACCGAGGCCGAATTGAAGCACGGCCCGCCACACGGCCGAGTACCCGAGGACACGCTTTATCTCCTCGGTGACGACACCGAGGCCGAATTGAAGCGGGTCATCCACGGCCCACAGGCCGAACGCGAGCCGCATCTCCTCGGTGACGACACCGAGGCCGAATTGAAGCTCGTGCTGCTCGTTGTGCTATTGCTCGGCGGTGCAGTATCTCCTCGGTGACGACACCGAGGCCGAATTGAAGCGGGTTACACTTCTCCCACGTCGCCTCGGCGTCCCAGATCTCCTCGGTGACGACACCGAGGCCGAATTGAAGCCTGCATCAGAAACTGATACTGAGGGTGTAGAGACGAGATCTCCTCGGTGACGACACCGAGGCCGAATTGAAGCCGCGCCGAGCTCGTCTACGGGGCGGTGCCGCTGTTCATCTCCTCGGTGACGACACCGAGGCCGAATTGAAGCCCCGCTCCATCGGCGAGTCAGGTGGGTCGGTGTACGGATCTCCTCGGTGACGACACCGAGGCCGAATTGAAGCGCGGTCGTGGCCTGGTAGACCTTGTCGGCGGTGTACGATCTCCTCGGTGACGACACCGAGGCCGAATTGAAGCCAGCGGGTGGACGGGGTGTACCGCTGCGTCTGCTCGAATCTCCTCGGTGACGACACCGAGGCCGAATTGAAGCCCCGCATGTGGCCGGGGGGTCGAAGGCGTTGGCCTCGGCGATCTCCTCGGTGACGACACCGAGGCCGAATTGAAGCATGGCGTCCTGGCCGGCCCCGTCGAACATCTTGGCATCTCCTCGGTGACGACACCGAGGCCGAATTGAAGCCGCGCCGCCGACATCCCGACCATCAACCGGGCGAAGATCTCCTCGGTGACGACACCGAGGCCGAATTGAAGCCCGTCAGCAGCCGATAAGGCTTCTGCCCCGGTGCTCGCATCTCCTCGGTGACGACACCGAGGCCGAATTGAAGCAGCACGTCGAACCGCGGGTCGCGGGCGAGCGTCGCGGACAGCTTCATCAGATCTCCTCGGTGACGACACCGAGGCCGAATTGAAGCCGGAGTCGACGGCGGGATGACCGGCGGCGACGTGCCGATCTCCTCGGTGACGACACCGAGGCCGAATTGAAGCCCCCGCACGTGTAAAAGGTTCCGAACGGCCTCGATCCCATCTCCTCGGTGACGACACCGAGGCCGAATTGAAGCTTGCGCGTGACCCGGACGCCGGACACCGACCGGCTAAATCTCCTCGGTGACGACACCGAGGCCGAATTGAAGCTCGGCGATCTGCTTCGCCGTCGCCTTCGGCCGCGGCATCTCCTCGGTGACGACACCGAGGCCGAATTGAAGCCCCTCCGGGTGGGGAGGCGACCACTCCCCCCACTGCATCTCCTCGGTGACGACACCGAGGCCGAATTGAAGCACGGCCCGGCTTGGTCCCCGGCGCGGGCGATGTCGCAATCTCCTCGGTGACGACACCGAGGCCGAATTGAAGCTTGACGGCCGGGGCCGCTTCGCGGTGCCGGTTCTTGTGCATCTCCTCGGTGACGACACCGAGGCCGAATTGAAGCGTCGCCGAATAAACCGGAGCGGTGGCCGGCTCGCCATATCTCCTCGGTGACGACACCGAGGCCGAATTGAAGCCTTGACCCCGACGCCGCCGTAATTGAAGACCTTGCCATCTCCTCGGTGACGACACCGAGGCCGAATTGAAGCACGTGAACGAGTGGCTCACCCACCCAGTCACGCCGAATCTCCTCGGTGACGACACCGAGGCCGAATTGAAGCCTTACTACAGATGCAGTAAGGCGAGCTTTGAGCCGTCATCTCCTCGGTGACGACACCGAGGCCGAATTGAAGCGAGTCAGGACGATCGGTTGAACAACGCCCTGATTCATCTCCTCGGTGACGACACCGAGGCCGAATTGAAGCCTCTTTGGTCAAAGCAGCCACCTGAGCTGCTGCGAATCTCCTCGGTGACGACACCGAGGCCGAATTGAAGCGTCAGCTGCATTTCTCGCACTGGTTGACACAGTGTTATCTCCTCGGTGACGACACCGAGGCCGAATTGAAGCTCCTGGCTCTAAAGCAGAAGATTACGACAAGATCTGCCCATCTCCTCGGTGACGACACCGAGGCCGAATTGAAGCTTCAGAACGTGGTGGCCGATCTGTTCACCGCGTTCCCCATCTCCTCGGTGACGACACCGAGGCCGAATTGAAGCATCACGAACATCGGCTCGGTCAACCCCGGTAAGCCCACGGTATCTCCTCGGTGACGACACCGAGGCCGAATTGAAGCAGGTCACCCGAGCACCCCCAGCCGCGCTCTTCGAGTACATCTCCTCGGTGACGACACCGAGGCCGAATTGAAGCATGCTCGCGGCCGGCGCCCTCAAGTGGGACGGCGACATCTCCTCGGTGACGACACCGAGGCCGAATTGAAGCCCGACCATGAACGGCCGCCTCTACGCGGTCGGCAAGGATCTCCTCGGTGACGACACCGAGGCCGAATTGAAGCTGGATTGCCCGCCGCTGGGTGGGTGTGAGCGTCACGGCATCTCCTCGGTGACGACACCGAGGCCGAATTGAAGCCCGGTGTCCGAACTTCGCGGCCCGCAGGCGTGCCATGACGATCTCCTCGGTGACGACACCGAGGCCGAATTGAAGCGGACGTACCGCTCCATCATCTTATCGATGGACTTCGGATCTCCTCGGTGACGACACCGAGGCCGAATTGAAGCAGGGCGGACGGCCGGGCGCCGTGGTGCTCGATGTGGATCTCCTCGGTGACGACACCGAGGCCGAATTGAAGCCGCCGCCCCGCGGGGCGGCCGGTGTGGGTATCGTCGCTATCTCCTCGGTGACGACACCGAGGCCGAATTGAAGCTCGACCCACCGCACCACCTGGTCCGTCTCGGTGTCGCATCTCCTCGGTGACGACACCGAGGCCGAATTGAAGCGACCCAGTCTGCCATGTGCTTCTCCACGACTGCGCCATCTCCTCGGTGACGACACCGAGGCCGAATTGAAGCGGGCCGGCCGGCGAGCGCCAGGGCGCACGCCTCCGCCCATCTCCTCGGTGACGACACCGAGGCCGAATTGAAGCCGAGTTGAGGCACCCGCACGGGCACGCCCAGTCGCCATCTCCTCGGTGACGACACCGAGGCCGAATTGAAGCGCAGGGCGTACAACCGGCACCGGAGCACGGACGCCCGGCCGTATCTCCTCGGTGACGACACCGAGGCCGAATTGAAGCTCCGAACCGATCGTCAACCGCGACACACCGGCCAGATCTCCTCGGTGACGACACCGAGGCCGAATTGAAGCGGCCTCTTCGCTGACGCACCCCCGATCGCACTGCAACATCTCCTCGGTGACGACACCGAGGCCGAATTGAAGCTCGACAACGTGCCGGCATTTCAGCTCACGGACGAACAGATCTCCTCGGTGACGACACCGAGGCCGAATTGAAGCACCGTCAAAGCTTCCCATACAGGCATCCGCACGCCGATCTCCTCGGTGACGACACCGAGGCCGAATTGAAGCACCTTTGACCCACGTCAACGCCCCGCGTTGGTCGTAAATCTCCTCGGTGACGACACCGAGGCCGAATTGAAGCGTGAACGAGCCGGCGGCAGCGCCGCCGATCGTCACCTATCTCCTCGGTGACGACACCGAGGCCGAATTGAAGCTCCCCCGGCTTGCTCGCAAACTTGCCGTGATCGCGGATCTCCTCGGTGACGACACCGAGGCCGAATTGAAGCCTCGCAAACTTGCCGTGATCGCGGTTGACCTTCGAATCTCCTCGGTGACGACACCGAGGCCGAATTGAAGCTAACCGGCGGGCGCCGCCCCTACACTCGGGGCATCCCATCTCCTCGGTGACGACACCGAGGCCGAATTGAAGCATCCAGCGCGGCCAGGAGCTGTCGAGGTACAACGCGGATCTCCTCGGTGACGACACCGAGGCCGAATTGAAGCTCGTCGTGGTACGTCGGGCTCATCACCGCCGCCGGGATCTCCTCGGTGACGACACCGAGGCCGAATTGAAGCACGTCGATCGTCGTCCCGCCCGGCGACCGGGTCACCATCATCTCCTCGGTGACGACACCGAGGCCGAATTGAAGCCAGATCCGCGAGCATCTTCTTTTCGTCCTTTCCGAGCATCTCCTCGGTGACGACACCGAGGCCGAATTGAAGCAGGCTGAGACTCATCCAGGAGATACAGCGGGTCGTCATCTCCTCGGTGACGACACCGAGGCCGAATTGAAGCGCAATCTTGTTCCGCTCTTGCTCGATGATCGAGTTGTACATCTCCTCGGTGACGACACCGAGGCCGAATTGAAGCACTACGAGGTTGCGGAACTGGTACTCAGCCTTCTTGATCTCCTCGGTGACGACACCGAGGCCGAATTGAAGCACAACGACGAAACCTGTGGTATGATGAAGGTGTAGAATCTCCTCGGTGACGACACCGAGGCCGAATTGAAGCCGGACGTTCTGGGCGAACGTGGCCTGGCCGCAGCGATCTCCTCGGTGACGACACCGAGGCCGAATTGAAGCTTCTTGGGCCGGACCACTCGCTCCTGTTCGAGTACCGACATCTCCTCGGTGACGACACCGAGGCCGAATTGAAGCGAGTCGGCCGGAAGAAGATCGACCGGGTACTTCAAATCTCCTCGGTGACGACACCGAGGCCGAATTGAAGCGGATGATGGCGTCGCGCGGCCGCGGGTCCGGACGTAGATCTCCTCGGTGACGACACCGAGGCCGAATTGAAGCTCGACCGCTTCGGCGACTACTGCTACCTGGCCGTGTGCGATCTCCTCGGTGACGACACCGAGGCCGAATTGAAGCAGTGAGGCGTGGGAGCCTCGCCCGCGGCGACGCAAGAAATCTCCTCGGTGACGACACCGAGGCCGAATTGAAGCCGAGGGCGGGGCCGGCAATGTCGGGCAGGTGGACAGTATCTCCTCGGTGACGACACCGAGGCCGAATTGAAGCACAAGCTGTGAAGTCGAACGTACCATGTCCACAGTGGAATCTCCTCGGTGACGACACCGAGGCCGAATTGAAGCCCGGCAAAGCCGGCCGGCGCCCCGACCCCGCCGGTGATCTCCTCGGTGACGACACCGAGGCCGAATTGAAGCACCGCCATCCGGTCGAACCCGACCGGCGCCATCCCCATCTCCTCGGTGACGACACCGAGGCCGAATTGAAGCCGCGCCAGCGCCCGCTGGCTGACGCACACGATCGTCGAGATCTCCTCGGTGACGACACCGAGGCCGAATTGAAGCCACGACAAGTACCCCGACTCCAACCGTGTCATCATGATCTCCTCGGTGACGACACCGAGGCCGAATTGAAGCCGCACCGGGCCGCTATCTTATAGTCACCCGTTGGGATCTCCTCGGTGACGACACCGAGGCCGAATTGAAGCGAGCCCACCGCCTGACCGGGAGCATCAATGATCGGCATCTCCTCGGTGACGACACCGAGGCCGAATTGAAGCTTCTTCACGTCGACGCTGATGGTCGAGTCACCCACATCTCCTCGGTGACGACACCGAGGCCGAATTGAAGCCAATCTGCCACCGGTAGACCACGATGTGGCGCACCGCATCTCCTCGGTGACGACACCGAGGCCGAATTGAAGCTAGTTAAGCCCACTGAGCTAAGGTGTACTCACAACAGTGATCTCCTCGGTGACGACACCGAGGCCGAATTGAAGCAATGACAGCCCGCCGCCTCCTCCGCCTCCGCCGGTGGTTCATCTCCTCGGTGACGACACCGAGGCCGAATTGAAGCGTCTGGTCAAGCCGTCAACAGTGCAATGTCGGTTCAACGAAATCTCCTCGGTGACGACACCGAGGCCGAATTGAAGCGTCGACGTCCCGCCTCTGGCTCCCAACGCATTCCCCCATCTCCTCGGTGACGACACCGAGGCCGAATTGAAGCCCCGGCCAGACCGGTTGGCCCGGCGGCTTCACGGCGATCTCCTCGGTGACGACACCGAGGCCGAATTGAAGCCAAACCATGATTTCCCCGTTCGGTTGCTGGACATTTGGATCTCCTCGGTGACGACACCGAGGCCGAATTGAAGCGCGATGGCGGCGGCCTGCCACTCCTCGCGGGTGACCATCTCCTCGGTGACGACACCGAGGCCGAATTGAAGCGTCGAGACCGGCGACGGCGACGCGACGATCACCCTGATATCTCCTCGGTGACGACACCGAGGCCGAATTGAAGCAAGAACCGGGCCGTCTCCTGGATCCCGAACGCCCGGCCATCTCCTCGGTGACGACACCGAGGCCGAATTGAAGCGCTACGGTCGCCCACTTGAACCAGTGGTAGCAGCTCAGCATCTCCTCGGTGACGACACCGAGGCCGAATTGAAGCCTCGGCCGCGCGGCGTGCTGGATCACGTCGAGTTCGCATCTCCTCGGTGACGACACCGAGGCCGAATTGAAGCCCGTTGCGCGCGATCACGACCAGGGCGTTGCCGGCCGCATCTCCTCGGTGACGACACCGAGGCCGAATTGAAGCGGGCTGACCGCCGAACAGTTCACCGGGATGGCCGGGGTCATCTCCTCGGTGACGACACCGAGGCCGAATTGAAGCACGCTCGGCCCGACCACGGACACCCACCGCTCCGGGGCATCTCCTCGGTGACGACACCGAGGCCGAATTGAAGCATCATGGTGCGGACCATCGCCCGGCCGGGTGAGATCATCTCCTCGGTGACGACACCGAGGCCGAATTGAAGCGACGCCGCCCAGCTCGTCGCCGGCGACGCCCGGCGGATCTCCTCGGTGACGACACCGAGGCCGAATTGAAGCTCGTTCGGCGGCCGTTGCACTTCGAGGAAAAACCGAGTATCTCCTCGGTGACGACACCGAGGCCGAATTGAAGCGGTCGCTTGAGGACTGGATGCTGCCAGCTTTGCCGGATCTCCTCGGTGACGACACCGAGGCCGAATTGAAGCTGGGAGCGACGCC
>VFQN01000761.1_pt1 | contig 58293 bp, 101 predicted proteins | sample 3512371 | NCBI WGS metagenome assembly VFQN01 (sample SAMN10412370, study PRJNA504923) | tailings metagenome | isolation source: Replicate 2 from Balatoc abandoned mine | place: Philippines: Itogon, Benguet | collected 2017-08-28 | reverse complement strand
CAAACCACCAACCAGATGTGGTGAGGCAGTAGCGGCATGCCAAGGACTTCATGCAAATGAGCACGCATGTCAGACGCAACAGGGCAGTCCCAAAAATGGTGCATGCGGGGACCCCGGGTCATGCGCACACCACAGGGGCACAATAGCGCATGCCCAGGGCCCCGCGCGTGTGTCAGGGAGCGACAGGGCCGGATGCGCGCGGCGGCAACCACCTGGCAGTTGTGTTCCTGCGCACCACGGCACAATGCGATGGTATGGCATGCCAGATACCGTAAACCTCATGCCACGATGCCAGGGGCCGCTAATAGATAAGCAGCGTGCAGCGCACGTGTCGCTATTAAGACCCAGCGAGAGCGTCCCTGCTTGTCAGCGGGGCCTGCACATGGAGAATGCCACCTGAAGCCGCAAACTGAAGCCCAGGGTAGCCTCAGGCGCTCGAGGGGCTCACAGAGACTGGGACCAGCACACCTGCTGAGACACTGGCATTGCCGGTACGCCCTTGATGGTTCACCCAGAGTTGCCTGTAACTGATGTAATTCAATTACTCACTTGCACTGCTGTATGGATTGCTATCGAGGTGCTCCTAGCGCTCCCAGCCGCTACACCTGTGCCCCACACGTGCGCATGAAGGCGTGTGCACGTGCATGTCAATAATATACCGCAAGCAGTCTGTGCCTGACTGTGAGCTGCCGCGTCAGGCCCTGCAGGCAGCACGGCAGCAGCTGTGCCTCTGCGGAACAGCAGTGCCCACGTGTGCAACAGCTCTCAGGGCAACAAGGAAGGGCCCACGAAGGCAGGAAGCGTGATCCTGTACTGGGCACCTGGTATTGTGCTGTTGACAGCGGCACTCGCGAGGGGCCTGGCGCCGTTGAGCTGCTGCACCTATCGGCCTGCTGCTGAAGCCGAAAAGGGCTTGCCAGTGGATGCGTGCTCTGGGGGACGTAAGCGTTAACCAACTGGCAACCACTGCAATGCACAAACGTTCCGTACGACCGGCCCGCACTCTCGCATTGGCCTTGTCGTGCTGTGGCTCCAGCTCAATGCAGTATGTGAACTGTCATGGCACAGTAAGATCGGCCTAATCGGTTATATCCATTGTTTGGCCTTGCTAGCATGTACAACGGCTCAAGGCATGCACAAGACCGCAACATGAGCAGGGGAACCCTGACAACGAGGCTGTAACCCATGCCGGGATGCCGGACTGGCGAGACCTGGAGAAACCAAATGCCCGCTTTATGCCTTACATCTCGTAAGCCTCCCAACCCTGTAAGACGCCGGCACGCACCGCGTGCTCCTCCTACAGGAGCCTCTCCTTCGTTCGTTCAAGGGCAGACCCAACTACGACTCCTAAACCTGCAGTGCACCTGCCCAACCCTGATGCCTGCTGCTCCCTGCTCTCCTGCCCGCTCATCGCGCCCAACCGCCACCTACAAATCCTGCACCTAACCTGTCTGTTCAAGCGTCACTCTATGGTCAATGAATGGGGTAGTCATGTCCGTTGATCAGCGTCAAGTGTGCAAAACTACACAGCAACTTGCTGAAGGTGCATGTGCCCCAGTAAGCCCGAGCCATAGATCTGTCAGGATGTGCCTGCCAGCCCATCAGCTGTCCAGAGCAAACGGACCACACAGCGTCCGATCAGCAAGCTACGCTGCGGCTATTTCCTACAGCGCCGTCAAGCGCTTAAAGCTCGTCGTGGTCCCCAAGGTCGTCGTCGCCACCGCTTGGCCCGCCGCTGTTCTTGTACACCTCGGCAATAATGGGGTTGCACACGTCCTCAACCTCCTTAAGCTTGTCCTTGTAGTCCTCGGGGTCTGCGACAGGGAGCAAGTGGCACACGGCCAGTCAAGAGGCAAGATATGTAAGGCTTCTGAGCGGGCTTGACTGCAAGTATAATAGGCGAGAAGGCTAAGTAAAGGCATGTGCACTGAATGTCCCTCAGGAGATGGCCCGTGTACGTTCGCACGCAGATCTACGGCGCCCACCCGCCGTACTGCACCGACGCCATGTTCGGGCAACAACAACACCCCGGCAAGGGCCGACTCTTGAGGAGAGGTAAAGCCCACTAACAGGCTGAACGTAACGGTACTGTACCAGTTGTGGCAAGGCGGCTATGCAAATTTCAAGCGGTGTTACTACAGCTTTTCCAGAAGGACAGCGCGGTTGCTTCAATGCGGCCGTACAGGTCCAGGCTTCACGTCTGTTCCGACGTAAGGAAGACCTGTCCTGTGACCATTGTGCGAAATGCATGTTCGTCTACATTTGGCGGGTTCACTACTTTGATTCATCATTCTTTTCTTCAGTGACTTAGACACATTGACCCGCTCTTGAAGGGCTGAAGAACGACCCAAGCGCCCCGGCCAGATCACTCCTTCAGCACGCCGAGTTGGCCTTTGCAGCAAGAGAGCATTGTCTTCGGCTTGCGGATGGATCGGAGGAGTAAAGCGCTGCTGCTGGCGGCAGCGCTGGCCCTATGTGCCTTGCCCGGTGCGCGGCAGTCCTTGGGGCAGACCTGGGGTCGTTCAGGCAACAGCTCAACCTGCTGACTGCCGCTCTTTGCTCTGGGTGCAGCTTGCCTCGGCGAAACTGTCGTTGATGCTACTAGCACCCCGAAGGTTGACAACGGGGTGACCTCGGGCCACGCCACAACGACCGATGCCACATCCGTTCACAGGTGCGTTCGTCTTGGATAGGGCAAACACACTCTTGTGCACACACAGGAGAAATGCACAACTTGCTTGTGCTTGTTCATCAAAAGCTGGTCACGCCTTCTGAACGCGAGTGCCCAGGGAAGTTGCACGTGACATGTCCCGTTCCCGTGTCTGCGCAGGGAGAAGGAGAGCATGTCGAACCAGGCCCGCCGCATGCGTGAGGGTGCCGAGCAGTTCACCTTCCAAGCGGAGGTGAACCGCATGATGGACATCATCATCCACTCCCTATACTCCAACAAGGACATCTTCCTGCGTGAGCTTATCTCGAACGCGTCTGACGCCTTGGACAAGATCCGCTTTCTGTCCCTCACTGACAAGGAGCAGCTTGGCGAGGGGGACACCGCCAGCCTGGAGATTAAGATCTGGCTGGACCCCGAGACCAAGACGCTGTACATCCGTGACCGTGGCATTGGCATGACGAAGGACGACCTGATTGCCAACCTGGGTACCATCGCCAAGTCCGGCACCTCGGGTGAGCACGGTTGCCATGCACGTCCTTCATTTGTATGTCTGGCTACCTAGCTACTGTTTTTGAGGCGTCGCTCACATGCCTGGCGCTATGCTCGTACGCGTTTCCATGTGTCGTACACACCGCTCCACCCCGCGGCTCCAACTCCCTCGCTTTTACCCCCGCCTTACGCAATACGCCCTCGCCCCCTCTCGCCCCACAGCCTTCCTCGAGCAGATGCAGAAGGGCGGCGACATGAACCTGATTGGCCAGTTTGGTGTGGGCTTCTACTCCGTGTACCTGGTATCCGACTACGTGGAGGTGGTGTCGAAGCACAACGACGACAAGCAGTAAGTGGTAGTGCCGCGAAGGCCCTACAATGTCGCCCGCAGCTGCTCTGGTACGACGCGCGTCTGTGTCATGTGTCTTGGGTGTCGATGCATAGCACGCTTGCACATCCATACCCGCTCTCACTGCGTGCCGGATGGATTTTGTCTGACCACACCGCTTGCAAGGTGCGACAAAGCTCCTGCCACTGACCCCACGCCGCCCCCATGCTGCACTTGCCTTGCTACCCAAGGTACATCTGGGCCAGCACTGCCGATGGCAGCTTCACCATCAGCGAGGACACCGAGAACGAGGCCCTGGGCCGCGGCACCCTCATTAAGATCCACCTGAAGGAGGAGGCGCAGGTGGGCCACCGCCGCCGTTGGGTTAGGTGCTCTTGGAGGCTTTCCTTCAGGCCAAGTGCTTCGCTAGCTACATGCCCACGCATACCGGCGCGTGTGCGTTCCCGCGTCCTGTGTTGGGTTGCGAGCGTAGCCGGGGTTTCCGTGTGGGTATGCCTTGCTGGCATCTGCTGGCGAGTGCGCTGGGCACCAAGCGGCATGTCATGGTCCTGCACGCTGCTGCTTCGTTGTTGTTTGTGCAGCCTTACTGTTTTGGGGACGGCTGCAAACGTCCACAAGCAACGGTCCTGGGGGGCTACTCCTTCATCATTGCTTATACGCACCCACCCCCTCGCCCCTTGGTGCTCGTCCTCAGGAGTACGCCACCGAGTCCAAGCTGCGCGAGCTGGTGCAGAAGTACAGCGAGTTCATCAACTTCCCCATCTACCTCCAGACCATCAAGGAGGTGGACGTGCCGGTCGAGGAGGAGGAGGAGAAGGCCGAGGAGAAGGCTGAGGAGGGGGAGGAGGAGGACGAGGAGGAGGGTAAGCAGAAGCACTGGGCGACGAGCAAGAGCGAGGGAGGGTGGGGGACGATGAAGCCGATGGGGCATGGCTGGGCGGGAAGTCAAATTGTTGAACTGGTTTCGTTGGTGGTGCTGACACGCCAGCTCCTGCAGCAGGGCAGACACAGTTCCCTTGAGGAACTGCTGCCCACTTCAAGTAGGCCTGTGTTGAATTGCGAAGAGAGAGAGAGAGGCGCCTTGGGGGGGACGGGGGTGAGCCGTGTCCACCGGACACGTAGGCAAGGGGTGTTCCTTGTGTTGCAGCCTACGAGTCGGTGGTGTCAGCGCCAATAGGACTCGTGACTTCGCTGCACACAGCGCCAGCGGCGCTACCTAGCCTCCGGCCAACCTATGGACGGCACCCATGCCGCTGCTCTGTGCCTGCGCATGGTACCGCTCGCTTGCATATCCACCGAAAACCTTGGTACTCGTACACGAGAAGTTATACACGAGAAGTTAGGTTACCCCGTGAACCGACAGGATTTGAGCTAGCCGTGCTTGTCCGTACTGTGTCTCGCAGACGGCGCCGAGGATGACGAGGAGGAGGAGGCCGAGGAGGAGAAGCCGAAGCCCACCCGCAAGTAAGGCCGTGAACTGCGTGTCTGCCCCTCCACAGGGGAAGCGGGCTATCCAGCTGCATGCGTGGCTGTGTGCGCTTTTGCATGCAACATGGGCGCTCGCCTGCCCGGCACGGGGCGCCAGGCACACGGGGCCGCATGTAGGGGGTGGCTGCGAAGCACGGCGAGCTGGACATGTTGAGGCTTCTACCGGGTCACTAAGGCTTCCACCGGGTGCGGGGCAGTCCGTTGACGGGTTCGCGTGCTGTGCTGTGCGCTGGGCTCCCGGCAGGGAGAAGCGCCAGGAGTGGGACCTGCTGAACGACAACAAGGCCATCTGGCTGCGCAAGCCCTCGGAGGTGACGGAGGAGGAGTACCAGAAGTTCTACAAGGCCGTCTCCAAGGTGGGGTGAACGGGCAGCTTGAAAGCGGGGGCCTGGGCGTGGGCTGCTGGACTTGGGGTTCTTGCTGCATAAAGAGCATTCACAAGGGTCCCGGGGCGCTTTATGCGTCCACGGAACGCAATACTAGCGACAGGCAGTGCGGGACATTGTTCATGCCTGTGCACAGGGGGTCAAGCATCAGGGACAGCACACGGGCAGAAAACCAGCAACCACGTTTGCCTGCGTGCACCCTCAAATCGACCGCGAAGCGACCTGAAGGCGTAAGCTCCTACCCGCCTGCCACCCCGCAGGACTACGCGGAGTCCCTGAACCACGTGCACTTCCGCGCCGAGGGTGACGTGGAGTTCCGCTCCATCCTGTACATCCCCTCCGTCTCGCCGTACGACTTCTACGACAAGTACTACGAGAAGGCCCAGAACGGCCTCAAGCTGTATGTGCGCCGTGTGTTCATCAGCGACGACATGAAGGAGCTCATCCCGCGGTGGGTGTGGTGGTAGCGGAAGGGGCCTTTTGGGGCTGTGATGGCAGTTGAGGTGAACGGTAGAGTGTGGGGTCAGTGCGTACCAGCCAACCCGTACAGATTGTTGCAGGGGTTACCCATGGCAGCGCTTTTCCGGTGCTGCGGGAGAGTCTCCTTCATGAGTGTTGCGCTGAATCAGTGCGTGTCCGCTGCTCTTCACCCCGCGCAGCTACCTGTCCTTCGTGAAGGGTATCGTGGACAGCGACACCCTGCCCCTCAACGTGTCTCGTGAGATGCTGCAGCAGGAGGCAGCCCTCAAGACCATCAAGAAGAAGGTAGGCCAGCAAACCGAACGCTGCACAGAACCTAGGCTGGCATTGGCATGCTGAGCTTGAGTCCATGTGGGCGTGCCGCCATGTGGAAGGCACTGAACGTGGTGTCAGGAGTAGCGGGGCTACTTGCGGCGGCCGAGTGTACGGGCCTTTGGTTCCATGGGACGACAGCTGCGGCTTGAGAGGAGCATGCCGCCACGGAGCGCACGGCGCGTAGTGGTAGCTTGGTCGGTCCACGGGCTCTGGCGTACGGTAACATGGCATGTCGTTCGGCTGGAGAGGAGGAGGCCTGACTCTGTTTTGCTGTCCCTGTTCCTAGGTTGTCCGCAAGGTGCTGGACATGATCAAGAAGATGGCGGAGACTGAGGTCAAGTGCAAGGAGATGGAGGGTGGGTAGCAATGGGCGTCAGGAACGGTACCTCCGTCTGCGACAGCCCCCTGCAGCCTACCACCGGCACCGGTATGCACGTGTCCATGTGGCTCCATGGTAGCAGCAAACGGCGCTGGCGGATGCGCTTCTCTCAGTCCGACAGCATTACGGCCACCGCTTTCCTTATGCGCGAAGAGCGGTAAGCTTTTGCTGCACGTGTGTTGCGGTGTACCTACGCGTGTTCCCGGTGCCGGGTGCTTGGCCCCTGCAGAGAAGGGCGAGACCGAGGACAAGCCCAGCGAGAAGGAGTGCGGGCTGTACGGCAAATTCTACGAGCAGTTTGGCCGCGCCATCAAGCTGGGCATCATCGAGGACAGCACCAACCGCAACCGCCTGGCCAAGCTGCTGCGCTTCCACACCTCCAAGTCCGGCGATCAGCTCACCAACCTGGACGAGTACATCGCCCGCATGAAGGAGGGACAGAAGAACATCTACTACCTGGCTGGTGGGTTGAGTTTCGGGGTTGCGACGGGCAAATGAGCCTCCTGCGCTGAGTGGAGGTATGGGGGCGGCCAGAGACAGCCCAGTGCAATGCTTGACCAAATGCCGTCCAGCAACGGCGCGACTTTCATTTAGACTGGTCAAAATGCTTAACCGTGTCTCCTGTTCACCGGAGACGCATGTGCGACAGGACTCCGTTGTTGCACGTGTCAGGCCTGCGGCTGCCGTTCATAGTCGGAGTGTTGCTGGGACTGACCCGGGTGCCTGCTGTGCACGCAGGCAACAGCAAGGACGAGGTGGCCAACAGCCCCTTCGTGGAGCAGCTGCTGCGCAAGGGCTACGAGGTCATCTTCTTCACCGACGTGCTGGACGAGTACGTGATGGGCCACCTGCAGGACTACGACGACAAGAAGTTCGCCAACGCCTCCAAGGAGGACCTCAAGCTGGCCGACAAGGACGAGGTGGAGAAGAAGAAGGACAAGGTGGGCATGGGAAGGGGTGTGGGAATGGCTGATGCTGGAGAAGAGGCAAGTTTTCAGGTGGCGTGCATGTGCGGGATACTGTGTGCGTCAATGGGTGCCGGCACCGGGGATGCCTGCGGTTTGGACACGGGGCACGGAGTCCTGGCATGCGTTGCCGTGTCGGGCCCAGCAGGCCTGGAAAGTCCGAGGGCTCGGGAGGGCGTCCTGAGGGCTGTTCCGTACGCCGTGTGCCGTACAGGAGCTGAAGGAGTCGTTCAAGGACCTGACCAAGTGGTGGAAGAAGGTGCTTGACGACAGCCGCCTGCAGAGCGTCAAGGTGGGTGCAAGCCTAGGTAGCTCCCCACGAGGCTGCTGGTTAAAACGGGCGAGCCAAGGGTATGGCCAGCCTAGAACGGAAGCCGTGACGCTTTGAGCCCCGAAACGGCCGTCCCCGGCTCCGGCAACAGGGGATACAGAGCGAGCCAAGGGGTGCTCGGCTTTAGTGAACGGGGTCAGCTCTTCATTAGTTGTACCATGGAGCCTTCCTCACCCCACACCGCATAATAGGCTTTGCAAGGCGCTGCAATGCACCCGTTTTGGGTGGTGTCCACTCTGTCAGGTTCCGTACGTGCTCCCGTGTCACCATGCAAACCCTCCTGCCTTGCTGCCACAGGTGTCCTCCCGCCTTGCGACCACCCCCTGCGTGGTGGTGACCGGCAAGTACGGCAACTCGGCCAACATGGAGCGCATTATGCGCGCCCAGGCCTTCTCGCGCCCTGGCGCCTCCTTCACCCCCACCCAGCGCACCCTGGAGATCAACCCCAAGTAGGTGTCCATTCTCTGCCTGCCGCAGTGTATTGTTGCGTCAGCCGCGGGAACGTGCAGGGAAAGCGCATTGCACCACCAGCAGCTACTGTCAGCTTTAGGACATGCACTGACGGCTCCATGCTGCAATTTGTCCCGCACGGCGCGCATGTGGTCGCATGCAGCACGCTAGCCGCGTACAGCGTTCGCTGCCAGCATCCTGTTGCTGAGTCCTAAGCGCTTGCCCCACACCCGTACCGTATTCCCCGTTGCAGGCACCCCCTGATCGTGGCGCTCAAGGACAAGCTGTCCGCCGCCGAGAGCGAGGACACGGTGGACGACAAGACGGTGGCCACCGCGCGCCTGCTGTACGAGGCGGCGCTGCTGGAGAGCGGGTTCGTGCCGGAGGACGCCAAGGCCTTCTCGCAGCGCATGTACGGCATGCTGAAGGACTCCCTTGGCGTGGAGTCCCTGGACGTGGAGCTGGAGGAGGCTGAGGAGCAGGAGCCGGAAGCCAAGGAGGAGCCGAAGGAGGAGGAGGAGGAGGCTAAGGAGGAGGGCGAGGCTCCTGCTGAGGAGGCTGAGGCTAAGGACGAGCTGTAAGCAGCTGGTGATGAAGTGGGTTAGGAAGGCGCTGGAGTAGTGGTAGGAATAATTGGGCTGGGGAAATGGTGGTGGCAGGCAGCTTTCAGGTGGGCCGTCGTTGGCTCATAAGGAGTGTGCACGTGCCGGTATATGCTGAGTAGCAGAGAAGGGAGCGTGCGAGGAGGACAGGGGCAGACCAAAAGTCTACAGCAGGTGTAGGGAGCGGAGCGCGGCGGTAGGGTAGCAGGGCGGCTTAAAGGCCCAGTGTTCGGGCTAATTTGCGGGGCACATGGCTATGAGTGACAGGCATGCAGGTGCATTCACAACCGTGTCAGGCGAGTAAGTTTTCCGGGCAGTTGGTCCAATGTGGTGTCCAGACGCCCTTGCTCGCCGGGACCTGGAGCTGTAACAGCCTGATGACGAAGCGTGTTGGTACGGCTCGTATGTTGGCGGCCCTCGGGATGCTGCTCAGTCCCCTAGCCCACGTGCCTACGGGGCCTGCCCACAACGTTGGCCCTACTTGCCCATATACCGTAGACACCCACGGTAGACACCCCTTCAACAACCCACCCGTCATCGCCAGGCAGGCAAACATGCAGGATACCGGTATGCATGGGATGCTCACTCGCCCTTGTCGGGGCTCAAGGGCTTAAAGGCCAGGTGCCACCTGGTGCCACAGAGGAGGCCGTGCTCTGCCATGTGCTTGTCCGCTGCCACGTGTCCACGCTCTAAGGCCGGCAGGCCCTTCCTGCTGGTTGAATCATGTCGCTCGGCAGCGAACTCACTTTTAAAGGAAGCACACCTCCGGCCAGCATTTGGTCCTAGGGTTTGGTGGTACGGCTTGTACGGCATGTACCTGGTGCAGTAAGTGCAGTTGCATACTTGCGCTGTGCCGCGTGTGCCACAGGTGCTTCTGTGCCACAGCACGTACTTGTCCCCCAGGGGCAGGAAAGGGCCTACTGAGTGATAGGCCAGCGCCCAGTACGGTCAAATGCAAGTATGCACGATGACCCATTCTGGCATGCAGCTGCCGATTCGGAATGAGCGAATGACCCATGGGACCGCTGGTGCCTTGCCCGAAACTAGCAGACGAGTTTACTATTGCACAAGTTTGCTACTTCGTACTCAAGGGCTTATTGCCAGGTTTGACTATTTACCGACAAACATGCTGCCAAGTGTTGAGTACACGGGCGCGTCAGCGCTCCGGTAGTTCACCGCCGGTGTCGGCAAGTGCGGCAGGCATTTTCCTGTTCGGATGAAGAGTAACACCCTCCAGCTCCAAACAATGAGCGACTTGTCTTGCAGCTGCCATTCCCAGCCCTTGGGTGATGGGGCTGCGGGTCCTGGTGATGGCGACCTTCCGGAGGACCTTCAAGAGCTGCTGGGGAACGCGATACCCCCGGTACAAGCCGCGCTGAGGGCACTCCTGGATCTGGACGCAGCCAAGGAGTTCCTCTCTTCTGAAGAAGGGGATTTCGCGGCGGTTCAAGAACTTGCAGCAGCGAAGACCAGCAACATGTGGCGCCTTGGACGCGACGAGTTGTCCGACCTTGTCTGCAACGCAGCAACTATCCTACAAATAGCAGCAGTCCTCATCTGTAGTGAGCAGACCCCAGATGGTAACGCACGGACTGTGGCATCAGTGGCCCTGCTGCAGCCGGCGCCTGCTCGCGCTGCGTTGCTCAGGCTGCTGGCTGCAGTGGTGCGCTGGGAGCCAGGCGCCCAGCTTCCCCCAGCTTCCGGCAAGGAGCACCAGCAGGAGGAGCAGCCAGGCACCTTGCATAACGCCGCCGCGCCAAGCAGTGGGGGAGAGCAGGACCAGCCGGGAGATGCAACGGGGGCGGCGCCGGCGGCGGCGGCGGTGGCGGCGGAGGCGCCGGAGGAGGAGGAGGAGGAGCAGAGGCAGCGGCCGGAAGCGGCGGGTCACGGCGCGCGGCTTGCGCAGGACTGGATGCAATACCTTTGTGACGGGGTGTGTCAGTTGGTGTCTCAGCTGTTGATCAGCGACTGCAGCTTGCCGGAGCTGGTTGGCTCAAACATGCCCAAGCTGCTGCGGTCGCTGGATTTCGGCTGCTCGCTGCTGCAGACGCACCTGCTGCAGTGCCTCAGCCGACAGCTGGCCGGCGCGTCAGAGGGGCTGGTGGGGCTGCTGCCGCCGCCCCCCGCAAAGTGCACGGATTCCGAAGGGCAGCAGGCGCAGGAGCAGCAACAAGGGGAGGGTCAGCTGGAGCAGCAGCAGCAGCAGCAGCAGGAGGAGGGCAGGCAAGGAAGCACGACATCCCAACCCCCGCCTTCGCTTTCACGCGGCGCACAGCCGGCCACGGGGCAGCTCGCTAGCGAAGCGGCCAGTGTCAGCACAAGCGGGCTGCTTCACGCGGTGCGGCGCGCCGTCAAGACCACCAACACCCTCATGCCTTGCCTGCACGGCCTCATGACCTTCGCCGCAGACTTGTGCTGCTCCGCCAGCCCCGCCGCCGCTGCGACTGGCAGCGGCAGCGGGCTGGGGCCGTCCCACGGGTCGCAGCCGCTGCCTGACGCAGCGGCGCATAAGCAGCTGCGGCAGCTGTCCCGGCGGTTCCTGCTGCTCATGGCGTGTGGGCTGCGGGACAGCCACCTGTACGACCACTGGGCCCGGGCGTTGCTGCTGAGCGCGCTGTGCAGGGCGGAGCTCGGCAAGGAGTGGGTACAGGGCCTGGGGGAGGAAAGCGCAGGCCTGGCGGCAGGGGTAGGTGGGCGGAGCCAGCAGCAGGGGTACCAGACGCAGCGAGGAAAGGACTTCTACCCAGATGAGCAGATCCACTGGGGCTGCCTTCACATGACTGACGGCAAGCTACAAGAGCTCACGTCAGCCCGCATCTCTGGCAGCGACAGCTCACTGTGCAGCCTCCCGCCCGCCCTCGACAGCGCCCTGGAGCAAGCCCTGTCCGGCCCCTGCACGCAGCACCTCACCCTGGCCCTTGGCGTCCTCATGCTGCACGAGGCTGACGGGGCCTCGCTGTACGGCACGCCGCTGCCGTACCGAACAGGGGCCCTGGCGGAGGCGCTGGCCGTAGCTGGCCGCAGACCGGCGACCGGCAACGACAGTGCGTCGCCCCGCACCGACCTGCAGCCATTGGACAGGGCCTTGTACTGCAACCTTGCACGCCTGCTCTTGGGCCGCGTCATCACGGACGTCGTACAACCGCTCCCAACGGTGCCCCCGGAGGGCCGCCTAGACCTGCTGCTGCGGCTTGGGAGCTTTGCGGTGCGGTCGGCGCAGGCGTACCGGGGGCAGGGAGGCAGCGCGGGCCCACGGGTGGAGGTAATGGAACAAGGCGACATAGGGGTCATACTACTACCAGTCCTCCGGTTTGCACGTGTGCTCCTGTCGGCTCGTGGTGGCAAGCTGCCAGAGGACGTGCGGAATGCAGCGGGGCCGGCAGCGGGGGCAGGGGCGGGGGCGGGTGCAGCGGCAGCGGCAGGTGCAGCGGCAGGTGCAATGGCTGGAGGCGGGCCCGGGGCTGGAGCAGGGTCGAAGGCCGGGACCGGGGCAGGGGCAGGGCCCGAAGCGGGGTCGGAGGCTGGGGCAGGGGCAGGGGCAGGGGCAGGAGGTTCCTTTGGGGACGCGGCGGCGGATGGGGAGCACTCGGCGTCTGCTCCGCCATTTCGCCAGGCAGGCCCTGCAACAGGCGACATACCACCTATTGCGGGTCCGACGGGGCGACGCAGGGCTGCTGCAGCGAGGCGGGCCGCGCGTGCTGCTGTGGCTGCTGAGACGCGGTGGCACCGGCTGCTGCTGGACACGGGGCTGTGGGTGGAGATGGACGATGATGACCTGGCCGTGTGGGCGGAGGCGTGGAACCATTTGGAGAGTCTGGGCGAGCTGCCGGGGAGAACTGGTGCGTGGGATTGGGCACCTTGCTTGCAAGACCACGACTGGCGACAGTGTTAGGATGTAACCAGAGGCGCCAGGCACCTACCTGGCTACCTGGGAGGCACAGCTGAGAGCAGTGATACAGTGGCGCCTCTGCAGCCGGGTGCGCTACTGCACCCACGCAGTCCACGTGCACCAATACTACACTCTGCAGCTAATTTGCACATCGTGACCTGCGCACGAGACGCCGTTGGCATGCTGTAGGTACACACAGCGTGGGCATCAGTGGTCCTGTTCCTGCGCATCACCTCAGCCTGCTGGCTGCTGCTGCTGCGCCAGCTCAAACGCTCTGACCGGGCCACTTTTCCCTGCCTGACTACAGGCGCTCTGCCCCTGGCTGCACCAGCCCCCGTGGCCGGCGCCCTGGCGGCTTGCATGCTCCCTGTGCTGGAGCGCGAGCTGCGGCGGGCCGGGAAGCGGCGCGGCGGGGAGCTCGCCGAGGACCCTCCCCTGTTGCACGCCTTCCTCAGCCCCGCCTGCCGCTGGTGGCCAACCCTGGGCTGGCTCCTGTCGTACGCCGATATACGGCAGGGCGCATCCTTCATGATCACCCTGCGGAAGCTGGTTGTACGGCAGGTGCCGACGTCCAAGCTGAAGATGGAGGTGCTGCAGGGCCTCACGGAGCGGTCCACGGCCCCCACGCAGGTGACGTACAGCAAGGCGCCGTACATGTTCACCAACGCGCTGCTGGTGGGCCGGGAGGGCGGCAGGAGGAAGGGCAACCGGGATGGGGTCAACGGCAGCCGGGGCAGCGGGGTCGGATCTGTGGGGCCCGGCGGCAGCAGCGGCGGTGGTGGCGGCGGTAGTGCTGGAAGCCGCAGTGGCAGCAGCGGTGACGGCTGCGGCGTCAGCGGCGGCGACCGCGGTACCGGTGGCGGTGGCGGCGGCGGCGGCGACCGCGACGGCAGTGAAGCAGCCGTTGGGGGATGCGCAAGTGGCAGCAGCTCCTCGGCAGAGCCATGCGGCCAAGGGAGTTCCGGGATGGACAGCCCCGGTCTACCGCGCCTGCAGCTGCTGCTGTGGTACGGCGTACGGCAGCTGATGCCGCCCATGGCCGCGGCGGCTGTCGGCTGCGGGTCCGATATGGCTGGCGCGTTGGATGGCAAGAGCATCTCGCTGGGGGCGACGCTGTCGCTTATGGGCGCAGTGCTTCCTCCAGCAGCCCTAATGGCACTGCAGGTTGCAAGTGCCGGTGTCAATGCCAGCGACGCTGGCAGCTGCGCGCAAGTCGCAGACGGCGGCGGCGCCGCCGATGGCCATCGCGGTTGCAGCAGTGGCGCGGGCGCGAGCGCCAGCACCAGCGCCAGCAAGGCTGCGGAGGGCGTCGACGGCGGCAGCCCTCCTGCGTGGCTTAGCTCGTGGCGCCGTGTGCTGCTGGAGGAGTGGCGAGTGGTGGAGCTGGTCGGCACAGCGCTGGAGCAGCTGGTGCCGGTGCTGGGGTCGGACAAGGAGCCCCTGCTTGCGTTCGCGGACATCTCTCCGCTGCAGTCGCTGACGTCGGCCGTATGCGCTGTGGCGCTGGCGTTCCCTGAGCAGGTGTGGTCGGCGGCGGGAGCCTCGGGGGCGGGGAGCCAGAGGCAGATAAAGGCGGGCCGAGGCACGAGCACCAGCGGCAAGGGCGGCGGGAAGCGAGCCGCCCCCGACCCCGCGCCTCCCGCCGTGTGGGTGTGGCCCACCGGCAGGGTGGAGCAGCTGCTGGATGCGGCACGGGCGCACCTGCGCCTAGGGCTTACGGGCTACCTGGAACCGGAGCTCGACGCCCTGTCCAAGCTGCTGGACCTGGCGAGGGCCGGGGGCCCCGAGCTGCCGTACAAGTACGACGCGCCGTTCGTGCAGGCGACCCTGGAGCTGCAGGTGAAGTCCGACCTGGTCGGCGGGTTCCGCTGGCTGAGCGGCGAGGTGCCCACTCCCGAGCTCCTGGACGCGCTGCTGCGCACGTGCAGCTACCCTAAGTGCGCCAGCCTGGAGGGTGACAGCGAGGCGGGGGCGGAGGGGCGGCTGGCGGCGTGCGGGCGGGGGTGCGGGGGTGCCTGGTACTGCTGCCGGGCGTGTGCCGACAGGCACTGGAGGGAGGGTCACAGGGAGGCGTGCAAGGGAGGGGCGGTGGCAGCGGGGTGCCCAGGTGGAGTGGCGGGCAGCGGCAGCACTGTGGGCTGAGGCTGTAAGGGGTGTGCGGGACTTGGAGGTAGGGTTGATGGAATGCGGTAGCGCTTGATATGCACCGAGAGTTTGTCCGAAGTGAGGCGTGAGGTGGGGCGAACCAGATAAGGTGAACAGTACATGTCCTCAGAGGTACCATGGGCAGCTGGCACGCCTGCATAACACACATACTATTTAGGTACAACAGGGCCATGCGGCACCACCAGACGCCACGCGCCAAGAACCAACCGCCGCTGCTTTAGGCCCTGCAGCCTAGCACCTAGCGTGCACCTGCGTGCATTGCGCACATGGCAACTCTGAGACGTGAGACCCTGCCCATCCAGACCATGTACATGCTGTGCTGAAGATCCGTGTGCAATGGGTCCGTACGCCCTGCTTGGGGCACCTCTCACTAACGTAGTTTTAACCGGTGCAAGCCTTTCCAAGTAACTCTCTTGAGCTCGCTGCTGTACCCGTCACGCCGACTCTCGTGCAAATGCTTTAGACCCACCCACTGGTATACAACCCACTGGCAAGCAGATGGAGGTCGAATTGTGTGGAGCTGAGTGGCCAGGGCATGTGTGCAGGCTGATGCAGGCTGATGCCTGTATGCCACAGGTAGCGCCTGGAGTACTGCACAGGGGCTCCCTTGGCTCACTGCTGCTGCAACTGTTGCTTCCGCACTCGTCGCACCACAAAGCTTGCGTCAGCAGATACACAGTTGTTACAAGAGTTTACTTCCGTAGCGGCTGCCGGGTAAACGTCGCCTATGCCTCGCACCAAGCGCAAGCGCGTGCAACAGCTGAAACAAACCCTTGAAAGTGAGGACCTCAGCCAACGGAGAGCAGAGACACATAGCGACATAAAAGCATCTGCTCATACAAATTGCGTTGCCTTGGGCTGCATCGCTCTGTCACCGTTTGTCCGAGCTCCCGAACTGAAAGTCCCTTTAACCAACGCGTACAAACCGCGCTGCGCAGGCAGCGCCATCTAATGCAGCCTGAAAGGACAGCAACGCCTGCTAGCCATAGCCACGCATCCTCGTTCGTCGACCTAGGACTTGCGGGTAGCGAACTCATGGCCTCTAACTCAGGCACCGAGGGCATTGAAATTGGCGAAGAAGTGGAGTACGTTGAAGAAGAAGAGGTTGTTTACGAGACCGATAGCGAAGCTGCCGAGGAGGCGGGGGACGACGAGGGGCAGCTGGTCGGTGAAAAGCAAAGCGAGAGCGCGGGCGACGGCCAGTCAGCCGATGTTGTAAGCCTGAATTCATCGCCGTCCAAGGCGGAAGAAGAGTCACCAACGCCCCCTGCCAGCACAACAGCTAAGGACGGGCCCGAGTCGGGCTCTGCTTCCCCGGGACCCCCCACTACGTCGGAGACGGCCGTATCCGCTGAGCCCGGAGCCCCAGCGGCGCAGGATTCAGCCGCAACTGAGTCGTCTAGTGGCAGCGCCGGAGTAGACATTGACTTGAAGCAGCTCGAGGCGCAGGCTGCCAAGGTGCGTGGGGTTATGCACAGGAGTACATGTCCGTGTCGCTCCTTTGTGCGCCAGCGTCGCTCCCTTGTGTGACAGTACCGTAACCTGTCAAGCGCTGGCCGAGACCACCGGCCATGTGATGGAATGACAAACAGGTGGCCAAGGATGTGACCGCAGCGGCAAAGGAGATGTCGAGCAAGGTACGGGCGGCCTGGGCTGGAACGGGAGTAAAAGTGCGAACGGGTTGCAGCAGGGACGATGTTGCACTGCGATCCACAGGGCGTGCCCTCCTGCTCCGCGCTGGGTGGCAGTTAACCACACACCGCACTCACACCGTCCTGCTCAAGCACCCAGCGTTTGTGCATGGAGCGGCTCATATTCGTGCACCACACTGTCCGTTGAAACGGCTTTGTTTTTGACGGGTTGAACACGTGCATTGTCGCAGCTGACGGCGGGGCTACGGTCGGCTTTTGGCGGCGGGAGCGGCGGCGGCGGCGGCGACAGGTCTGCCTCAGAGGGCGCGGCTGCCTCCGGCGCCGCTGCCAGCCTCAGCAAGCTGGCGGGGGGCCTGACCAGCTGGTGGGGCTCCCTGGACCCCGCACCGCAGCCTGTGCGCGACGAGACGGCGGAGCGCATCCAGAGCTCCAACAAGGTAGGCACCGTCACAGGGCCGACAGGGCGTGGGAGCTCGAGCACAGTTGGGGTCGCCTTGTGCGAGTAGCTCAGGGCTATTGGGGCACGGCGTGGCCTGCTGAGGTATACTTGCGGGGAGAAGGGCGGCAGGGGTTGGACCCATGGATGTGCCACAACGGGCCATGCATGCTGGGGCATAGGCGTGTATGACTCTCTGACTGTGCTGGCCTTCCTGGCCGCTGTGCATAGCGGACTACCGTATGCGCTTGTGCGTGCGGGCAACACTCCTCCCCACTGCAGTGTATAGTATCGTTGTGCGTTGCGCTCCTGTCCCTCCTCAGGCCAGCGGCGAGCTGCAGGCGCTGTTCGGGCTGTCCCCGGAGGAGAACCTGGTGGAGCACTTTAAGTGCAAGCTGCTGCAGACCTACGCCTGCAACCACAACGCGCACACGCCCGCCATCCAGGTGCGCGCGTGCCTTGCACGCCTAGCCGCCCAGCGAACGCAAACCGTGCACTCCCTGTGCCTAAAGGCGCGGCGACGGGCCCCCGGAAGTACCGCACTGGGTCTGCTCCTTGCGCCGTGCGGTGCGAGGCCCTTGTGGGCTGACAAACGTCACATGACTCTCCACGGCACGCGCACGGCGGGGCGGTGTCAGGTCGCGAGCTCGCGACACCTTTGGGGTGCAAGCGGGCAAACGCTTCACGCGTTTTCCGTCATAAGGCGTGCGCCTTATCCAAGCGTGTCCCTGGACGCTGTCCGACCTTGGGCTACTAGTACTGCAACCCGACCTGCATATCTTTGCTAGGTTGCTACTGGTACTCCAAAGCGGCGTACGATTGCCCATCCAGCTGGTTCAACCCCTGTGCGCTGCCCAACCTTCCCGCAAGCCTTTTTGCAGCGAACTCGCGTGCCGTGTCACCAACCTTTCCCACCATACCGCGCCTTGCCGTGTTACCCTTCCCCATCCCACCACTGATGAAGCGTGTCCTCCTCTACTGTTTTCCGCCTGTGCAGATGGCGTTCCAGGGCACGCTGTACGTGACGGACCGCCACACGGCCTTCAGCGTGGAGGAGCGCGGTCGCAAGCTGCCGTTCAAGGTGGCGCACGGCCAGGTGGTGCGGGCCACACGGCAGCGACCCGCGCGCAAGGGTGAGGGCTGGGCAGGCGCACAGGGAGGGCTGCGGGTGGTGCTGTGCGTTAGGTGTGGGGTCCGGAGAGTGCGTAAGGCATGGGGCGGGGAGGAAAGGGCGTCGAGTTGGGGAGCGGTGGGTTGCTGTGGAGCGGGTGCAGGGGCTGTTGGTGAGCCCTGGAGCGTGCTTTGCAGCAGGTGGTTGTTGTGCAGACCCATGCGCGTGCATGGCTGGGGCAGCGGCAGCGGTAAGCGGGCGTGCGTGGTAACGTCTTTGTGCACGTACCACCCAAGCAACATGACCTGCTATCCAGTACAGAGTACACACAACGACACAAGCTGCAAATGGCGCCGTTTGGCCGTTTGCAAGCTGGGGTTGCCCAATACCAGGTTGGCGGAGCAGGTGACGGCATGCATGAGCGCAGCTCCAACGGGTCCCCTCCCGCTGTTTGCGCCGACCCACAGCCGTACGGACCCATACCCACCCCGTGTAGGTGACCTGTCCGACATCCTGAAGCTGGAGCTGTCCAACGGTCAGTGGCTGGCGTTCAAGGACTTCGAGTCGGGCAGCGCCCTGGACAGCGCGCTGGCGCTGGTGGAGCACCTCACGGAGCAGGAGCGAGAGCAGCAGCAGCATAAGCAGTAACGCGGCCGCAGCAGTAGCGGCAGCCGGTGCGGCAGCGGCAGCAGCACAAGCAGCTGCTGCTGCAACGGCGGCACCAGGAGTAATTTTCCGCTGCAGCGGCAGCAGCACAAAGAGTGGCGGCAACGCCGCTGGCGTTGCCGGTAATGGTGGCGCGTCACTGCGTGCAGAAGAGCGGCATCAGCGGCTGTGCTGGAAAGAGGACTTGCTGTAGCTGAAGGGAGGTCATGCGGTGGAAAAGGCCGCACGAGAGCCATTGGCGGAACGGCATGTTAGGCTTCATTCTGCAGGTGTGGTAGGTGCGCGGCGTGTTACAACACGTGTGGGGTGGGGTGGGGACCGCGGGGTGTGGGGCCTCTCGTGGGTGATCTTAGCTCAGCCGTTCACTGGGGCACAATATTCAAGCTTCTGTGGCTGACGGCCGGGGGCTACACCGTTGCCTGCGGCGGCGCTGTTGCGCGCAACAGGGCAACCTGATTGTGAGCGTGTGGGGGCGAGTGGGAGCACTGGCCATCGTGCATTTCGGCATACCCTTCTTGGACTGACGTGGTAGCTTGGTAGCTTGGTACGTACGCGAGTCACAATCCCTGTTTGTATAATATCGATCAAATGGTTAGTAAATTCAGGCAGGCGTCATTGGTGCCATGACTATCTATGGCCAAGATGGTGCTTAATGGGTGTGCGGGCTTGGGTACAGGAGGTGCCCGCCCTACTACAGTACTGTACCGTGGTGTTGCACGCCGTGTGCGATGGGCAGAGCCCTGTGCTCCATCTGACTGATTGCAGCTTAATGTAACCAGGCAGACGAGGCTTGGGCTGCAACAGGAGGCGTTTGTGCTGGTCCGTTGGAAGCTCTTGTGCACGAGGTGACAGGCTTGTCGGCATTGGGGCAGGGGCTGGGCAGGGGCAGGAAGGGGCACGGGAGCATGTTGCACTGCGCGTGCCAGGCTCAGTGCGACGAGTGAGCTCAGGTGAGCTGAACGACGCCATATCATGCCAGACAGTGCACACTGTGTTGGTGTTAGAAGGATACATACGCGCCCCATGACGCACCAAAACCGGTCTCCTGTCTTGCATCCGGAGGCAAAGTCCACGTGCCGTGGGCCTCTCCCCTGATCCCCTACATGCTACAAAGCATACCTGCATACGCTGTGCGAAACCTAAGCCAGTGGAAGCGAAATGCAGGCTCATACTCTGCACCACTCGTCGTCCGCAACGGCGCCCCCGCGCGGTCGCAGTTCCGCCGTCGCAGTAGGCTGGAGCCCGCTGCAGCGATGCTCCCGGTCAAACCAACAAGACATTAAGTGTAACTCAGGTCCTAGAGAACGCACAAAGTGGTGAGTAGCGCCCCGTCAAACCGCAAGAATGCGGAAATGCAACTTACTCAGCGCAGCAGGCTGGCGCAAGGGACTCAGTGCTGCGACAAACCTTGCAATGCAGGTATGGCGTGTATACGGATGAGCAATACCAAGCTCAGAGACAGTCGGAGGAGCGGGCTCGCTGGGCTGCAAGTGTTCGGTACGTTCACGGTTCAGGACTCCGGGTCCAGCACGCGAGTCCGTGTCTTGAGGCGGTGTTTGCGCACAGCTCCTCCACCAGCCCACCAAGGAAGCCAAGCAACTACCTTATGTCATGTCATATTCTTTGACCCCTATCGGCCGCATTTCTGTTGAACCAGTGCTGGGTTAGGCAGCAGTAACCAGCAACCTGTACGAACGTACAAGCCACCCTCGAGCCTTTGACCTCCTCAGGCCAGGCTCATTCCTGCTATAACCCACCCGCCTGCATGCACAGCAGCCAGCATCACTCACTGCACCCAGCCCAAGCACACACCTACGGTATGTACGCCCCTGCTCACGCGCAGGGACTTGACCGGCGACCGGAGCCACCCTGAGTGGGCGGCGGCGGCAGCGGCGGCGGGCGGCGGCGGCGGCGGCCTGCTGGACCCTCCCGCGCTGCTGGGCGGCGTCACGGTGGTCATCATCAGCCCGCGCAAGCCCGTGACGGTGGGCACGGTGGCGCGGGCGTGCGGCTCGTTCGAGTGCGAGGACCTGCGCATCGTCATGCCCCGGCAGCAGAGCTACATCACGCGGTAGGGTGTGTTAGGTGTTGGTGGGTTAGCTGAAACGTGCTTGAGGGGCGTTGACCGAGATGTTGGGACGTCGCTGGCTATGGTAGGTGGGATGCCCTAATGTTCTGGCACGTCCTGCTGCGCTGCTGGTCATGCGTACCCTTCCTGCAATGAGGGTGTCTAGATGGGTTCGCGCCCTTCGCCGCTTCCGCAATGCACAATGCTGTAGCCCCTCAACCGGACCCTTCTCCTCCCATACTGATGCGGGTCTTCATCAACCGCCGACCCACAGCAGGCACGCCAAGAGCGCCAGCAAGGGGGCGCAGTACATCCTGTACGGCGCTGGGCATTACGACAGCATCGCAGAGGCCACGGCGGACTGCGATGTGAGTGTACACGCGGCCTGTACCGCAGCGGTAACCAACAGCACATCATCCCTTATTACCCGCTCTGGCTGAAGTGCCCCGCTACAGCCTTATGTACGGTAGCGCAGCTTTGCAGGTTTGGCTTACACTCTGTCCGTGCGTGTGGGGCCCCCCGACAGGTGCGGGTGGCCTTCACACGTTGGGCCCAGGCCAGCTCGCCGCACGTGTACAAAGTAGACATCAACGGCCTAACCGCCCACCCTGCCGTACAACGGGTCGTGACGGCGCCCCTGGACTACCGGCCCGGCCCGCCGCCGCCGCCGTCGGCGCCGAGCGAGGAGGCGGCCGCCGCAGCGGAGGCGGCGGAGGCCCGCCTGGCGGGTACGGCATCCTCAGCGGGCACGGCGTCGGATTCCGGTACGGCAAGCGACGGCGAGGAAAGTGACGCCGCGGACGCTGCCCCGGCACAGCAAGGCGTCCTTGCACCAGCAAGCGGGGCGCAACAGCACCACCAGGAGCAGCAAGGCAGCGGGTCGGCAACAACGTACGGCGTTGGGCAAGGCGCTAGCAGCAGCCACGATGCGTCTGGGGTGGCGAGTGCTGGGTCAGGGTTAGGGTCGGGGGCAGGGCATGCCCGGCCGCCCAAGGTGGCGCTGGTGTTCGGGAGGGAGGAGCTGGGCATGAGCGACGAGGAGGTGGACTCGTGCGAGGTGTGCTGCTCCGTGCCCATCGGCCGCCTGCAGGTGCGGAGGTGCCGTATTGGGGATGTAGGGGTGTGGGGTGTGATCCAGGGGCAGGTGTGCTGCTCCGTGCCCATCGGCTGCCTTCAGGTGGGTGCGGACGCAGGCTAAGGGGGTGTCGTACTGGGGATGTGGGGGTGTGGGGCGTGACGAGCTTGAAGTGTGTGGGGCGGGTGGAATGTGGGGTGTGTGGGGCGGGTGGAATGTGGGGTGTGTGGGGCGTGGCCAGGCGTGGAAGCGCGCGCCAAGGTGGTGGCTAGCTTGTGGGGATTGTCTAGGGGCACGTGTGCGGGAGGGGGGCTTTGCGGCTTGTGTCCGGTGACACGTGTGTAATGGCGGGCCTTTGGGGGCTGGGAATGTGGGGTGAGGGAAAGACGGGCGAGGGTATTTGTTGGCTGGCGGCACTGCCGATTCGGGGCACGTGTGTTGGTGAGCTCGCCGCTTGGCCTTAGGGCAGTAAAGTGGCAATGCGTAAGGCGTGCACCAAATATTGCTTTCCTTCCCAACTGCCGTGAACCTGACTGTTTCCTCCTCCCTGTTTCTTCCCTGACGTCCCGCAGGAGTCCCTGAGCCTATCGCACGCGGTGAGCATCGCCCTGTGTTCCATCTATCAGGCCCGGCTGCAGCACCTGGCTAGCAGCAGCAGCAGCGGTGGCAGCAGCGATGCCGGCAGCAGCAGCAGCAGCAGCAGCAGTGGACAAGGAGCTGCTGGGAGCTCAGGCCCCGGCGCCGGACGGGGTTCGGTCAAGATTGACGCGAGCACGGGCATGGTCAGCCGGACGGCGGCTGCGGCCAGTTAGCGGGGATTGGGAAGTGAGGGGCAGGTAACGCAAGATATGCCGGCGACTGGCGGGGGTTAAGGCGCTGGTTGTCCGCTGTCCAGGTTAAGGGAGCTGTAGAGAGTGCCGCTGCCCGGTGTCGAAGATGCCGCCTGGTGCCGGCCTTGGTGCTTTGGTGCGTGTATGCCGGCCACGGCGGCCACGCCCCACGCAGCAAATAGGTCTTGTGGTACGGTTGCTAGGGACCTCGCCGTGTAACACTGACTGACTGACTGATCTGTAACAGGTAACCCCATAGCTTCGGAGGCTGACCATCCTTGAAGCGTCGGAGGCTGACCATCCCAATCCGCATGCATCCCGAGAGGGCCAGACGCCAGAGTGGCTTAAAAGGACTCCGATGGACCCAGCGCAACCTGCTGGCTGTGCTGGGTTGGCCCCTCAGCCGGCTGACTAGGCGCGTTCTGCATTGTGGGAGCTGTAAGCCTCTCTCTGTGATCAACTCCTGGTGGTGCAGCATCGTGTACAATGTCTGGCCGTGCAAGAGAGTGTACTGGGCGTCAACAAAGGCCTGCCGTTACAGCCGTGCGTGCCATGCACGGCACAACCAGTGGGCAAACGGCAAAGCCCGTCATTGCGGTAGGGGACCCTGCACAGCGCACCACGCCCACCCTTAATCCGCCAGACACGACCTCCGCCCCACAACGCCTCCTGCAGGCAAACAAAGCTCGGACACCACAGACCTGCGCTGCCTAATCGGGTAACACGCACACTACTGCTTCTCCAGCTCACTCCGCCGTTGAACGCCATCGCTCTCCTGTGTAACCCTCGCATTTCCAGCTCCACCAAAAACCACCACCACAGTTCTACTAGCCCACACGCATGCCACGCGACCACCCTGACTCCCAGTGCATTCAGGGAGCCGAGCCGCGCGCTACTTCGTACACGGCAGCGGCAGCGCCAGCAACAGAAAGGCCCCATGCAGGCAAAGCCCCAAAAATGCCTCATTCGTTGTCCTGCAAACGCTGGTTGGCCACGGATAGGCAGGATGGTGCTCCCTGCTCCTGCCATGCGCGCTGCTTGTTCCCACTTCCCAGTGCTTCGCCCGACCCCGCCCTCTAGCGGCTACTCCGCCGCGCCTCAGCGCCAGCCGGCATGTACGGCAAACCAATCCTGCACACTCCACTGGGACGAACCTTGACCCAGTCCACCATCACAAACTAGCACACAGACACTAGTCAATCAGGAGTGTTGCGTAATGTCAAAAGTGTTATGCGTCCTAGGGAGTCCAGGTACGGCAGCCGATCACGCGGCGCAGCGCAGCGTAGCGATAGCCAGTGCAGCGTCAAGCGCTGTGCATGCCGCCTCGCGTCTTACGGCCGTGTCCAGGGCACTAGCCAGGCCTAGTAGAAAGCCTACGCCGCCCTCTACGCCACCGCGCAGCCGCCGCCACCGCGTGCCGCCGCCGCGGCAGCAAGGCCTGCCAGCCCGCGCCGCCAGTCCGCCAGCGCAGCCAAGTTGCCTCAACCGCTCACAGCCCGAAACGCCTCCGGTGGTGCAGCTGCCGTGCCCCGCCCGGCCCTTCAGCTTCTGGCCGCTGCTGCACGCGCCTCCTGCAGCCGCCGCACCTGCGGCGGACTCCAAAACCCCGGCCCTCCCAGTCCCACGCCCACAGGTCACCCCAAACCCACGCCCTGCTTCCCCTCCTCCTCCTCCTCCTCCGCCCAAAGCACATGCACATGCGTGCGCTTAGAGGGAGAACTTGGTCTTGATCGCGTCCATGACCGCGCCCAGGTTCTCGCGCACCTGCACGGGCGGGTTCGCGAACTGGCACTCCATGCCGGACACCTGTTTGGAGTGGTACGCCACCTTGCTCTGCGCAAACTTGAGCCCGTGCGCCGTGGACACCACGACCGTGCGGTCGTTGGGCCCGATCACGTTACGTTGCCGCAGCTTGATCAGCGCCGCCAGCGCCACGCCGGTGTGCGGGCAGTTGAACATGCCGGTCCGGTCCGCGCGCGCAGCAGCGTCCATCAGCTCCTCCTCGCTCGCCTCCTCCACCACGCCGTTGCTCTCGCGGAGCGCCATGATCGCGCGGTCGATGGACACGGGGTCGCCGATCTGGATGGCGGAGGCGAAGGTGGTCTGCGCCTTCATGGGCGAGTAGCTCTCCTTGATGCTCTCCACGCCGTTGGCCTTGTTGAAGGCCTGGTACAGTGGGTTGGCGTTCTGGGCCTGCGCCACCACCAGGCGCGGCAGCTTGTCCACCAGGCCCAGCTCCTTGCACATCTTGAAGCCCTTGTAGAAGGCGTAGATGTTGCCCAGGTTGCCGCCGGGGATGATGACCCAGTCGGGCACCTGCCAGTCGAACTGCTGCAGGATCTCGATGGCCGCCGTCTTCTGGCCCTCAAGGCGCAGCGAGTTCATGCTGTTGGCCAGGTAGATGGGCGTCTCAGCCGTCACCTGCGAGGGCCGAGAAGTGTGGGTTATGGTGACGGTCGGTTACGTTGCGGGCGGCTGGGAGGCAGAGTGCTACCGCACCTATCAGTTGGTGTATGTCAGCTACTTCGTTCCTTTCCCCGCCGCATGACTAACCCACGCGCCCGCACCCCGTGTGGCCCCCTCCTCGTGGCGAAACCGGCAACCTTCCCGCACGCAGCAACCCCTGCGCGCACGCTCTCGCACGCATACGGTACGCACCTGCTTGATGAGGCGCATGCAGCCGTCGAAGTCCGTGTCGATGGACAGCACCAGCGCGCCGTTGGCGATGGGCTGCACCAGCTGCGCCAGCGAGATCTTGTCCGCGGGCAGGAACACGATGGAGGGGATGCCGGCGGCGGCGCAGTAGGCCGACAGCGCGGCGGAGGTGTCGCCGGTGGAGGCGCAGCCCACGGCGGTGATGCTGCCGGGCTTCAGCTTGCGGATGCGGTTCACCTGCAGCGGCGATGGCGAACAGCACAATGGGGATATCGGTTTTTGCAGTTTGCTGTGGTCAAGGGAGCGGTCAGGTTCCCTGCATGCCCTGGCTTCGCTTTGTGGGGTGCTGCGGCTGGTGGGCAGCAGCGGCGCCATAGCGACGCCCCCCTGTCCGTGCAACCACCGCTTGCAGATGCTGCGAGACCGCAGCTCCGTTACGTGGTCAACCTCGCCTCACGTCCCGACCGACCCAGCTACATCAACCCACGTGACGGACCGGGCATGCACGTCGGCCCCGTCAACGCCCAGCCCATGCCCCGCCCACGCACTCGGAGCCTCATCATGAAACCCGAGCCGGCTGAAACCCGAGCCGCCAGTTGCCTCCGCCGGCACCGCGCCCCTTCCCTGCGCCCCGCCGCTGCGGCCTTTCCCACCCCTGACACCAGCATCGTTTGGCGCCCAAATTCCAGAACACGTTTCCCCCGCCCTGCCCTCCCGGGCCCCATGTCCGTGTCGCCCCGCCCCTCGTCCATTCCAACCTGCAGCACCAGCACTGCTCAGACCCCACTGGCACGACCCCCGTCCCTGTCCCTGTCGCCCCGTCCCTCGTCCCCTTCCCACCTTCGAAACCAGCACCGTTCAGCCCCCATTGCCAAGACCCCCGTCCCTGTCGCCCCGCCCCTCCTTCCCTCCCCACCTGCAACACCGGCACCGCTCAGCCCCTCCACGACCCCTGTCGCCCCACCCCTCCTCCCCGCACCACCTGCGACACCACCACCGCTGGGCCCCCGTTGCCATGAACCCTGCCTTTGTCGCTCCTCCCCTCCTCCCCTACGCACAGTTTAGCCCCCCGTTGCCAAGACCCTGTCGCCCCGCCCCTCCTTCCATCCCCTCCCCACCTGCGACACCAGGACCGTCATGCCCAGGTCCTTGAAGGACCCGGTGTGGCTGTTGCCGCACTGCTTAACCCACAGGTCCGTCATGCCCAGCGTCTCCCGCCCGAAGCGCTCCGCCCAGAACAGGTTGCTGTTGCCCTCAAACATGGACACGATGTCGTCGTCGGACAGCCCCTGCAGGGGAGGAGAGCACAGGGAGCACCAAGGAGGCGCGAGGTGGTTACCGCACTGCTGGTGCTGACGGCGGCGGGCTGGCATGCGGACGCATCCGGAGGGAGAGGTTGCGTGCACGGCGGTGGCTGCGTAAACGCTGGAGCTGCGTGGACTGACGGCCGCTGCATCAGGCGGGTAAGCCACGCGCTAGGGTGTGACGTGTAATGCTGAACTTGCGCAGCAGAGATACCGGTGCGCCCGCAGCGGGAGCAGAGGTTTGCTTCAGCTGCCGTCCACTTGTGTCCATAGGGCCGGCGGGCCACATTCGCAACAGGAGTCCAGGTCCGCTTGCAGTGGCGCCACTGCTGCTGCGGCCGCTACTGCTGCTGCCGCCAGAGCTGCTACCGCCACAGCACGTCCTGAACTGGGCTGCTAGGCCCGGCACGCAACCCTGCTGAATCAGCTGCCTCTGTGGGGGCTAGCACCTGTTGGGGGCTACCACCGCTGCAATTCCCAGAGCATGGCCTGGGGGCCCACGCCAGGCCAAAGAGCTGACACAACATGCAAGCGCCCCGTAATTCTCCCAATTCTCCGCCTTCTTCTTCTATAACCCTTACCCTCGCGGCGTGGGGGTACACCCACTTGTGTTCGCCATGCTTACCGGAAGGACCCACTCCTTCTTGCTCCAGACACCAGATCCGAAAGGCCACGCTGTGGTGCCAACACGGGCGTCAAAGAGGTTGCGCCAGTACTCTGGCCCGTATTGAGCCAGGGCCTTCATATCGTGGTGCACGTCCAGGAGGCCGCCGTCCCGCGATCGGTAAACGACATCGTCCAGGGAGTAAGACTCCCCAGACATCTTGCTGCTTTGGATATCCGCAAACGGAACGAAATTGGCATTGAAGGTGTGCGCCTTGTCCAGCGGCACTGCGCGCAGGGGCAACAGCGGGCGGCCAGTGTCAATTGCTCGCCTGAGCGCTCTGCCTCTGACTATCCCACTGTTTCCACACCATTCTAAAAATGTAAAAAGATATTGGGTTTCATATGGCGTCCCCAGAGGCGTTTGCCGCTAATATGCAGAGCAAGTCTTTCAAGGCCAAGCTGAGTCGGCGGCCCACCTCGCAGCATAGCCTCACGCCTAATGTCAGCCGGAGCTGCGGTCGCATAAACACGCTGGAAGCTGCGCCTGCTGCATCCTGGCAGCGCGGCCTTGCAGCGCGGCGCGGCGTGGAGGCTCGACTGCATTGTCACCTGGCTATCAGGAAGCTGGGCCTCTTCAGAGCCAGAATGCAAATTTCCTGTCAGGCGTCGCTGTAGTCAGTTGGGAACTGCGACCTGAAGGGGAGCTGGGACCTCCGCAATGGAATCGTACGAGACAAATTTGCACTGTGCTCTCTGCCCCAAACTGCTATCAGGCTCTTACGGGTTGCAAAAGCCATGAAAAGGAGCGCAACACTTAAGATCTATGGGATTCCCGTCACAGGAGGCTACCCGGCACGCATGTGCGAGCGAGGGTCAGCTTGGGCACACGCAACGAGGCCCTATCCTGTGCTGGGTGTGGTAAGAGCGCAAGAGCGGATTGATGCCGGAAAATCCTGCACAGGAAGGAACCGGAGGCCTCGCTGAGCTCAGGGTCCCACATCGGGGGAGCTCCCTTGCATAACAGCGTCTGTGCTCTGCCGTGGCTTACCTGATGCCTTGCAGCGACAACGAGGGGATCAAATGGACACCACGCGTCATTGGCCGCATCCTACCGTAAAAGCTGCAGGCCAAAGAGCGTGTAGGGAGCGGAGAACACTACCAGGAACAGTACGCACCAGGGCAACCAGCAGCACGGAGCGGTTCACCCTGCCGAGGCACCTGCCGTACGACAGCTTCAAAGAAAGGCTGTTTGCTCAGTACAGGGCCGAGGCCCGCCAGGTCCCGAGCGTGCAGGAACAATACCTCCAGGGAAGTGGGACGCACCAAGCAATAGTCCGCGGGATGGTCCAGCCAGGTTGCATTGCTCCACGGCCCAGCACGGCCGTTGAGCCTCCACTGATTTGGCAGCTGTCGTCTTTGTTGCATGCCGGACGCTGACGAGCTCGGCAACACCATATCAGGCTGCCCATCGAGGAACTTGGCAGCAAACATACAAGCGTTACACATGATTGCGCGTGTACAAAGTTGAAGGCGCCCATGCTGTGTCTAGGTAAGGCCCTTTGTACACAGACGCACGGCTCAGAGCAGCACAACTCCCGGGGCACAACATACAAAGCCCCAGGCGCAAATATGCACAGTTGCGTGCCCGAATGCCCATATGTGCACGTAACGTAACGGTAGAGAGTACAAACAGATATTTTTCGATCGACGCGGGGCAAATAACGGTGTGGCGAAGCACAGAGCGAGGGAGGAGACGGGCCGTCCCAAACTCCCAATCGCTCCACAACCACGTGAGCAACCGCTGGAAAACAACTGCAAACAACAGGCGGCATTGGGAATGGACACACCAAAAGCACCTCAAGCACCACGGAATCACACTCATAAATGCACGGGGTTAAGCCCTTGTCACGACGGACATGCCCTCCAAAACTGATGCCCAGGAGCACACACCCCTGCGCAATCCCTTGCAACTGGGCAGGCCCCTTCCAACGTCCCCGCATGAAGCGCAGCAGCAACTCACTCCTTTGGGTGTCAGTGTCAGCCCCCGCAGTCATAGCCCCAGCGGCCAAATACAGCAGGCAGCTGAACGCTCCTCCGGTCCGTTGGTTTGTACAGTGCGGCTACGTAGCACAGCAGTGCCCCTCTTATCGATAGCTTACTCCGCTAGCTGCCTATAAGCGAGCGGGTAGGGTACCCCGCAGAAGAGGAACCAGGATTTGCGACCTGGCTCGAGCCTCCCTCACCGCTACATGCAGAACGCAGGCGGCTCAGCGTGCCTTCTCCGGCCACGGTCGCTCCAGCACTTCCAGCGCGCGTTTTGACTGCGCAGCTGGTCCCCTGCTTACGAGTACTGCTTCATGAAGTCGTTGTGGAACTTGGCAAACTTCTCCACGAAGCCGCTCATGACCTCCTCGCGCGGCAGGATGGTGGTGCGCAGGTGGAAGGTGCCCTCCTCCTGCCCGAACCCGCTGCCCGGCACCGTGCTGATGCCGGTCGCCTCCAGCAGCCGCAGGCAGTAGAACACGTCCGCCGCCTTGCCCGCCGCCTTGGCAGCCTCCAGCGCCTTGGGGGGCAGCTTGATCTGCACGAGGAGTATTTCTTACGGTTAGGACTACCTTGTCCACATGAGCAAATTCGTTGAAACATTTAGCGTGTGCACACAGGATCAACAGGATGCAGGACATGACCGCCAATCCAACACCGCACCTGCGGGAAGCTGTACATGGCGCCCTCCGTGAAGTTGCACGTGACGCCCTGCAGGCTGTTGAAGCCGTCCGTGACCATGTGCGCGCGGCGGCGCAGCGACGCCAGCTCCGAAGCCTTCTCCTTCATGTACAGCTCGTACGACGCGTCGCCTGCATGCACCATCCGCAGCTCCTGGGCGTTCAATCACAAATTGTTTGTAATCTATGACTAACGTGCATTGAGGCGTAACTAGTGCAGCGGGTAACCAGCACTGCTATTGCCCCTGCATTGTGGACGAGGCGGGTACGTTGTTACGTTACGTTACCATTGACGGTTGCTGTCCTGCCGTAATGCTGTGATCTGCTTTGATGTTTGTGCACTGTGTCAACGGTGTCTTTCTGCAAGGGCATCTCATTACGGTACAGTGTGCCCAGCCCGTTCTGCCGCAAGCGGTGCAAAACCCCCTGGCGGTATGAGCTGTGTGCTTGTTGGGAACCAACCAGCCGGAAGCGACACCCTTAGGCGGCCGATGCACCATATGACACTGGCCTTTGCAGTCCCGGCGCTACGCAACCGCCGAACAGGCTTACCCGGCTTGGGCGGGTTGACCAAGCAGGACAGCGCGATCTGGCCCATGGTGTTGGGCGACAGGTTGATGGACGCGCACTTGTACACCTCCTCAATCGCCCCCGGGTGGATGTTGGTCATCTCCACGTACCCGCCGCGCAGGCCGCACTCGCCGAAGGTGCCCTGCATGCACAGGGTGCCCCAGGCACAGCCCCTTAGCTGGCCCGTTGCAATGGGGCACGCCCCACAACCCAGCGTCCCACCTCGCAACGGCAAGCAACCCGATGCTCAGTACACAAGATTACTCTACGGGCCTGCGCTGTGCTTACACCGGTCCAGGCCGTCTACCGGTTGAGCAATGGGCTTTTCCTTTACATGGACACCGCCCACCCACCTTGGACACGGTGTGGAAGGACAGCAGCTCCACGTGGCTCCGGTACGGCTCGCCCATCTCCCACATGACCTTCTTGGCGCTCACGAAGGGCCGCTCGTCCTGGTACACGTTCTCCTGCAGCCAGGTACCCAGATAAACCAGTACTGGTTGGGACATGAAGAACCGCGACCCACGGCTGTGACTGGTGGCGGCGTGTTTGCCGAACGAGCTCCGCCTCTCCGCTGCACGACCATGGCCTTTCAGGTGCATTGTGAGGCTATTGCTGCTCTGAGAAGCATACGCTGACCGTTTGTGTCACAGCCCCAAGCCCACCTGGTACACCTCGTCCGCCATGAGCACGATCTTCTCGTCGTACGCGAACTTGATGAGCTCCCGCAGGTTGTCAGCGGACAGGCACTGGCCTAAGGACGGGTGTCGCATGGAAATTCGAACAATCCATCTCAGCCTGTCGTGCATGCGAAGCATCTGTGTCAGGCACCGCAACGTCACACCGGCGTACTCAGGATGCGGACTTTTGACCGTGCACCACAACTCAGCCCGCGGAAGGCAAAGCTGCGCCGTCTTCTTGATCTCCTCCTTCGCGACTCACCCGTGGGGTTGCCGGGGTTGATAAAGACCAGGCCGCGCACCAGCTTGCCCTCCTCGCGGGCCTCCTTCAGCGAGCGCTGCAGCTCCTCCAGGTTGAGCGCCCAGTTGCGGCGCTCGTCCAGGAAGTAGCCCACCAGGGTGCCACCTGGCGGCGGTGGTGGTGGAGCAAGGATGCACAAGTGGGTAAGGGTTGCATCGCGACCGTTGGTTGGGTCAGGGTGCAGAACGCTGCGCGTTGGTCAAGGTAGTGCTGGCACTGCAGTAACGAGGTGCACAGGTAGAGGGCTCCCCTCCATTAGCGCGCTGGGGCGGCAGCGGGCGGCAGGGTCGATGCATGCAAGGTTGCTTACCGTAGAGGCGAATGGAAGCGCTGTACAGCGGATACTGCGGGATTGGCACCAGCACGGCGTCGCGCTCGTGGCGGATCATGGCGTTGAGGCACATGCGCACGGACACGCTGGCGCCGTCCGTCAGGAAGATGTGCTGCGAGGGCGGGAGCACGAGAGCGGTCACGGTGAGGCAAACAAGTGGGCGGCGGTGTGACGAGGTGAGGTGGACAACAGGGACTCGAGCGCAAAAGAAGAATGAAGGGTGCAACGTGAAGCAGCAATTGATCGTACAACGAATCCATGCCACGGCCAAACAAGCGTGGCCTCTGCCAGGCAGGAACCTACGTCGGGGTTGCTGCTGACACCGTCACGCTTCTCAATGAAGCGCGCCACCTCCTCCCGCACGAGGGGGTTTCCGCGGGAGTCCGTGTAGGCGCCCACGCCGCCCTTGAAGGAGGACAGGATCTTGCGCGCGCGGGCGATCGCATCGGCGGGGAACATCTCCTCCACCTTGGGGTGCTCCAGCAGGAAGGGCGCGGCGCACAGCGCCAGCACCTGCGAAAACAGGTGCAAAGGAAGCTTCAGCTTGAGCTTCGAATGCTTACAACTCCGTAGCCTAAGGCACAGGCCAGGCAGCTTGCTGCTAGGTAGGGCGTGCTGGCGTCCCAGGGCAGACCACACCGCTGACGCGGAGTGCGACCCAGCCACACCTGCCGCACGAATGTGATGGGCTTGGCGCCCAGGGCGTGAGGGTTGCCGACTGCAGCGGGAGGAAGGACGGGTAGATAGGTATCAGCACATCAGGGAATCTGACGGGTTTGACGTGGCATGCCAGGTCTGCATGCCTTCGTCACCCCAAGGGAGTTTGCAGTCCATGAGACGATAAGCTCTTGCAGCAGCAGTAAGGAGGTGGCCTGTTATATTGTTGTATGCAAGGCACACATCCTGTACAGCGTCTCACCGTTTGTGAAAATGATCTCCTTGCCCTCCTTGCGGAGCTGCTCGCCACGCAAGTAAAGCTCTCCGCGGACAGCATACTGAGTCTTAACGACGTTCTCGTTCAGCAGGTGTGGGTGCAGCACCTTGCCGTCCTTATGGTGCAAGTCATCGTCCTTGGTCTCTGTCGGCTGGGGCATCGCCGACTTGAGACGTAACCCGCCAACAGACCATGACGACGGTACACCCCCAGACCTAACGAAGGCGGTGATGAGCCGAGTCGCCTCTTTCCGCATGGTGAACTACCTTGTGCCGACCGACGTGGCTGAGCCACAAGTGGTAACTATAACGGGAGAGTAAGACAAGGTGCCCTGTCTACGCAAGCTTCGCAATAGGCTTCGCCGCTCAGTAGCGTGCTTTTGCTGCATTGGAGGTTTGCGGCGTACCAACCGTGCCAACCGTGCCAACGCCCAAGGCAGGAGGAAGCAGCAACGACTGGCTATCAACACGTACTCAGACGCTAAACCTGCATAGCGTGCCGCGTCACTCCACGCGCGGCACTTTCCGGTGTTGACCTCCCAAATTACTCGCCTCCCGCGTCTTGCCCTTGCCGCTTCAGCTCCAACGCCTGATAACACATAATGAGTAGTACAGGAGGGGGAGATCAGGTGTGGGTGTTCGGATATGGGAGTCTGGCTCACACGCCCAACTTTGCCTTTGGCAACCGTGCCGAGGGTTACATCCGTGGGTACCGGCGCGTCTTCTGGCAAGTGAGTTGCACAGGCGAGGCACGTTATACCGTGACTATGGCCCTTGACGCCACGTGCAAACCAGGACCTGATGTGTAGGGGGGGATCCCCTGCGTGGGCCTCGGCTACAGCCATACTGGTCAGGCTACTGGCGTTGCGCACCCAGAACACCACCATTACCTCTGGGCCGATTACGCACGCACGTGTTAGCAGGTGCCGGTGTGGATATGCATGCATTCTGGAGGCGTTGACCATGTGCCGCATTTGGCCTGGACGCCAATTAGCTAGTCATGTGCCACCACAAGGAAAGCAGCATTGCAGCAAGCTGGACTTAGTCAACGCCTTACATGTCCCCACGCCACCATGGGCCCCGATCCCTTTTATTGGCAGGGGTCAACGGATCACCGGGGAACACCTCAGCGGCCAGGCCGTACGGTGACCCTGACACCGGACCCCTCTGCATGCACCTGGGGGGTAGCCTTCGCCCTGGCCGGCAGCCCGGAAGAGCAGGCCGCGGCCCTCCAGTACTTGGAGTGGCGGGAGAAGCAGTACGACGAGCGTGTACGGCTGGACGTGTACGACAGGGACGGACAAGTCGTTGTACGGCAGGCCCTGGTGTACATCGCATCGCCGCGGAACGCTAATTACCTGGGCCCGGCGGAGCTTCCGGCGGTCGCCAAGCAGATAGCCACGACGGCGGGGCCCTCGGGGCACAACAGCCAGTACCTCTTCCGCCTGGCTGACACGATGCGCAGCATGGGCGTGGAGGATCCGGAGCTGTACGAGCTGGAGCGCCATGTACGGCAGGTCATGGACGACCACGGTGACGGGCAGGTGCCGATCCACCAGCAGCTGGGTTCGGCGCGTGCAGTGGCGGCGGCGGAGGCGGCGGGGGCCTGCCGGGTCTCTGTGGAGGCGGCAGCGGGCACGTGTGCGCAGCAACAGCAGCAGGAGCACAGCCACCATCAATGGGCGGACACGGAGCTGGAGCGGCAGATGAGGCAGTGGCACCAGCGGCAAGTGGAGCGGCAGCAGCAGCAGCAGCAGCAGCAGCAGCAAGCGTTGGGAGGGGCAGGGGAGGCCTCTCAGACGTGCATCAGCGGGCACGCGGAAGGGGCCTGCAAGGGGCCGGCGCACGGGGCTGCGGGCAGTCACCCGGTGCCGGTGCAGGTTGGGGCGGGCGTGGCGGTGCACGTGCAGGAGGCGGGCCGCGGCGCGCTGTACGGTGGCGGTGGGGGCTGTCGCGCAGAGGCGGAGGAGCGGGGTGCAGCTGGGGATTGCGCTAGGCAACCGGAGGCTTCTCAGGTGAAGGCATAACAGCAAGGCGGCTACAGACAGGGACCTGCGCCGGGCCACTCTGCATTGCATCTGTGTTGAGCGTTGTCTGGGCGTTTCATTAAACTAGTCGGGGTGCATGCATATTGTGCTGTGCTGCCACGAGCAGCGCCGGCACTAGGCACGAGGCAACACGTGTCCGGTTGTACCCGTATTGCGGGTTGTATCATAGCTGTGTACATTAACATTCATCCTTTGCGTGCAGTCGGATATTGCCCACGGATATTGCTTTTGTGTGTCTTAGGTATGCAGGCTTGAGATAAGAATGCGTCCTTTCATGCCCTGATCGAGGGGGGCTAGCCTAGGGCCGTAGGCCCACGATTCTTCAGTCGAGAGGGGCGAGCCCTGTGGTCCTAAACGGGGGAGGTTTGAGGGGACTTACGAGTGAAACAGATCCCTCAAGGCAGCATTGTGGGATACGCATAGGAGTGTGATGTGAGATATGAGGTGTGTGTTCTAGTGTGCCATGTGCGGCAAGGTGCAACCAGGTGAATCACTGAGCAGGCTGGCTGGGACACTAGGGCTGCACTTACAATGCGTGCGACTGTCGGAACAATTGCTTGAGAGTTCAGCAAACGTTCTGACAATTTAGGAGCCGTTTCATTGTTGGGCACTGCAGCTTGCTGTTCGGTTCGTGCGCTCATGGCTGGCTGACGCACAGGGGAGCTGATTGGCATGTACCTCCCCCCTTGTTCCATTCCATGTCGTGCCCATTGAATGTACAACCCGACATGCTGTCCCAGCACCTGATCCACCTGCCGTCATACGGTAGTATTGCCCCGTTGGTTCAATGGACATGCATCAGCATGCATGCTGCCCAGGTTGGAATCAGCTGATTGGGATTACGGCACCAGTCTAGAACGCATGGGGCATGTGTGCCCTGGCCAAAGCCATACAGGCATGTCGAGCACAGCTTGCGCGCTCCAGTGCGCTCTGACCCCTTGCTTAGGCTTGGATAAAGCCGGCGGCGTCAGGCAGCAAGGCCTCTAACCCCTTTTGCACGCGCGTATAGGAGACTCCCCCTAACGATACTGGTACTGCACGCTCCAAGAGGCAAGGACGTGGGCCACCAATACAGAGATTACATGTTTGCTTGCAAACCCGCAGTACACACGATACTGCGAAACCTGCCCGCGCGGGCGTGGTTCCAACAGGGCGCCACGACGCCTGCACAGCCAATGGATGTCCAACGCCCCGCATGCCGCACCCCAACGCGGGATGTGGGTAGGGCACCATCGTAAGAATTTCAGGCACTAGCACACTGTTGATTCAATCCTCAGTTTGGCCTGGTTTGGCAGTTCTGTAATTATGCGTTTTATACTAAGGAACAGCTCTGAGGCGCTCCGTTCACCGTGCAGCGGGTAAGGGGTCAACCAGGGTATGAGGTCAACAATCATGCGTTCCAGCATGCAAAGTCGTAATAGAACTGTGAAGGTCAATACTACAGAATGATGAATGTGCAAATAAGGCAAAAGGGGCAACGTACGCCCCCGTGGATTATATAGTTTAAACACATACCGCCGCCCACACTTTCGGCACTACCGCATCCTGCCACACTCAGGACTAGGCACTACACCCGCACCACTCCGTACCCTACGAACACATCTGTACACTTTGCATCACGAGTACTGCTTCATGAAGTCGTTGTGGAACTTGGCAAACTTCTCCACGAAGCCGCTCATGACCTCCTCGCGCGGCAGGATGGTGGTGCGCAGGTGGAAGGTGCCCTCCTCCTGCCCGAACCCGCTGCCCGGCACCGTGCTGATGCCGGTCGCCTCCAGCAGCCGCAGGCAGTAGAACACGTCCGCCGCCTTGCCCGCCGCCTTGGCAGCCTCCAGCGCCTTGGGGGGCAGCTTGATGTTGGGAAAGCTGTACATGGCGCCCTCCGTGAAGTTGCACGTCACACCTGGCAGCTTGTTAAACGCGTCCGTGACCATGTGCGCACGGCGGCGCAGCGACGCCAGCTCCGAAGCCCGCTCGTCCACGTACTGCTCGTACGACTCGTCCCCCGGCTTGGGCGGGTTGACCAGGCAGGACAGCGCGATCTGGCCCATGGTATTGGGGCACAGGTTGATGGACGCGCATTTGTAGATCTGCTCCATCGCGCCCGGGTGGATGTTGGTCATCTCCACGTACCCGCTGCGCAGGCCGCACTCGCCCGAGGTGCCCTTGGAGGTGGAGTGGAAGGACAGCAGCTCCACACCGTCACTGTACGGCGCCCCCATGCCCGCCAGCACCTTCTTGGCGCTCACGAAGGGCCGCTCGTCCTGGTACACATTCTCCTGATACACCTCGTCCGCCATAAGCACAATCCGCTCTTCGTATGCGAACCGGATCAGCTGCCGGATATTCTCCTCCGACAGGCACTGGCCGGTTGGGTTGCCGGGGTTGATGAAGACCAGGCCGCGCACCAGCTTGCCCTCGGCGCGGGCAGCATGCAGCGCCCGGCGCAGCTCGGCCAGGTTGAGCGCCCAGCTGCGGTGCTCGGCCAGGTGGTAGCCCACCATGGAGCCGCCGTACAGCGTGATGGCGGCGCTGTACAGCGGGTACTGCGGGATGGGCACCAGCACGGCGTCGCGCTCGTGGCGGATCATGGCGTTGAGGCACATGCGCACGGCCACGCTAGCGCCGTCCGTCAGGAAAATGTGCTGCGGGGCCGGGGGTAGGAGGGGAAGGGGGCGTGGGTGTCAGGCTAGGCACACCGGCTGGTGCAGCATAGGGTAATGCCATTGTGGCCTAGCAGGCACGGCTAAGGCATGGGTCACAGTGGGCACGTCCCACGGAGCCAGAGGCTCACTTGCTTACCTCTGGGTTGCTGGGCACTCCGTCACGCTTCTCAATGAAGCGCGCCACCTCCTTACGCACGAGGGGGTTGCCGCGGGAGTCCGTGTAGGCGCCCACGCCGCCCTTGAAGGAAGCCAGCAGCTGGCGGGCGCGGGCGATCGCATCGGACGGGAACAGCTGCCCCACGGCTGGGTTGTCGAGCAGGAAGGGCGCGGCGCACAGCGCCAGCACCTGGCGCACGAAGGTTATGGGCCGGCCGCCTAGGGCGTGCGGGTTGCCCACTGCATAAGAGGGAGGAACGTGGGGAGGGGGGAAGGTGAGCTGCTGAGGCCGGTTAGTGATGCTGGAGTGGGCCGGGGTGCAGGGACTTCAAACGAGAGGTACAATTTGTTTGTGCAGTGTTGTAGCAGACAGGATGCTGAGGCCGAGCGTGCTCACAGCGCATACCAGGAAGGGGTTTGTGAGAGGCGCTCACCGTTGGTGGGCAGGATGTCCATGCCCTCCTTGCGCAGCTGCTCAGAGCGCAGGTAAATCTCGCCGCGCACGGCGTACTGCGTCTTGACCACGTTCTCGTTCAGCAGGTCCGGGTGCAGCACCTTGCTGTCCTTCTGGTGAAGGTCGGCATTCTTGGACTGGGCGGGCTCGCAGACCTCCAGCTTGGGCCGCTTGCCGCACATCGCCATGCTGCTGGTGCGCCCGAGAGGGAAGCAGACGGGCAGGGAGCCGGTGCGAGTAGCAGTCATTGTTAAAAGGTCAAACTCTGCGTGGTACTCGTTGATTGACGCTTAAGCTGTTGCGGGCTGTAAGTCGTGCCTTTGTGCTTTTCCTTTCGGTGTGATTATAGCTCTGTTGATCGATAGTTTTATATGGATAGTTATCAATGTTGCTATGAAATGCTGATATAGCTGGAGCGCATTGGTTGCAAGCTGACCCAGGTCGACATGTACAGCCCCTTGCGGTTGGCAGTCGGCCTGCTCGACAGTCGCGGACGATGTCGATGTCGATGAACGCGGAAAGCCAGACAGGACGGCAGTGGATTAATAATCATCATCATAAGCTTTGGCTTTATAACCAAGGGGGCACTTGGAGCATTCCAGGCTGACGGACAGCCGAACTCGACGGAAGTTGGCCGATGAAGCAAGAGTGCAGTCAGGAACCCCAACCTGCCTTGTGGTGGTCACCACGTCCTCCTCACCCGCGCATTGGCGCATCTGTTTCATACAGTTGTCGGACATACGAGCTTCCGTCTCCTGCTTTGCAGCTACGTGAACCTGGAGAAGCAAAGGTAATGGGAGCTACCTGTTGAGCAGCTCCCCTGCCTGTGCGGCACCCACGAACGCACGAGCCGAAAGTGGAACAGCTTGTGGTCCCAAGAACGCCCAACCCATTCATCAGCAGGTTACAGCCGACAATCGCTCGTGTGCATCCACAAGCTCGAGGTCTAGGGTGGCAGGAACCGGCAGGAGGTGACGAGTGGACACCAGGCAAGCCACAGCGGCGAACTGCGATGAACGAAGCTGCGCCACAACCCCAGCGGGCCACCGGACACGCGGCTCAGCACGAGACAACCCACTGACACAGCACCTCATGTATAGAGCATCATTTCAACCTGCAGCTGCCATGGAATTTTAGACACAAAACAAAACACCGCGCGCAACCAGAAGGACAACCCAGAAGCAGCAGGACCCTGCCCCCAACACAGCACTGCATGCACCCACCACGGCTTTGGTGCTGCTAACAGAGGAAGCAGATGGGCCGGCAGTGCCCAAGCAATGCAGCCACCCTTACAGTAATCAGTGTAAACAAGATGCCGCTGTTGCAGCGGCCGCAATCCACCGCCACGATCGCCAGCCCACACCCCTCCCCGTGCCCGCCCGCTACGGCCACATCCCACCTCGATGGCCCGCGCACGACACCAACACACCGGCCCCAGCACGAGTAACAATGGATGGCTTGAAGACTCAGACGAGCACCACCGACCGACACACCGAAATGCCCTCCCTAAAATCCTGCTCACCTCGTGTAGTGGCACGTGCATCCCTCATGCCCTCGAAACGCAACCCAACAGACACACGTGCGTGCTCCCGGACAAAAGGTTCCCAAGCATGGCGCTGGGCAAACCCAGGTGCCCACTCCCTCATAACCCGAGCTGCCAGCCATGCCACGCCAAACATGACATGGCTGCTTGCACACTGAGGAAGGGGACGCAACTGCTGCTCCGTGAGGGAGCAGCTTCCATGGCGCCGCTGCGTCTCCATGCACCACAGCGCAATACTCTGCTGCTTCCCTACCGCACACCATGCCGCTACTGCTGCTCCATCATCACAGCTCATCATGGTCATCCAAGTGCTCATCGTCACCGGGCACGCCGCCACTCCTGTCGTACACCCGGGCGATGACGGGGCTGGCTATCCCTTCCACCTCCTTAAGCCTCTCATGGTACTCCTCGGCGTCTGCAGGCAAGGGCGCATGGGGTGCGTGGGTTCAGCACGGCAACTGACCGTGGCCATGGGGCCATGCTCCTCAGCCCTGGGCGGCCGTCGCACTGCGACCTGGTAAAAGCATGCCGCGTCCGTGCCTTTGATCCCTGCCCACGGGTGAGCGGCTAAGCAGATGCCTAAGAGAATCCCACGTGGGACGTGACCATGCGCATGCCGAAACTCTGCCAATGAAAGGTAAAGATACAGGGAGCGGCGCGTATATAGCCATGCATACCTTGGAGAGACGGAATGCAAGAGCCATGCATGCTAACCCACCCACACGGCCCAGGCACAGCCGTGCGCGCATGCACGAGCAGCCGGTTCAGCAGCCCCGCCCGTGCTGCACTCATAACCCGCCCCCGACCCACCAGCGTCAGGGTTCTCGTCAAGCCACTCCAGGGCCTCCTTGACGGCGGCGGTGATCTCCTCCTTGTCGTCCTCGTCGATCTTGTCCTTCATCTTGTCCTCAACGGTGCTCTTCATGTTGTAGCAGTAGGTCTCCAGCTGGTTACGGGCATCAATCTTGGCCTTCACAGCCTTGTCCTGCTCCGCAAACTCCTCAGCCTCCTTGACCATGCGCTCAATCTCGTCCTGGCTCAGGCGGCCCTTCTCAGCCGTAATGGTGATCTTCTCCTTCTTGCCGGTGCCCTTGTCCTCAGCAGCCACGTTCAGGATACCGTTGGCATCAACCTCGAAAGTCACCTCGATTTGGGGCGTCCCGCGGGGAGCAGGAGGAATGCCGTTGAGGTCGAACTGGCCCAGCTTGTGGTTGTCCTTGGTCATGGCGCGCTCACCCTCGAACACCTGTGGGAGGGGCCGTGTGGTCGGGAAAAGGGTTTTGCGGAGTAGAATGGGCGGCGCTGTAACCGGGTGAGGCTACGCCACAAGCAAGGCACGTCCTCCCACCCCCCAGGCGTACATGGGAAGCCACAGCGGCGTACCCAGCATCCAACTCTCAGCGGGCTTCCGCAACAGCACGCCCCTCCTAGCACCATCACGTATACCACAGCACGACGCCACCCCAACTACCCACGCCGTGGCCACCTACCCAGCGTCAGCGCTGCGTCCCCACGACCCCACACCCGTGCATGCCCGCTGCATCTTGCTGCTCATGCACAACACGTACGACACGCACCCAATGATGCATGCACCGAAAAGCCCAAGAAGCGAAACGCACCTTGATGGACACGGTGGGCTGGTTGTCAGTGTAGGTGGTGAACACCTGGGACTTCTTGGTGGGGATGGGCGAGTTGCGCGGGATGAGCTTGGTCATGACGCCACCCGCCGTCTCGATGCCCAGCGACAGCGAGGCCACGTCAATCAGCACAATCTTGTCCGTCTGCTCGTCGCCTGTGGCGGTTGGGGCGTACGCGTCAGCAAAGCGGAGAGGCTGCAAGTAACCTACCAGCCAGAACCGTACGACAAAGGAGGAGGGATGCTGTGCGACTAAGCCACGCCTCATGGCTTTGCTGTGCAGAGAACCGAAAGGGGCCAAAGCCCGACTAGCAGTAGCCGCCATACACTGAACATATGCACCGCTCCCAGCCCCAAGAGCAGAACACCCAAAGCACTCCTCTGCCCAAAGCCCCTCTGTAACTGTACCGGCAACGTCAGTCAAGACCCCGCGCCCTCCTCACCCTCGCCGCCCAGGATGGCACCCTGCACAGCCGCGCCGAACGCCACGGCCTCGTCGGGGTTGACCCCCTTGTTGGGCTCCTTGCCGTCGAAGTACTCCTTCAGCAGCTCCTGCACCTTGGGGATGCGGGTGGAGCCGCCCACCAGCACGATCTCGTCGATCTCGGACTTCGTGAGCTTGGCGTCCTCCATAGCCTGTATGAAACAGCAGCGAAGCGAAGGTCCTAATCTCAGCACATGCAGAGAAGTAGTTTAGCAGCGGCCAAAACAGCGGTGTGCGTCATCTGCAAGGGTGGCTTACAGGTTACAGCTCGGCGTACTGCATCGCCCCAGTAAAGCGACGTCAACCATGGGGGGCCCGTACCAGCGCGTGCGTACAGCTCACGGCACAGACAGCTGCACGCCGTCCCGCTTGGCTTACTAAAGCATACGTACCGCGCCCCACACCGCACCCGCAGCCCACCTCCTTAGCGGGGCCCATGTGCATGCACCCAGCGGTGGGCAGTCCTGCACGGCGCAACAACGTGCACCCACTAGAGACAGTACCACGCCCCGGATTACGTTCCCAGCCCACCTTCTTGACGGGGCCCATGGTCTTCTTGAACAGGTCCATGTTGAGCTCCTCGAAGCGGGCGCGGGTCAGCGGCTCCGACAGGTCAATGCCGTCGTGCAGGGCCTCAATCTCCACGCGGACCTGTGCGGGCACCATAGTGCACGAGGCGTATGAGAGAGGGCTACAGCTTGTGTAGGACAAGCGGCATCCCACGCGGGTTAAGGGTGAGATGCATGGTGGTTTCAGGCAGTGGTAACGCCTGTGAGATGCATTTGCATTTGCTAACCCATGATCCACCCGGCGCTTTGGAGACGCCCCACAGCTTTACACCAGGCTTGGGTGCAGAGGTCACCCAGGTTCACGCACCTGGTGCTGGCTGGACAGGGCACGCTTGGCGCGCTCAGCCTCCCGGCGCAGCTTCTGCAGCGCGCGGGCGTCCTTGCTAACATCCTTGCCGTACTTTTTCTTGATCAGCTTGATGAAGTACTCCATCACGCGCTGGTCGAAGTCCTCACCACCCAGGTGGGTGTCGCCGTTGGTGGACACCACCTGGTGGGGCAGCAGCCGGCAGGCAGTAGGTCGCAGCGTGCGGTGTTTGACCGGTCCGTAACATAGGGTGCGAAAATACCAGGTCACAGGTTTCATAGGGCTTGTCACGGAGCGCGGAGTCAGCGACATGCCAATGGCCGCATTCCCAACATGCTGCGCTCCACGTGTCTGCGGCAAGGTTGGCCACGCCGCAACCGCCATCATGGCACGTGGGCCCTGGGCCTGCCCCAAATACTCCGTCCTCGATGGCCAGGATGGACACATTCAACACTGAACTCCCCCTAGTACACGCCCGGCCCTCCCCAGCCCAACACCCTTCCGTCCCTGCGACACCACACCACACGTGCGCCTACCCACCTCCAACACACCGTCCCGACGGCCAGGCCCACTGAAGCCCCACCTTCTTATCCTTGTCTTGCTACACGCCACACGCTTTTGTTACTCCTGCACTGCACCCTGCTGCACGTATCAGTGCCCACCTCGAACACGCCGTCCTCGATGGCCAGGATGGAGACGTCGAAGGTGCCTCCCCCCAGGTCGAACACCAGCACGCGCTGCTCCCCCTGCAGCTTGGTGTTGAGGCCGTAGGCCAGCGCGGCGGCGGTGGGCTCGTTGATGATGCGCAGCACCTCCAGGCCAGCGATGGTGCCTGTGCGCGGGGCGTGGGGTAAGGTGTGCGTGCGTGGGTTAGTGTGTTGGTCAGGGACGTGGCTTTGTGGTAGTGGGCTCGTTGATGATGCGCAGCACCTCCAGGCCCGCGATGGTGCCTGTGCGCGGGGCGTGGGTTAACGTGTGCGTGCGTGGGTTAGTGTGTTGGTCAGGGACGTGGCTTTGTGGTAGTGGGCTCGTTGATGATGCGCAGCACCTCCAGGCCCGCGATGGTGCCTGTGCGCGGGGCGTGGGTTAACGTGTGCGTGCGTGGGTTAATGTGTTGGTCAGGGACGTGGCTTTGTGGTAGTGGGCTCGTTGATGATGCAGGGCACCTCCACGCCCGCGATGGTGCCTGCAGGTGGCAGTGCGGTACAATGTGGTTGGCACGTGGGTTGATACAACGTTGACTAGGTGCTGGCCTGTTGCCGGCGGAATGGAAGGCGCGGGCGAAGTCACGCGTGTCAAGGTAGGCAGCCTGGACATGGCTCAAAGCCGCAGGTTTCCTTGCATTCTCTGCAGCGATTGCTGCGGGTATACCGTACTGCGGTATACCGTGCTGCGGGTATACCGTACTGCGGTATACAGCGATTACTGCGGGTATACGGTGCCGCGCGTTGCGCCTACGGACGCACAGCAGCGCACAACATCTGCCGCACGGGTGGATGCACCTCTACAAACAGCCAACCAAGCCAAACGTCACCAACCGCCACCAGTTGCCCACCTGCGTCCTTGGTGGCCTGCCTCTGCGCGTCGTTGAAGTAGGCTGGCACCGTCACCACGGCGTGCTTGACGGGGCGGCCCAGGTAGGCCTCGGCCGTGTCCCGCATGCGGCCCAGCACCATGGCCGAGATCTCCTCGGGGCTGAACGTGCGGGCCGTGCCGTTGACCTCAACCGAAACGTACGGCTTGCCGTTGCGGTCGACGATGTCGTACGACATGAGCTTCCTGTCGCGCTGGACCTCTGGGTCTGTGAAGCTGCGGGAGAGGGGGTTTGGGGATGGGGGAGAGGGGAGGCTGTTGTGAGGGTGTGATAGCCGGGGAAGAGGTTTTGGCGGGCAGGACGAGGGAGGGGCGGACACTGGACAGGGAAAGCAGGCAGGGAGCGCCAACCGCAGTTGGGGCAAAACGCAGAGGCGTCTGTGCAGCAGTAGCAGGGGAGGAGGGTTTTTGCCTTGAACACGCAACATGGTGAGTGGTTAAGCCCTAAGGCTGTCCATCTAGTAGCGAGGATGTACCGACCCGGGTGGCTGCTACCACGTGCTACCCTCCAGAGGGCTGCTGCATGCACCAGCGCAACTGCTCGCCCTTGACACGTGGCAGTAAAGCCGTTCGTGCTTTTGTGCCGTGGTGCCCCGAGGCTGCTGCCCAGCACCTCACCTGCGGCCGATGAGTCGCTTGACGTCATACACGGTGCGCTTGGGGTTGACAGCCGCCTGGTTCTTTGCGGCCTCACCCACGAGGCGCTCGGTATCGGTGAAGGCGACGTAAGAGGGCGTAATACGATTGCCCTGGTCGTTAGCCACAATCTCCACGCGACCGTTCTTGTAGACGCCCACACAACTGTAGGTGGTGCCCAGGTCGATTCCAATGACGGGGCCCAGGTTGGGCTTTTGTGGGGCCGCAAGGCAGCAGCAGCAAGAGGCTGCTAACGCGACGGCCGCGCAAGCGAGAAGCACATCTGGAAGGTCGGAAGTGGATGAAAGCGGTGTTAGGTGGTTTGAGAAGCTGTTCAGTGAATAGGGCGGAGCGTGCGTCAGGGCATGGGCAATCCCAGCGTGCGTCACAAAAAGCAGAAAGCCCAAGCACGCCCGTGGTGCTGCAGGATAGTTGCGCTGACTACGTACAAGTACTGGAGACACACCTCTCCTGTGCTTGCGGCCAGCTGCATGTAGACGAGACATCTTGGGGGTGACTAAGGTTGCGACGATTAGGCTTCTGTGTCGGTTAACGGCGCAGTGAACAGGCTATCCCGTGCTGTCTTTTTGTTGATATAATGCGAAGGCTGAGGGCCTTTTATTGCGTTTCGTAGGCCCCTGGGATGCTGTTCTGTGAGATATCGCGGCCCCGTGCCGTGCAGGACACGCTGTTCGTGCTGCTGTCCTTTACGCTGCACACCGTGTCCCTGCCTAGTTAAGGTGATAGCGCAATAATTTCTTCTCTTTTCATATTATGTTGGAATCAGCTGCGCGATGAGTCCTGCCTTGCGGCAAGTAATTTCGTCGCGCACTTTGAACGTTCGAAAGTCAGCCACCACCCACGACACTAGCCCGTCTGGATTCCACCCTGTTCTCCTTTTGACCGCCAGAGCTAATCTATTTTGTAGCAAGCTATGTTTACAGCTGCAGCGGTAGGCATGCTTCAGGCAACCACGCATCCAGGCATGCCCCGTGGGCAGGCCCCTAACAAGCACCGCGGACAAGCACGTAACCGACATGCCTGCACCCCAGAAAGCGCCCGATGGCTCCCCTACGTCTCACTTACAGGATCCCTCCCTACCACCCGCAGGTCCACCTGCTAGTCGTGTGAACACGTCGGGCCCCCCAGTCCCCACTCGCGCGCTCCCTCCTTTACACCCTTCGTGCCTTAACCCCACCCCACGCGTTAGCGCCCCGGAGGCCATCATGCTCACTATAAGTCAGACTTGGCCACTTACCCTGTTATGTGTCAGGTGTAGGAGGGTCCTGCTCCGGTCTGCGGCAGAGCTCGTCTCCGTCCGCCAGGCCGTTGCTGGAGCAGGGGCGCGTGGACTGGCAGCTCCAGCTAGGACCTCCATGCCCTCGTGCTGGTTCACACCCAATACGGTAACATTTTTGCCACGCAATTGAAGGTGCCCAGGTGTTGTGAGTAATGCTGCGCCAGGCTGCACGCCCCCCTTGTGAATGTCGGCAAGGGGGCAACCAGGCAGTAGCAGGAACGAGGGCCTGCACCCCTGCATAACTGGCCCGGCGCACTGCTCAGGGCGGACTTCAATCCCATGACACTGTCTTCGTTGTGCAATTGACTTTGTGGCCGACATATTCGTGTTCTCGGCACACTTCGGATGTCACAGTCTGTTGTGGATTAAGGTCCTTCGCCTAAGTCAGCACACTGCTAACAGCTTGTATGCAGCGATTTCGTGACAATACCAAAGCACTGGTCCCATGCAGCTGCGGAGAACGGTTTCAAGGCTTCGGAGCTGCACGCGGGTGCGAGGGAGGCGATTGATGCATTGATCAGTAGGCATGGCACTGACAATGAGTATACATGTTACATTAAATATGACGCAACATGTTTCGGGTGCGCGCACTTTTCCACTTGTTGTGCGTTGTTGTGCGGACGGACTGATTTGGCACTGACGTACTGGTTGGAACCTGTGTCAACAGTATAGCTAACTGGGGATAGAAGTTAAGGATAAGCGTGTCTTAGCCAGCGGGCACCGGAGCCCTTCACTCACGGGAGGCGGTCCATCGCTCTAGCCCTGGACGTTGGTTCCTAAATCGAGGGCAAAGGAACGAATCTAGATCACTTCCAGGTCCTTCACACTACGGCTCAGGGCTCGCGCGGCTCCTAAATCCGTTGTCGGGTGCTGTGTGTGAGAGGCGTCTCGCCATTAGGCATCCGCCACCATGCCCTTCGGCCAACTCGTGGTCGGGCCGCCCGGCAGCGGCAAGACCACATACTGCCGCGGCATGCAGCAGTTCATGCAAGCAGCTGGCAGGAAAGTGGCCATCGTCAACCTGGACCCCGCCAACGAGCAGCTGCCGTACGAGGCCGCTGTGGACATCTCAGACCTGGTGTGCCTCGAGGAGGTCATGCGGGAGCTGAAGCTCGGCCCAAATGGAGGTGGGATACAGTGCAATTATGCTATGGCTGTGGATCCCAGGACGGCCCAATTGGGGTGGGGTGACAGCCCAGGGTTGAATGCGCGGTGCCATGGTGCTACACCGGCCCATGTGGGGGAGGGGCGGCTGGGCCAGGGCGCAGGCAGCTGCGACTCACGCCGTGGGAACCAGCGCTCATGGCCCAAACCAGCAGTACTCGGACATGGGTTGATTGGGCTTGCATCGCCGGACGACGGTACCGCTTGCTGTCGGTCTTCGTGCCTCCCAAGCGCAGCAATGGACACACCGCTGTGATACCCTCCTTCCCCGTACCCCTTCCCGTGCCCCTCCCGTAACCCTTCCGCAACCCCTCCTGTAACCCTTCCCGTACCTCCCGCTCCGTAACCCTTCCCCGCTCCTCCCCAGGCCTCATCTACTGCATGGACTACCTGGAGCAGAACATGGACTGGCTCAAGGAGCAGCTGGCGCCCCTGGAGAAGGGTGGGCGGGGCCAGTAAGGGCTCCTGGGTGTGCGGCTGTGTGTTGGGTGTGGCCCGTCGCTTTTGTGGATTTGCAGACGGCTGCTGCATGCCAGAGGCACGGGACCGGCAGCGTGACCAGGGGTGGCTGCTTCGTGTGCACACCTGGCCCCGCCTGGCTGCCCACGCGGCGTTGCTGCCGCTGCTCCATACGCTGCCGGGATAGCAAGAGTCCGCGCGACCCCGGCGCTTCCGCTCGCCCATCACAACACACCTCCACTCCAACATGAGCTACGCTCTTCCGCTCAGGCCCCACGCCCCCGTTGCGTAACTATGGTCTTCCGTGTGTATGTGTGCAGAGGACACGTACCTGCTGATCGACTGCCCCGGCCAAGTAGAGCTGTTCATGACGGCAGGCTCGCTGAAGCGCGTCGTGTCCACCCTGACCGACACGTGGCACTACCGCCTGGTGTCCATGCAGCTGGTGGACGCACACCTGTGCACCGACCCCGCAAAGTGGGTGTGGGTTAGCGCTGGTATGGCTTAGGGGCTGGCGCATATTGCTCGTCCGTGTCTATGCAGCTGCTGGACGCATGCCTTTCCACCGACCCAGCAAAGTGTGTGTGGCGTGTGGGTTAGGGCAGGTGTGGCTGAGGGGTTTGTGCATGTTACTATTGGTGTCCATTCAGCTGGTGGACAGACACCTGTGCATTGACCCCGCAAAGTGGGTCTGACGTGTGGGTTAGTTGTGTCTAAGGGTTGAGGCCACGTTGCTTGCCCGCGTGTATGTGGATGGCAGGCGCTCACGCCCGTGCACAGGTCCTGCAAAGTGAGTTGCGGAAAGTGTGAGGTGGCGCAGAAAGTGTGGGCCACGGAGACCGTGCTGCAGGCGAGGAATGCGACACTACCACGCTGGCAAACCAGTATCGTCCTGTGGTCTTTGCTTGGACTGTCTTCCACTGTGAACATTGTAGTGTTTCGGCCGGTGTGCTGCCGCTGCACCTGCTGTGTATTAACAACCCCAGGTACATCAGCGCGCTGCTGCTGTCGCTCAACACCATGCTGCACCTGGAGCTGCCGCACATCAACGTGCTGTCCAAGATCGACCTGGTACGGCAGTACGGCAAGCTAGGTGAGGTGCACGGGCACGTGCGTAGTTAGCGCCGTACAAAGCAGGGGCTGCTGCTCGCCGTCCGAAAGTTGCAAGCGCAGGCCGATTCAGTCGTGCTCTTGTCCTTGGATGCTGTGTGCTGCATGTACATGCTGTTGGGCCCATGTGCTGCCAAGAGCCCTCCGCAGTCTATGACGAACGGCCTCCTGTCCCAAAGCCGCAATCCTGATGACGCTCTGTACCGCTGCCTTGCATGTTTGCTGCTTGCTCCCCGCTCCATCTAATGCAATATCAAGACTTCAAGCTGGACTTTTACACCGAGGTCCAGGACCTGGGATACCTGGTGCACGCCATGGGCTCCAAGCCCTTCTCACAGAAGTTCAGGTGGGCTGCGCGCTCGGGGCATGGGGTCCTGTCCCGTCGCTGCTGCTGTGGTAGGACGGGGTGTGGGTGCGTTGCTATTGCGCTGTGGCAGCGCTGGCGCATGGCGTGGGTAGGAGTATAACCCAAATGGTATGTGGCCTAGGCGAGATGCAGGATTTGTTTGGCTGAAGGATCGTTCGGACGGGTGCGGGCATGTTGCTGCTGCGCTGTGGCAGCGCTGTACGGCCTTGGTACGGAATGTCACCCTGTGTGTAGCGGTATGTGGTCTAGGCGAGGTGCAGTGGATGGTCCGGTGAGTAAGACGAGCTCTTTGTAGCGTTGGGCGCTCATCGCTGTCCAATGTACGATACCATTTCAGCAAGATGGGCCGCGCCAGTGTTGGCCCTGTAAACACAGCGTATGTGCCAGCGCGGCACCTGTACATACGGGCCTTGCGTCAACGGCGGTCGCTGTGCAGGAAGCTCAGCAAGGGCCTGTGCGAGGTGGTGGAGGAGTTTGGGCTGGTCAGCTTTGTACCGCTTGCCGTACAGGTGAGGCGCCGTACAGGGCAGGGACCGAGTTTCTTGCCTCATCTGGGCGCTCCGAACGACCACATAGTGTGTGGCCTGTCGGGTGGCATGTGCAGGCCCTTGCCATACGGCCCTGGATCTAGCATTCCTGCACACACCGTCCCAGCTTTGGTACCGTTGTTGTAAGGTGCCCGGTTGCTCGCGAGCCGCCTGTCGCGCATAAGCCACTGCCCGCAACTCTCACGAGCGGGCGCTGCATACATGAGCTCCGTGCCACGTGCTGCACACTGCACTACTGTATGTCGCCCGAAGTTGCCATGAACCACCCATATGCTGCCACACTTTCTACACGTGTCATATTCATCGCACGCGCGCAGGACAAGGAGACCATGGCGCGGCTGGTGGTGCTGGCCGACAAGGCCAACGGCTACTGCTTCGCCACCCTGCGGGGGCACACGCCGTACCCGCCCGAGGTGCTGTACAGCAGCGCCGCGGACAAGGACATATGGGCCAGCCTGCAGGTGGGCGGCCGTACGGCACACGTGGTGCATGCATTCTTTGTGCGGCATTACTCGAGGCCGGCCGGAAGGCTGCGAGGCTGGGACAGAGTGCCGTGGGGACAACGCCATGTGGGCAAGCGTCCGCATGGGGTGAGAGGATTTGTACGGTAGTGATACGGCAATGGTCATGCATGGCCACTTGCGCGGAGTTCAGAGTGTGGGTTGTGGCGTGTGGGAGGCTGTGCTGGGTTGACCGGTTGGCTACCTAGGACCAGGCCGTTGGCGGGCGCTGGGCCAATGGCCGATCTGCACCGCACTGCTACGCGACACGTGCTGCTCACGCCTGCTGATGGCGGTGCTGGACTCATACTATCCGCTGGTTGTGTCCTTTGCTTCCCTGTTCTGCAGGAGAAGTACATCGACGGAGAAGTTCAGGAGCGGCACGCGGGTGGCGGTGGGCAGGAGCGGGAGGGCGCGGGAGGTGCGGGCCAGGGGCAAGGAGGAGGCGCGCAGGCGGGCGGCGATGAGGGCGAGCAACGTGGGGGCGACAGCGCACCGGAGGGCTACAAGTGGGCACGGGGGAGCGGGAAAGGCAGCAGAACGGGTGCAGAGGCGACCACTTAGGTCTAGGGGGAGGCAGAGGTTGTGGGAGAGAAGGGAATGTTCGGGTAGGGGTGGGCTTTACAGGCGCAGATGCGAGCGGGGTTTTGCTGCGTTGTTTGCGGCAAGGATGGATTGGTTGAAGCCCGGTTTGCGGCAGCAAGTTGTGGCTGCAAGATAGCACGCTTGCAAGCCGGTACGGGTTGACTTTCACGTTGAAGCTGCGAAGGCTTCCCCCGGCCACATAGGGGTTTGTGATGCCAGGAGGTTGCACATGCATCAACAGCATTCTGCGCACACGAACCGTGTTGGGGCATGCCATGTTGGCAACGGCTGCACGGCGAGGAACGCCCCCACCTGCGGGATGTGGCCTCTCGAGGCCTACTTGAAGAGACACGCCGGAAATTGTCCAGGAATGAATGCAAGCTGCAGCTTCACCATTGGTCGCGTCAGTCGAGCAAGTGCACGGAGGCGGTCGCATGACTTCTCAACTGCCAGTAAGCCCCGCAGCACCGATGCATGGCGCGCGGCCCAGAGCGCTTCGGCCATGTAAGGCAGTGTGCAGAAAACATAGCAACCTTGGTGTGAAGATTCAGTGCTTCAAAGTAATCCCACGCTAGCGTGCTTGCCTGAAGTACAGGCAAACCGACACGCACTCGCCTGCTGTGAATCTCGAAGCCGTGTCCAGCCACCTAGCTTTTCGGTATTATGCTTCACTACGTATCAGCACACCTGTGAGAAGGAGAATTATGGCTGCCGAACGGTTGGCAAGGGCGGCGAGTCTGGCACATCGGTTGTCGTCCCGGGCCAGCGCCTTGCCCGCGACCAAGGCCGATGCGCCGGGACTCAAGAAGGCTATGGGCAAGCTGCAAGCTGCCCTGTTAGAAGCTGACGACGAGCTGAACACGCTCGCGTCCGAGGAGAGCGTCTCGGTAAGGGCGCAGGGAACATCGGACGCAAGAAGGCGAGCCGACCCATGGGCCCGACAAGGGCCAACCTGCAGACGTGCCACAAGCTGTGCCAATGATATGGTATGCAGGCCCTGTGTGATGCTCTGGGCTCTTGCTTGTCGGCGCTCGAAGTCTGCGCAACCGCCCAGTCGCCCACTGCCGTCCTCCTGACGTCAGGTGCGCGCAGACGAACGCAAGTCCCACCCCCCTGCCCCTGTACACGTGCCTTCCTGCAAACCTGCCCAAATGCAGTCAGACCAATGCTGCCGCCACTTGTTGTACCATTTCCGCTCGCCTTGCAACACTGGCCGTAACTCCTGCAGCAGGAGCGGCACCACTGCACCACCCTCCGCTGCCCTGCCCTGCCCTACCCTACCCTCACGCCCGCCCGTTCGTCCCCAACGCCCAGGACCCACGGCCCGACGCCTTCGTGAGGCCCTCAGCGCCACCGCCAGCACCGTGGAGCAGCTGTCCCGGCTGCTGCTAGAGAACGACTGCGACAGCGGCGGGGGCGAGGCGCTGCGCGGCGCGTGTGCGGGCCTGCGGGCCGCAGCCCTGCCCGCCCTGGACGCACGTGCAGCTCGGGCGCTGGCGCTTGGCGTCAGGCTGGCGGCACTACACCAGCAGCAGCAGCAGCAGAGGAAGGGGGATGGGGCTTCCCTTGGTGGTGGCGTGAAGGGCAAGCAGCATGGGGCCATGGTGGCTGGTGCAGTGCGTGAGGCGCTGGCGGTGGAGGGCGTGGCGGCGGGGGAGCTAGAGGACCCGCAGGTGGGTAAGATGACCGGGGTAGGGGGCTGTGGGGCCGTACACTGGGTTCTGTGGGGAGGGGAGGGACGCGGAGCCAACGCTAGCCAGGAGCGGGGGTGGCCAAGGGCAGGTGTTGACTCGGGAGAAACGTCGCAGGGCGTGGTGCAGATGCTGGGGCAGGATTCGTCGATTTTGCGTGTGAAACGTCGTGTTAGCCACGCAGCATTGGGGCCCAGGATGTTTACCCCACGTAGCTCACTGTCGCTCCTGTTGTCCCCTTCCCACAGCGCTGCTTGCGTCTCAGCCAGGAGGTATCCTCCCTGGCCTCGACCCCCGGCGTCCGCCGCCGCCCTCACCCCCGACGAGCTGGCTGCCGTGGGGCTGCTGGCGGGGGCGCTGAGGGGCATGGCGGAGGAAGGGGCGAGCGCAGCTACTCGCCGGGAGGCAGAACCCAAAGCAGCAGCAGCAGCTGGAAAAACGGCAGCGGTGGCGGCGCCGCGCAGGTACCGGCCGGCGCTTCCCCGCTCCTTCGTGTGCCCCATCACGCATCTCCTGATGCGCGACCCTGTGACCACCGAGGCGGGGTTTTCCTATGAGCGGTCGGCCATTGAGGAGTGGCTGCGGACGCACAACGTGGATCCTCAGTACCGTGAGTACGGAGATGGCACGTATATCGCATTAGCACGCCGTGCTGTGTTTGGTGCGCTCCACCACGCTGCGCACGACCGGGCCATCACGGCCACGTGGCAGCGTAACACGTGGCATGACACACGTGCCTGCCTGCACGCCTGCATCTGGGCTAGGTATAACATACAACTCAACATACCGCTTCTGTATGACGTGCCTTTTACGGTATCCATTTTGCCAACGGGGTCTGGCCTCTTCCGGTTGTGCAGCTGGGAAGCCCCTGGCCTGTACGGCGTTGCTCACATCCACCAAGCCAACACGGTTGCTGCTTTGCTCTGCCTCCTGTACACAGCTGGGGAACCGCTGGCCTCCAAGTCCCTCAAGCCCAACCGGGCGCTTAAGGGAGCCATCGCCGAGTGGCTGTCGGACCTGGACATGTCGTACGACGACTTCGACAGCGTATCAGGGGTGAGCCATGTACGGTAGCCCTGACCCCAAGGCCCCGGACACTTACTGCGTCTAGTTCAAGTGAAGCTCTGCCATCTGCTGGTGCGTGCCCCACCGTACGCAGCCAATGGACGCACTGATCACGAAAGCGTTGTGTGTTTCCGTGCGGCAGGCGCTTGAAGAGCTTCGTACCTATGTCACCTGCTGATGCATCCGCCTCCGTACGCAGCCCATGTACGCATTGGTTACTGAGTCGCTCCCTGCCTCCGTGCGTGCGGCAGGCGCTCGAAGGGCAGGGCTCCTCGCCCGGCGCACCCAACGACCTAACCAACTGCAGCAGCGGCAGCGCCAGCGGCAGGGCCAGCAGCAGCCTAGCAGACACGTGCAGCTCCGCCGCATACGCCGCCTCGCCCGCCTACAGCACGTTCGCGGGCGTCACGAAATGGGAGCAAGTGACAGACATGGATGGGGCGGCCAAGGCGCACCTGAAGGCGGCGAACGTTACGCCAGCGGTGGCGCGCGCGCTCACGGAGGAGCTGGGTGAGTGTGAGGGTGGGGCGGGCTACGGTGTGGGTGAAGGCAGGGTTTAATAAGACGCTACTGACTGGGGGACGGACAAGGGGAGCGGGTACCGTAGGTGGTCAGGAACGGATTGGCTGCTTGTTCAGGCACTCTGCGGGCAGCATGGGGGCGGGAGTGGTGACAAGCGTGCAGTGGGCTGGTGAAGGTGCTTGAGGTGACCCGGTGCCTGCAGAGGGGGCGGCCTGCCATACACGTACCTGCCAAACCGTGTACCGTAATAACCCTGCGCTCACGGTGCATGTACGGTATGACATCGCTATATATACTTGGGAATGTGCTGGTATGCCTCCCCAGGTGCCGTCACCCTGGCTGACCTGGTGGAGGGTGCGGTGGAGGAGGATCACGTCAAGGCCCTGCGCCTTAAGCCCCTGGACCACCGGCGCCTCATGCAGGCGGTCAAGACAGCGCAGCAGGGCGCGGGACAGCAGCAGCCGCCGTCGCCCCTGGCGCAGGTGCAGCAGCAGCAGCCAAACGTGTACGGCGACAGCAGCAGGCCTGCGAAGGGGTCACCCTTACCCGGCGTGGCAGCAGCTGCCGCGGCGGCGGGAGTGGCAGCAGCAGCAGCTACTGCAGCAGGCGCGGGGCGACCAGTGGCAACGGCAGCAGCCCCCACTACCTCGGCTCCGGCGGCCGTGGGTGCCGGGGCTGCTCCCGTGCCCGCGCCGCCTGCCTGCATCATTGCGCCGGCTACACCGCCCCAACCGCCGCCCCAACCGCCGCCGCAACCGCTCGCCCCGTCACCGGTGCGGCCGCCGCCTCAGTCCTCACCACCCCTTGCGCAGCCACAGTTCCCACCAGCACCAAGTGCACCGCCGCAGCCCCTGCAGTCGCCGCAGCCGGCACCACAAGCACCACCGCGGCCCCAACCTCTGCAGCCGCAGCAGCCGCCACCCCAGCTGCAGCCGCAGGGCCCCCGGGTAAGGCGTCGTGCGTGTGTCGGCCCGCGCTTGCCACCAAGGCGCCGCATGCGAACAAGAGCAGCTGCAAGTACTGGTGTTGCCGTCCTGACTCATGCGAAACTGTGCAAAGTAGCGGACGTAACAGCATGACTGCCCTTGGCACAGCCTGCACGCAGAAAACTCGACTTTGTTATGTGACGCATATTACTAGTTTGTTTGCCTTGATCATGCGCCCGGTTGTACATACCTACCGTTTACTCTTGCTTTACCTTCCGCATGCACGCAGGTACACGTGTTCGATTACGTGACTGTGGCGCCCGGGTACGCGGCCCTTGAGGACGCCGCCAAAGGTCCCCTGGCCCCCGGGAGGTTCGGGCTGGTGCTGGTGGACGATTGCAGCGACAACAAGCCCCTCAAGGTGAGCATCACAATGCAACAGATGTGTTGTACCGAACTGGCAGCGCAATGTTTGCTGGACTGATCACAGGCAGGGGCTGATCGATGTGCGTTCGCAGTACTGGTGTTGGCCCGGTACCAACAGCGACCGCAACCGCAGTGAAAACTGCAAGCGGCCTATGCATGGAACCTTCTGCTGTGTCCCAGACTAAGGTCATGATTAATGGAAGCACTGAATCTTATCCTGCTGACGGATTGGCGGCACGTGGCGCGTACATGGCACCCTGTGGCTTCTGCAGGTGCGGCCGCTGCAGGCGCCCCTCAACTCGTGGTGGTACCCCCGTGCGGCGCTGGTAACGGTATCCCCCCACGCCGTTCCCGATGCTTTACGCCCCAAGGTAAGCACGGGCATGTTAAAAAATTGGAACACCTGCACCATTCGCAGGCAGACATCAGCATGTCGTGCCGTTGGCCTGTCAGTCTACCAGAACTGCACTGTAGCCTCTGCTCGTAGTCCACTACACCTTGCCGATGGCTAACGGCCCCGCTCTTCTCGCCCCCCGTGTCCCGCACCGCAGTTCCCGCACGACCCCTCCCGCCCCGGCGCCCCCGTGACGCCCTTCACCTCCGAGCCGGGCATGCTGGTGCGGCGGGGGCACGACTGGGCGCACGCGGAGGACAGAAACGGGGAGGCGGGGGAGGTGAGCGACACGTGTGGTACAGCGCGCCCTGTCACCCTCATGCACGTGCCCAACTTACGAAACACGCTTACGGGCGAGTTCATGCTGCACCATAGGAGCAGCGCTGGCCAGCTCTCCGAAGCCTTGCAGTACCGTAGATGCAAAAAACAGTAGCGGATCTGTTAGACAGGTGTAACGCATGCTTGTGTTCCTCCAGGTGGGCATGCTGGTCAGCTCCTCGCAGAACGGCCGCATGTGGCACGTGCTGTGGAACCGCGGCGGCGGGGGCACCTACGCCACAGGCCTAGGCAATCGCTGGGAGCTGTCCCACCTGGAGGTGCCTGTGGCTGTGGCGGCGGGGGCGGGGGCGGGGGAGAGGGCGGACGAGTCCTACTGCAGCGGCGCGCCTGTGGTGGACGAGGCGGACCTGGCTGTGGGTTGCGGCGTGGTGCGGGGGCTGCACTGGACGTGGGAGGAGCAGGACGGGGGCGAGGGCACCCTGGGCAGCGTGCAGCTGGACGACAGGAGGGGTGAGCGGCGGGGGCTAGGGGTGGAAGGGGAAGGGGTGGGATAGGGATGGGATGGGAGGGGAGTGGTATGGGGTGGGGTGGGATGGGGGCACGCTTAAAACGCGATGGGATGGGGGACTGAGAGAAAATGGGAGGCATAGGCGGGTGCTGGGGATGCAGGACTACAGGTGTAAGGCAGGGTCGGTACTGATGGAACGGCAGTGGTCGTTGGTACAGTTATGTCGAGTATCCGTTGCCGGAACGCAAGGGTCACAGCGGTTTGGGGAAAGAGGAGCTGTGCACAACTGGACCACCGCCCGTTTAATTACCACCCAACACACCACGAGGTAACGCTGTGGCACGACCTGGGTTGCTACGGCCTGGATATTCACCACGGCCTGGATATTTTTCGTACATCGTACGGCTAGAAACTACGTTTCTTTACACTGCAGGCCATGTGGCGGTGCTGTGGCCCAGCCACCAGCTGGCCCGCTACCGTGCCTCCATGCAGCACGGTTTCGACCTCAACCACGCCACACGGCCGGGGGAGCCGGTCAGCGTGCACACCGCGCGGCAGGGCGTGCGCGTGACACGTGGCAGGGACTGGAAATGGGGCGGCCAGGACGGCGGAGGGCGCACGGGCGTGCTGGTGCGGCCGGCGGAGCTGGGGTCGGAGGGCGTGATGTGGGTGGTGCAGTGGGACGACGGAGGCAGCAACCACTACAGGGTTGGGCGCGGAGCGGGCAGCGGCTGCGATCTGCAGGTGGGTGTCTTAAGTCTCAGGTGTTGGTTACGTGTGGGGTCCGGTTTGGGTCGAATGTGGAGGTGGACCGGCTTTGATCCGCAGTTGCGTGGGTTGGTCGTGCGTTAGGTATGGTAGGGTTTTATGGTACGTGGGGTGCGGATTGGGTTTTGCAGCAAGCTGCTAGCGGCAGCCTTCGGCCCCTGACCCGTGCCTCCTCCGCTCCATGGCATGCCTGGTGCATGCCCCCCTGGCCCCATGTGTCATGCCGTACAGCGTCGTACACTGCCGTACGCGCCCCTCCGCCCTGCCCAGGTGGCCCAGTACGAGTGTAACGGCGCCAGCGGCACGCTGCACCCCGGCTGCCCCGTGTCCCTGTCATGGGACTACAAGCGGCACGGGGACGCGAGGGAGGGGCCGCTGCAGCCGGGCAAGGTCGGGGTGGTGGTGGAGGATGGGCTGTCGGAGACGGGGGCGTATGTGGTCAAGGTGAGGGCGGTGCATGAACAGGCATGCTCGTTATGGGGTTTTGGAACCCGTTGACTTTGCTGCACAGGGTGTGAGGAGGGACGAGGGCAGCTAGACCTGGGCGAGAGGTCAGGTGTGCATGTGAGCAGGAGAGGATGCAGTACTAGGCGTGACGGCAGCGTCCAATGCCAGGATGCACGTAAGGCACCGTGCAGGCCTTCCTTGCTCTAAGTGGATGTCGCTGTGTCTTAACACATGCTCACAC
>VFQN01000760.1_pt1 | contig 58306 bp, 96 predicted proteins | sample 3512371 | NCBI WGS metagenome assembly VFQN01 (sample SAMN10412370, study PRJNA504923) | tailings metagenome | isolation source: Replicate 2 from Balatoc abandoned mine | place: Philippines: Itogon, Benguet | collected 2017-08-28 | reverse complement strand
GCTCCGCCCCCCCACGCCCCCCCGAGCGGACACCTTGCTGTTGCATTGCCTGGACTGTGCCGCATGCCCTGTGTCGATGCGTGTGGCTCTCCCATCAGCTCCCATCCACCAGCAAGGTGTCCGCTCGGGGGGGGTGTGGGGGTGCGGAGCCCCCCCACCAGCGATTGACATGCATGGCCTGGAGTCCTGGACTGTGCCGTATGCCCTGTATTCATGTGTGTGGCTCCCCCATCGAAAAGCAAGGTTTCCGCTCGGGGGGGGGCGTGGGGGGGCGGAGCCCCCCCACCAGCGATTGACATGCATGGCCTGGAGTCCTGAACTGTGCCGTATGCCCTGTATTCATGTGTGTGGCTCCCCCAACGAAAAGCAAGGTTTCCGCTCGGGGGGGCGTGGGGGGGCGGAGCCCCCCCACCAGCGAAAGTCGAATCCTTGCGGAGAGGCAGGGTTCCACATCGCGGCCCGTGTCAGTCGAACAGGGCCCGTTTGCCCATAGGGAACTGATCCAAGGGATGCTTTAAATGTTAGGGCTATTGCAGTTTGCCTGTTTCAGGCCGGCGTTGCTGCAACTTTTCTGGTCGGCAATGTCAAATGTCACATGTCAGAGCAGTCCGGTCATGCCTCGGGAAAGCCTTGAAGCCTGCGTACGGTGGGCATGTTGGCTATGCATTACAGGCGGCTCGTCGCGACGGAGGCAACCGTCGGGATAACGGTATGCTGCCCGTGCGGGGACTGCGTGCGGAGCCCGCGTGCTGAGTTATACTTAATTCGATGCGGCCTTTTCGCGTCTGGATCCAGACATGCAGAAATACATCGAGACATTCCGAATTCAATGAGCCGCCTTGCCAAAACGCGAGGAAGCTGCGGGAATCTGGCCACATAGGTGTCTAGTGGGGCGGTTTAACCACACAGCAAACGACGGGGTCGTGTGAGCAGCTTCCCGGGTCTCACAGGCGTGGAGGGGGGAAGGCAGGGGGAACAGGGTTGGGGGGAGGGGATGAGCAGGGATGGGGACTGGGCTTCTGGTCTGGTCCGTTCCGTGCAGCAGGCAGACCCACAGAAAGGTTGTTGTGTCTATCCTTGCCAGGCCTGGGCAATGAGTTGTGAGCCGGTGTCAGCGCAAGTGGACGGGACACCGGGGGGCTGGGGGACTAAGGGACGCGCAATGGGGCATTGTTCGGGCAAGGGAGTGCCCCCAGTGGCACGTGGCAGTGGTCATTGGGAGTGAGGGACATTGTTACTAGGTACGCGCCACATGCGATCGTAAGCGTCTTGCATACGCTTTGCTGGTCTTTTGACATACATGTCCTGCGGTGCCAGGGTCGCGGCGAAGGGGATGCCCCTGGGGCAGCTTTGCGCACCGGTGCGCGCGCGAGCAGCGCTCAGCTATGAAGATATGAATGTGTTCTGTTTACGCAGCATTCTTGAAGACGACCACAGCGCCTAAAAGGAAGTCCTGCACGCGCCGATGCGGAGCCACCAGCACCTGAACTCGCGACGAATACACAAAGCGCTTGACGACAATCTGGAAAGGGAGTGTTCTGTCCTCACTGGCGTTGAAAGGTCGCTTTTCGGTTGCGCCGAGTCCGACGTGGACTGTCCCTAATTCGGCTGAGCCACAGGATTTTCGCTTTGCGGTTGGAAAGCGTCGGCGGTTGCAACGGTGTTAGTTACGAAGTCAGTGTGCGATGAGGCTGCTTAAAGAAGCAGGATTTCCCGTCTCTTTCCAAGCCCCCGGTCCTCCAGACACAGCGGCACCACCCAATCCACCTGCACATCCACCGCTTTGCAAACGTTACGGTGCCTAAATGACGTGCTATCAAACTTGGACAGCAGAAAATAGTAATGTTTGGCAAACTATCTCGGTCCGTTGGCCGATGCTGCAGCTGCGACTGGTTCAGGCACCTGCACAACCATGAACGTCACACAGCCCACTCCAACTCAGCCGCCCTCCTGCACGGGAACCCACCACCCCGCATCACAACCATCCGGGCCATGCGGCCACATCCCCATGCTTAGCCATGGTAACTCTTACAGCCACAAGGGCAAGCCCCCAGTAGCAGTCATGTCCTCATCAGTACATTCATTTGAGAGCTGCACTGTACACCACCCTCCAAGCATGCCAGCCATCGTCGTCACCGTCGTCACCACTTCGACGTAGTGGACTTTGCTCGCGCATCGGCTTTCCCTGAGCAGTTACGTTGTTTCTGGCTCAAGGCCACGGGCTGCTCTCTGCCTCCACGTCCGCCACCCACGCGTCCGCCAGGCGCCACATGTCATCCGCCCCCTCCATCCTGCCGTACCTCAGCCCCAGCGCCCGCCGCACCTCCGCCACAGCCCACTGCGCCACGGTCCCCTCCCCCAGTTCAGCCTCCCACTCCCGCCATGCCGCACGCGCCTCCCCCGGCGGTGGCCAGCCCCCCGGCACGCACAGGACGGCCAGTTGCACAGCCGCCTTGATGTGCGGGTCCCAGCCAGGCACCGTGGCGGCGCATAGCTGTACGGCAAGCACCTGCTGCCGTACCTGCGCAGCCCGGTGCCGTGTGTACAGATCTTTGAGCCGCCCCACTCCTCTCCTCCAGCTCATGATCGACCAGCAGAGCTTCTCCTCCACCACGGCGCACACCACCTCGTGGCATGCCGCCGACAGCTGCACCGCCCCAAGCGTCGCATAGCACACCTGGTGCACTGCCTCCTCCTCCTGCTGCCGCTGCTGCTGCCGCTGCCCCGTCGCCTGCAGCGGCACATTGGGAGCAGGAGGTTGTGCAGCCGCCGCCCCCGCGATGTCCCTAGCCACCTGACCCCTCAGCTCCTCCGTCAGGCGGTCCAGGGCAAACGCAAGCTGCGCCAGCGCACCCATCGTGCCCCCCAGCAAATTCGTATCCTCACTGCTCAGCGGATCCGTGCCGCCCATGAACGGTGCTGGTTCTTGTACGGTACGCCCTGCGAGCCCTTGCTCCTTAGGCACCAGCCTCTCCGCCGCCGCCAGTGCCCCTCCCAGCACAGACTCGACCCACGCCTCCGCCTTCCTCCACGCAACCGCCACCTCGCCCTGCCCCTGCCCTTGGCCCTGCCCCATCTCTCCGTCCTGCGCTGCTGCCACGTCCCCTCCCTCGCAGGGGCCGTGTTGGCGTCCGTCCACGTCAAACCCCAGGCGCCAGACTTCGTTGGGCAGCGCGACTACGGCCTCGTCCTCACTATCCAACTCGCCCTTCTTGCGTCAAGACGTTAATTGCTCGTTGGAAATCTCCCTCCATGCCCTCGCCACCTTGCGCAACACCTGCGGCCCCGCCTCCCCCCTGACGCCACGTATGCGGCCCACGCCCGCCTCGCGCGCCGCCTGGTTGGCAAGCGCTACCGCCATTGGAGCTGCGCGCTTGTCCACTCGGTGCCAAGCCCACCGCAGCCTGCACCCGGCGGCAGTGGAGATGGAGTGGCTCTCCATCGCACACCTCGAGCAACTGCACTCGAACCCCCAGTGCTTCAGACGCGCGTGCCGCTCCTGCAGACGAAGGGGGGCGAGAAGCGAAGGCCAAAGCCGCATCGGACACTCTCTGTCCCTGCCTGATCTTACTCAGGCCTGGTGTCCAAAGTTATGACTGTTTACGGATAGCTACAGTCAGCAGTGAACAGTAGTATGACCCCAATGGTACAAATTACATCGCCTAGATTGTGCGCTGGAAGAGGTGTAGGTCCAGACCCCTTGCTTGTATAGAACCATGAAGACAACGTAGGCCCACCGGTCCCGTCGACGCCAGGTCCGTCTCATCGTACAGGTAGGTGACGCACAGCTCGCCGCCGGCCGGGATGGGGCGGGTGCAGCGCACCTGTGGCGTGGGGTGACAGCCGACCCGGCCGTGTGGGTTGCGAATGCGGTGCGGGATGTAGGCGTAATAAGCCTGAGACAGGTGTAAGCAAGCAGAGTTGAGACAGGAGACCTAGCCGTGTGGGTTTTACTGTGAGCGTGCCAAGCGCTGGCCGTGCGTGGTCCAGTTTCGGTGTACGCTGTGTGGCACAAGTGAAGTGCCGTGGAAAAAGGCGCTTGATGGTGGCATGCGACGTTACCAAGGACTTCAGGATGAGCTCATAGCCACCACTCGTGCCCGGAGACCCAACGCGAATACCCTGAAGCGCTGCCCGCCCCTCGCTCCCGCTCACCACCATGCTCTCCCCCAGCACGTAGTTGACGGCGTTGGGTGCACAGCTGTGGTTCGTCCAGCCGTACTCCGCCCACACGCCGAGGTGGGCAGGGCGCAACAGCCACAGGAATGCGCCCTTCCCCCCCCCGCCGCCGCCGCCGCCGCCCTTGCCCTTGGCGCTTTTCAGCTGCTTCTTCTTCTCCGGGTTTCGCCGCTGCTGCATCGCGTATTTGAGTTGCCACTTGTCTGTAATGGGGCTCCTGGCCGCAAGCGCGAGGAATTGGACCGCTGTGAGCTGGTCGGCGGGCATCGTTCCCCCGTCGTCACCCTGCTCCGCCCGGGCTCCGACCAGCACACCAGGGTCCATGACGCTGCCCACGTAGCCGTTGATGGCACTTATCTTCTCCACTTGCTCACGGGTCAGGGATCGGATCCTCAGCCCTTTGCTCAGGACCTGGCCGCTGCCGCTGCCCCTGCTACTGCTGTCGTAGCTGCCGTCACAATCACTGCCGCCGCCGCCGCCGCTGCTGCTGCTGCTGCTGGTGCTGCTGCTGCTGCTGCTGCTGTCTTCCCTGCCCCCGTCCCCAGGACTGCTGCAGGTCCCTGCCTGCCCTGCACCGCCCCGCCGCCTCGGCTGCTCCACCTCATGCAGCTGCTCATGCAGTGCAACTGCATGCGGCGGTTGTGGGGGAGGAGGAGGTGAGGACGAAAAAGAGGGTCGAGGACAACTGGAAGACGAGGCGATGAGACACCAAATTACGGATGACCTTGGCCACGGCAAGGACTGTACGGCTACGTCTTTTACGGACACCGAGAACCACACTAAACCTGCTCCGCGCAGGGACACATCGCCTTCGGCGCCAGATGTACCCGTCATGACGCTGCCGTGCGGTGTTGTCCCCACCCTAACGAACCCCCCCTGCCCCCCGCTGCCCACCCACCTAGGTCGGGGCAGTCCGTCCTGCTGCCAGGTGTCCCGTCGTACGCCAGACGCAGCAGCAGCCGTCTGGCCTGCGGAAGTCTGGGTCGCGCCAACTGGTCCTGCAGCGCGTACTTCATTACATGCCCTGCAAAGCCGTCGTTCGCTTCCCCGAACGCCACCCCCACCGGCTGTGACACCATGACCAGCTCCCCGGGCTGCAGGGGACGGGTGGCCACCAGCCCGCGGCCCTTGCCTGTACGGGAATACGAGACATGCGATGGGTCCCACCGCACGGGTGGTGAGGTACAAGGAGCAAGGTGCCAGGGTCCAAGGTGCCAGGGTCCAAGGTGCCAGGGCAAGACGGCAACACAGGTTTGGGGCAGTGGCAAGCTGCTCACAAGGAGGGAGGGGTATAGGGGTGCTCCTTGTCAGGCTATGGCACGCGCACTAGAACGCGTGATTGAGCACATGTGCAAAGGGCCAGGCTTACCATAGCCCCACCATGCAAAGGACCGGCAGCGGTTCAGGTTGCTAAGCGTGGCACGCCCAACCCAGCCGACGCACCTGGTATCTGAGTCACCTTCACAGGCCCGTAAAATCTTGGCAAAGCGCTTCGACTGCATATATGATGGGTGTCGGAGTCTGCGTGTCTGTCTTGGCGGAGACCATGAGGGCATGGCGGGGTGTAAGCCCCACGCCGTGATAAGCTTGAAGGTCGGGGGTGGCTGGTTACGGAAGGGGCGGCCGGAGCCTGCCGCCAACTGCTCCGGTTGCCGCTCAGCATGCTGCAAATGTGACTGCACGTATTGCTATCACTGCAACCGCATTCCGTCTATAGCTTGTCATAAGTCCCTGTAACGTGTAAGTCATCCACAGCGCGACGAAAGGGCGTGGATTATGGTCTGCGCGTAACATACATGATTCAATTCATACTTATGCAGTACGCTTATGTCGAAGAAAGGGTGGTGGTTGATCGATGCGATTGGGATTTCTCGGCAAGCAGGCAATCTTCCGCGCCAAGCTTCCGAAAAGGCGCACTCGGATTGTGGGCATGTTGGTCGCGGATCGATGTGGTCCTGGATGTTACACATAAGATCAAGAACGAGACAACACGGCTCCATGGAATGCCGTCAGGTATGGTCACGTCTCAGGTGCTCTGGCCTCCGACAGACACGTGTGGACACGTGTGGACACGTGTACGTACAGCCCGAGGTGAGGCCTGGCGCAGGCACGTAGGTTACACGTGCAATCACAGACCCCCATGGGGTACTTCCGGAGAGCCAGGGGGCCAAAAGGACGAGTAGTGCAAGCACGATAGCTATTGTGTTGGAGGAAGGGGCTTAGTCGTCAATACCCACACGCCTCGCAGCTGGTAGAGCCCACCGCTAGTGGATACATTGCCTTTCCCGCCGTATCTCGTCAAGGAACGAAGCAAGAGCAATCGGGGTGGCCTCCACCATGATGATGGACGGCATACCCCGCTCCATGAACCGGAGGTCACTCTCAGGAGCACCACCTTGGCCAGGCAAGGTGACACCCCACCCGCCCACTGATCTCAAAAGCACAATCGCGCAGGCTATGTCCTCCCCCCTCACTGCAAATCTCAACCGCCCTCCCCCTTCCTCCCCCGCCCTCCCCGCGCTCAGTCCTCCAGTCGCAGCGGCACCACCTCGAACCCCGCCGCCTCCAGGTTTCCCCCCACCAGCTCCCTGTCGCCCACCACCACCACCGCCTGGCGCTGCGGGTGCAGCCAGCGGGCGGCGGCGGCGCCCACGTCCTCCCGCGTCACGCGCTCGATGCCCGCCTTGTAGCGGAACAGGTAGTCCTGCGCAGGGAGGGAGGGGGTGCGCACAGCGGCACAGGGAGTCACGGCGCCATGCAGGGGCTGGCGCGACTGGTGCAAGGCCCATCCCGCCATGCGCCGTCTGCATCCCGCCACCCCGTACCAGTCCCATACGGTACTAAGACACCACGTGGGCACCCCCAACCCTGGTCCTAACCCTGCCCTGCAGGCCCGCCCGCAGCCACTGACTACTTCCAGCACCTTCCCTTCGGCACGCGGCACCCAGCCTTAGCGCTTAGGGCCACTCAGCACCTCCCTTACGAACCCAGCACCCGCCCCAAAGCCCCGCTCACGTGCGGCAGGCCCAGCAGGGTCGCAATCTCCCCCGTGATGCTCACTCCATCACCAGCAGCAGCAGCAATGCCGTCCTCCCCGGGCGGGAGCAGACCGGGCGGGGGGCCCGAGCGCGGCGGCAAGGCGGGCGGGCGGCCGCGCGGCGCACTGGGCGGCTGCGCTGGCTGCCCCGGTGCGGGCGCCCAATCGCCAAAGTGGTCCTCGATGAGGCGCCGGACCTGGGCGGGGTCGAAGGAACCCACCACACCCAGCACCTGGGTGGAAGGGCGAATACGTGGATCGCAATCAGTTGTAAATGTGGACATACTGGTAAGTGCTGCAAGCACAAGGGGCAACTGTTGTTAGAGTACCGCGGGCCAGCATGTGGAGTGCACAGGAAGGGCTGGAAGTGAAGGTGGAGAAGACCGAACGGGGAATCCGTGCCACGGAGCCGCCGGCACTGTACTGCGCGCCTTGGCCTTGGCGACATAGCTCCGCACGTGCGCTTGGAACGTCGGCCGCCATGCGGCGCGGCTGCACCATATGGGGCGCTGGTGCTTTGGTAGGGGTCGGCGGGGCCGCCAGGGTAGCTGGTGGGGCCGGGAGAGGTTGCCAGCAGCTGCGAGGCTGAGGGCGGCATGGGATGGGGCTGTGGCGGCGAGGCGTGGGCTGAGGGAGTAGCAGCGGCGGTGGCGGCGGCGGGGATGCCACGGCGATGGTGTTGGGAGACGGGCAGAGGCAGAGCCAACCTCGAGCACCGAAGGAGCGGTCGTGTAGGTTGCGGCAGCAGGACCCGGTGCGGGAGGCGGCCGAAGGGCGGGAGGAAGGGAAGGCGGTGGCGGCCATGGCAGCCGGGGAGGCGGCTGACGGGGAGGAGGCGGCGGCGGTCGGGTCACCTGTGGCGGCGGCTGAAGGAGGAGAGATGGGGGAAGGGGAGGGGGCGGCGGCGGAGTGAGCCATGGCGGCGGCTGAAGGAGGGGAGAGGAGATGGGGAAGGGTGAGGAGATGGCGGCCGCGGCGCTGGCGGCAGCGGCCGACAGGGAAGAGGAGATGGCGTCTGTGGCGGCGGTGGCGGCAGCCGGAACAGAGGAAGAGTGGAACCCGGTTGCAGTGGGCGCCCGGCTTCTGTGAAAGCTGCCGAATCAATTTGGTGTACTACGTGTGACTACATACAGATAGTCAAGGGCCCGTGAAGCTGTCACTTACTGCTATGGAGCGCTGCGGGTCGGGGGAAGTTGCCTGCTGGGCGTGCGCGTATGTCGGTGCTCTTCTCGGGCTGTGGGCTCTCCGGCGGGGGCCGCAGGTGCCGGGTGGGTGGTGCAGGGTGGGTGCCGTGCTCTGCTAGGCGCCCAGTGTCTAGTTGGGCCCTGGGCCCGGGGGGATAAGGTGCGCTGGATGGGGCCTTTGTCTGTGGGCTGCCGTGCTCGCTGTTAGTGAGCCGTGTGTATACTTTTGACCCCGGCAGGGGCTGGGTAGGGTTGGGCAGCGCAACGAGACAACCCTCACAACGTAAAAGCTGCTACTGACAAGGCATAGCCACGGCCGTGGCACCACGCCAAGTAGCCCTTCGCACAAGCAGTAAAGTAGCACAGCAGGATACAGGGCAGAGCAACTCCGCGGCATCCTGGCAGCAGTAGGCGCCACCAAGAAGCGTTAACATGAAGCGTTAACTGCGGCCCGAGTACACGTTGCCCCAAAAACCACCCTGGGCGTCACCACACTGCCACACACACAGACTAGTCGGTCACAGCAGGTGCGCAGGGCAGACACGGTAAGCAACACCACTGTAGGGCACTGTACCATACGCGTCAGCTGGAGGCTGACCGGTCAGCATGCTGCGCAAGCACACAGCCGTTGTATCGGAATCTGTCGTCCTGTATGCCCAGGAACGGATGGTCAGCAGGCATGCTCCTCCATCCCCTCGGGCATGCCCAGTGCAGCAAAATCTAAACGCGACCACAAATCCACCACCGCCCGGGCACATGCGACATGCCGCAGCTACATCAGGCTACATGCCTTCCGTTCGGATGCCGCGGCACCACCCATGTGCCTGCACCTCCACACGTGCACTGTCCCTTGGCTTGCCAAGGCACCCCCCGGCCCGTCCCATTCGTTTTTTCGAAGCACGACCGCATCCCTTAGTCCTCCAGGCGCAGCGGCACCACCTCGAACCCCGCCGCCTCCAGGTTTCCCCCCACCAGCTCCCTGTCGCCCACCACCACCACCGCCTGGCGCTGCGGGTGCAGCCAGCGGGCGGCGGCGGCGCCCACGTCCTCCCGCGTCACGCGCTCGATGCCCGCCTTGTAGCGGAACAGGTAGTCCTGCGCAGGGGAGGGGGTGCGCACAGCGGCACATGGGAGTCACGGCGCCATGCAGGGGTTGGCGCGACTGGTGCAAGGCCCAGCACCCAGCCCGCCACCTGCACCCCGCACCTGCACCCCGCAACCACGTACCAGTCTCACATCAGGACACACCACGTGGGCACACTGTCCTAAACCCTGGTCTCAACGCTGCTGCAGGCCCAGCAGGCCATGCACAGTCCGCAGCCACTGGCTATTTCCAGCACCTTGCCTTAACAACGCGGCACCCACACTTAGCGCTTAGGGCCACTCAGCACCTCCCTTAGAAACCCAGCACCCGCCCCAGAGCCCAGCCCACCTGCGGCAGGCCCAGCAGGTCGTACACCAGTATGCGCTGCAGCTGGCTGGAGGTGGAGGAGAAGTTGAATGCAAAGCTGTTGAGCGTCTCTGCCTTGGCGGCGGACAGCTCGGCGGCCGAGGGCGGCGAGGCGGCGGCGGCGGATAGCAGCGAGCGAAGCGAGCGGAGGAAGTCCCCGGGCAGCGAAGTCTGGCCGCCTGCGTGCGGGCAGGCAATTCGGCACGTAGTGTGAAATGAGGTTCTCTGTACAGTTACAGTTACAGGCCCAGTTGAGGGCGTCCGGATAGCCATGGGGGCCAGAAGGACGAAACATACAGGTAAATAACTAGGTGGCAGATGACGGGGCTTAGGCATAAATCTCCACACGCGGTCCCAACCGTCGAGGCATAGCGTAATATGCATACCTCCATCCTCTCATCTGTTTCTGGCCTGCAGAGCAGCCAACTGTCCTTACCCAGGCGGCCACAGCCTGTAGGAATCCCTCACAACATACCGGGCCCGCCGGATGAACACCCACACGCTTACATCCCTACCTCCCCTGGTTTCCCCCTTGCCCAGCCGGGGCGCCTACCTGCCAGGAACAGCCCCTGGTGGTCCGGCGGGCTGTCCCAGCCGCCCGCCACGCTGTAGGCAAGGCCCTCCCTGGATCGCAGCGTGTCGAACAGCTGCCCGCCGAACGAGTTGAACACCGAGTCGAGCGAGTCCAGCGCGAACACGTCGGGGTCGGACAGCGAGATGCCGGGCTCGGCCGCAGCCACGCTGGCCTGTGCAGGACACAGCGGAGAGCGCAGCGTCTCGAGGGTACTCTGAAAGTGTTGAAGTGCGCAGGTCAGCGTCATGGTAGCCGTGTAATAAAAGTGGCCAAGCGTTTTATCGTATGGTGCAGTATATGCAACGGAGGCGTTCTTGATCTGAGTGATCGGTGGAAGTGAGCGCCCGGCAGCCGGGACAGGTAGCGAAGGGACCGGCTCAGCGGCAGTTACGCTGAGACGTTTTGGCACGTGGCATGGGTCCGACGCGTGCAGCAGAGCGTGGCGGGCAGTGCCGTGGGCCCCAGGTGTGTTGCCAGCAGCAGTGGACCTGGAAGGGTGGTATAGTTGACAGGTATTGCACTGTTTTGACCTTTCTGCTTAAGACCTGGCAGTCCATCGCCAGCTGCACCAGCTGTCGCACCTTGACCGGAAACCCCCTCCTCCTTCTCCTCCTGTCCCATACCCTAGCCCTAACCCCTCTACAGACACTCGTACCCTAGCCCTTACCCCTCCACAGGTACCCTCCACAGGTACCCGTTGCACACCACTTGATGTTACACACACAAACCCACCTGCGTCAGGCCAGGCCTGTCCACCAAGTACACCAGCGGCCGGCGAGGCGGGCCCGCATCCTCCCCGGTGCTGCTCACTCCATCACCAGCAGCAGCAGCAGCAGTGCCGTCCTCCCCTGGCGGCAGCAGACCGGGCGCGGGACCGGAGCGCGGCGGTAGGGCGGGTGGGCGGCCGCGCGGCGCGCTGGGCGGCTGTGCGGGCTGCCCGGGTGCGGGCGCCCAGTCGCCAAAGTGCTCCTCGATGAGGCGCCGGACCTGGGCGGGGTCGAAGGAACCCACCACTCCCAGCACCTGGGAAAGGGTGAATACGTGAACCGCAATCAGTTGTAGGTGTGGGCGGAACGGTGCTGCAAGCACAAGGGGCGATTGTTACAAGGGTGTTGCGGGCCAGCATGTGGAGAATCTGTGTACATGGGAGGGCTGGAAGTGGAGGTGTGAGGACGACGGGATGGGGCCGAGGGTACAGGGTGGGAGGCAGCTGGATTTGGTAAACCCCAAGCGCCGCTGAGGGCCGGGTGTTAGCCACAGCAGCTGACAAGTTTGTGGCTCAGGCCAGGCCCTCAAAGGGGCGACACCGCATTCCCCTCACCACCACATCGGACCACACCAAAGGCTGGTGCTCCTCACTGGCCAGGGGGAGGTTGACTGTGCCCCTGCCTTAGGGCAGTAACTCGCGACATACCGTGTTGGCCGAGACTTTGTGTCAACGCAGAAGGTGGTGCAGTGAGCGGCCAAACTGTTCACGGCGTATCAACTAGCCTGACAACCGCAAGCCACACTTAGGCAGCGAGCGCTCGGCCGAGTGTCATGCACCCCGAACCACGACCGGGAGCCCCGCAGCGCCCAGTGACAACGGGTAACCCAGCCCAGCCCAGCCCCGGCATGCCTTGAACGCAAAGCCCCCAAAGAGACTTAACGCCCGCCCTCACCGCCGCGTCGGGCCTCTCCCACGTGGCAGCGAATTCCCGCAGGTCCGCCACCGTTATGGCCGCCACGCTGTCCTTGGTGGGCGTACGGGCGTACGGCGAGTCGCTGCCGTACATGAGCTTGAGGATCTTGCGGCGGGCAATGGAGGAGGGTGAGTCGTTCTGGTGGTCCAGCGCGTTGAGGATCTGGGCGCGGTACAGCTCCAGCTTGTCAAGCGGCATAGCGGGGGAGCTGCGGGAAGACGCGGGAAGGTGCGGGAAGGTGCGGGAAGCCAAGGCAAGGTGGACATCGTGTGAGGATCAAAGAGGCGAGGGTACACGCCGCCGCGAACACTTGCTTCATTTCGAGGGCTGCCGGCCAACAGGAATGCGCTGTGCAGCAGCGGCGTCCGACAGGCCCACCACCCCAAGCCGGCTTCCCCACGCTGGAGCCATTCCCCCCTTTCCCCTCAATTTCCTCCGGCCCCGCGCCCCTTTCCCTCCCACCCTCAACGCATCTCCCCCGCTACCTGTTACCATGTTACAAGTCTACTTGACAGTAACACGATGCTGCTCCCTCCCCCGGCACTTGTGCCACGTGTCTTACCGCACCACCTGCGCGTACAGGACCACCATGGGCCGACCACCACAGACGGGCCCTCCCCTCCATCCCTGCCCGCCCACCCCGCTTCCGCCTGGCACACGTGTCTTACCGCACCACCTGCGCGTACAGCGCCATCACCTCCGGCAGGTCCTCCCGCAGGCAGCTCAGGTCGGCGCTGAGCGCCTGCGGCCCCGCGCCAACCTCCACCGCGGCAGCCAGGGCCTCCAGCCGCGCATCCAGGGCGGGACCGGGCGTGGTGGTGCTGCCTGGCGGTCACACAGGTGAGGACGGTGGGTTACCGGCCAGGGTCACGCAGTTGCAGCGAGGTGCATCAAGCAGGATTGTGTGTAAAGGCGCATGGTCAGCCGACGGGGGCAGGTCATGGCGAGTTTCGCGGGGGTTCAGGTGCAGTGCGCGCACGCTGCACGTCGTGCACCTCGTGGCGGCGGCTGGTTACCAACTGCGGCTGTGCGGCTGGCAGGACTCGCGTAACCTGCCGCTCCCGTCCCTGTCGCTTCTCACCGCCCGCACGCTGCACATAGGCCGTCAGACTCGCCAGGCCAATCTGTGGTCCAGGGGAGGAGGTGTGGATCAAGATACGTGTCTGCTGCTGGGGGTACTGCAAAACCAGGTGGCACGCGAGAGACCTTACCGGTCAAGGGAAAGGAATCAACAGGCCAAGGAGGCCATAGAGGGTGGCCTGGGCACACATGCATCCTGGTTGCGAAGGCAGCGTTACGGAGGATACCCCTACTGGAACCGGCGACTGCGGCACCCATGCTATGTACAATATGCACGTTTGATGTCCCGGTGACCAGCCGCACCTTGTCGGGCGGGCTGGCGTACTGGCCTCCCCGCATGAGCAGGCTGGCGCGCACCAGCGGCACCTCATCGTCCACCAGCAGGAACACGCGAAGGCCGTTGCGCAGCGTGAACTGCATGGTGCGGGTGCATGATTGCATGTATGGGGGTGCGGGAGTGGGGAGGTGTGAGAGCGAACAGACAGGCCGTTGGGGCGGTGTGGGTGCAACTGCTACTGCTATTGGCACGGTGGATGGCGTAGCGGAGGTGCTCATTAAGCCCTTCGGGTGAGGGTGAGGGTGAGGCATGCGATGGGCTACGGCGGCGTGTGTCTGCTGTTTCTGCACTTTGCCCCATCCCCTGCAAGCTTGTGAACGGTTCAAACCGCCAACCAACAGCAATGTCCTACGGCAGCATGCAAGCCCAGTCACCTCGTCCCTGTACTTGATTGCTGCCCTCACCGTGGTGTACTTGGGCAGCGTGACCTCCCTCAGGGGCGGGAACTCTGTGGGCAGCGGCGGCAGCGAGCTGAGCGACTCCACCCCCGTGAACCGCACAGCGGGGGCGGCAGCTTGGGGAGGAGCTGCCCCCACGGTGGTGGCAGGGACCGCTGCCAGCACAGCAGCAGCTACTGTTGGTGCTGCTGATGTGCTGTTTGTGGAAGTGAGGGCTGCTGCTGCCTGGGGCAGCCCGGGGCTGGTAAGCACCAGGCACGTGGCTAGGGCAGCTGCGAGGGGGCGACAGGACCACCATGGCCCGTGGTCCTGCTGCTGATGGTGCCGCTGCTGCCGCTGCTGCCGCTGCTGCTGCTGCTGCTGCTGCTGCCCTTCGCCATCGCAGCGTGCTACGAGAGACGGTGTCTCGCAGTTGGGAGGGGGATTGGCGCTAGCTCCAGAGTGTAAGGGGGCGAGCGCGGCTGGCGTGGCAACAGCAGTGGGGTGGCGTGTCGGCGAGGAGCAGCTGCTGGTCGCAAGGCCGCGTCGCAACGCACCGATACGGGGGCTGCGGTGCTTCAGCAACTGTTGCTGGGGCCACGAAGCCTGGTGGCCTTGGTGCAAGGCCTGTAGCTGCATGGGCGCGTGCCGTTTGCCAGGTGTCGCGCTATGTGGTGTCGCGTGCCCGCGCAGTCCCAGGCACAGGCACAAGCTTTCTATGCGCTATACAGTGCCCTATCGTTACATGCGTTGATGTTGTGTCGTAGGGCACAGGTTCAGGGAGGACAGAGCTTGTAATTGTGAACCTGGCCTACTCAGTGTCCAGGCATCAGTGCGTTACACAGTGAATATGAACAAAGGTTTGTAGGTGCTTCTGTGATCTTTGTGCAACATGAGCCCAGCTTGCTGCATACGTTCCATCGTCCCGAATCAGGCGGGGAACCAACCCAACCACCACTGGCACTGCAAAGCAGCAAGGAGGAAAAAGTGAACGCGTTTTCGCACAGGAATAGCCGTTTTGATTCAGCGTGTAAGCCCTCGCCTTGCGTCATAGGGCGGGCGTGGCTCGCTATGCGCGCTCACCTGCGTTTATTACGCGTGCAGTGGCAATAGCAACAGTCGATCTCCAGAGCTGTACTGATATACACATACTGCACCCAGCTTATAGCAAAGTGCCCAGCTGAATATAAGGCGTAAACTGGTGACGCGATGACCTTCGGGCGCCTGGGTAGCGGGGGCAGGACTGACAGCCACCCGGCTGACGGGCATGCACGAGCGGATAGCCAGACGGATGGCCACGGTCAAGGGCAAGGCCACGGACACCGCGGCCAGCAGCCCTATGTGCCCACGCAACAGGACATGGACGCACTGAAGGCAGCCATGCCCTCAGACGCAGACGAGGTAGGTCGCGACGGAGACCAGCCAAGCAGGCCTCGAAGCGCTTCCTACCCATTGATGCGCGTTACCATTGCACTCGCAGCTTTGCATATAATGGCACGCAGAGGCACCTCCCGCGCTCCGCACGGTGTGCCCAAGCTGGCCCAAGCGCTGACCCACGTGCCTGGACACGTGCCATGAGGACAACGGGCCACCTGCACTATTTCCATTCAACGCCCGTATATTCTAACTACAGAATCACTTGCGCGTGTCTACTGTGATACTTGAAGCGTGTCCCCCATGTACCGGGCGCCAGCCGCAAAACAATCGATTGCTGCTGCTGCTGCCAAGGGGCCTCAGAGCTGGCCCGCCACCAGCAACCCCCTCCCCCGCCAAGGACCGTGCCGCTGTGTGCTTCCCCCTCTCCAACGCGGGCAGGTGCTCAGGGGCGCACTGGAGGAGGGGCTCACACCCACGCTGTTGTCACGGTAGGCAGCGGGAGTGGGGTGCGAGAGAATGATACGCCGCAGTATAATCGTCAATGCCATTCCAGTGGCGGAAGGTGCACGTCGGCGTGTGGCACTTTGCGTCACAGCCTTGAAGCAGGGCACACAGCCATAAGGTAGTCTGCTGAAACTCCAACTTCTGCTGCAGCTTCTGCTGCTGCTAGTACTTGTAAGCGTGCCTCAACACCAACCCAGATCGCGGGGAGTGAGGGCGTGCGGCTGCTTTGCGCCCATCTCAGGTGGCTGGTGGCACGGAAGGGCGACGTCAAGGCTGCGGAGGCGGCGCTCGGGAAGCACGTGGAGTGGCGGAGAGGGGAGGGGCGGCCGCGGGCCGAGGACGCCCCCGGCATACGCACGCACCTGGAGCACAAGAAGGTGTGCGCAGGGGCGCGCAAGTGCGAGTGCGAGTGCATCTGCGTGCTTGCCCCAGGTTGATGTAACTTAACTTTATATACCATGCGGTATAATGTAACTGTAAGCGCTCTGTTTTCTGCCGGCTGCTTGCCCCCAGGTGTTCGTGCAGGGCCTGGACCGCGGCGGCCGGCCCATCGTGGTGGGGGTGGGCTCCCGCCACCTCAAGTTCAAGACCAAGGAGGAGGCGCGAAACTTCTGCACCTACGCCCTGGACACGGCGGTGGCCGTCGGGTGGGTCTGCCCCCCTACACGCCTGTACTTTGCAGTGGTCATCTTGGTATTATGGGAGGCTTGAGGCTGCCAGGGGCGCTGTGGGCGGCGAGGGGGCGCTGCACAGGGGCGAGGTAGAGTCGGCGGGACTGGGCCTTTTTGCTGGGCCATGGATCAGGGGACGCCTTGGTGGCGGCGCCTGCCCAAACGAGCTGGGACGTGGCAAAGCCGTGGGCCCTTGGTGCCGCCCAGCCCAGCCCTGCAGTCCTGCCTGGCGCTTGCCGGTGCCGCTTCCCTTGGCAACCCCCTGCCCCTCTTCATCCACCACCCGTTCGGGTTTCTTGTTCTCTTTAAACCTCGTGATGTACAACGTCGGTATGTGCATAGGCTGCGTCTGTCTCGTAACCGCCCATTCCTCCCACCCACCCAACCCCACAGGAACGCGCACGAGGACTGGGACGGGAAGCTTACGGGGCTGTTTGACCTTCGGAGTGAGTTGGTGGTATCGAGTGTCCCCATGTTCCCGCCCGGTGTCCGCTTCCCGTTGCACGGCACCCAGTGCATGGTGACCGATATCCGAGGCCAGGCCCCTGCACACTGCAGCACCCCACCACGACCCCCAGTGGCGCCCTTGCCGTCCTCACTCAGCTGTGCGTGCGAAGCGGCCTGTTGGAACACGAGCGCAAAAGGAGGTTCATAGCGCACCGCCGCACAGGCTCTGACTGCCTCGTCCCGCACTCGGTATCATTGCAGCCATACAGCATCTTAGCACCTTTCTGTCGTCCGCCGCATCCTTTCTCTTTTTGCCCTCAGACCTGGGAATCAAGAACGCCGACCTGACAGCGCTACAAGCCATGTTTGAGCTGCTGCAGGTGGGTGTGGGTTAGCACCGTGTAACCAGTAACCCACATGCACGTGTGAGGGCTCGACACGGTACGGCATGCCGACGAGGAGTTAGTACGGCAAAAACCACTGCGTGTCACGATGCTGCACGTGCCGTACACGCACTCGGACGCACTAACCCGAAGTAGAGGATGCAATGGTGCCAAACACGCGCAACAACACAAAACCCAACACACACCATTCACGCAGGCGCACTACCCCGAGCGGTTGGGGCGGTTGTACCTGTACGAGGCGCCCATGATCTTCTACGGCATGTGGAAGGTGGTCTCGCCGTTCGTGAGTGGGGGCACCAGGGAGGGGGACACGTGGGTGCGGTGATTGGAGTGGCGGTGAGACCGAGGCGGGAGGGAAGTAAGCAGCAAGACGGGCGAGGGGTTTAGCGGGGGGGGGGGGGGAGGCGCGGGCCGGTGCGGGGCCGCCCCCGCGGAAAAGGGCTGGGAACTTGTGCGATATCCGCAGAATCTTTTCATTCTTGCCCTTTGGTCCTTCCTTTGCCAGGTTGACCCTGTTACCAAGACCAAGATCAATTTCATCTTTGCCAAGACCGCACACGACGAGCTGGAGAAGGTGTTCGACCTCAAGGTGGGTACGGATTCATGTACGTGATGGCTGCCGCAGTGGGTGGTATTAATATAATATATGTGTATATATTTTTTGTATATGGAGAAGGTGTTCGGCCTCAAGGTGGGTACTGATGTTCAACGCGTCCCCATGCCCCTCCAAACTCCGTACGCGTCCCCACAACCCACGCCCCTCCCCCCGGTCGTCCTACCGCCTATTCTTGCCAACCCACCGCACCCCCACAGCTGCTTCCGCGGGAGCTGGGTGGCGAGGGCGACTGGCTGCCGCTGGAGGAGGCGCACGCGGGGGCGCTGAGGAAGGGGGTGGAGCGCGCGGCGGCCAGGGCGGCGGCAGCGGCAGCGGCGGGAGGGCCGGGAGGGGTGGGAGGAGGGGCCGCGGGAGGGGCGGCGGCGGCGGCAGCGGCGGGAGGGGCGAGGGAGGAGGGGTCGGCGGCAGCGGAAGGCGCGGCGCTGGCGGCGCCGCCGAATGGGCAGGCGGCAGTGCAGGGAGCGGCGGCGACGGCGGGGACATCGTGAGGGAATGCATGTGGGGGCAGGGACGGCAGAGTAGGAGGAGGGGGAGGTGGAGGAGGAGGGGATGTGCTTCAACGGCACGAGGCAGGCGAGGAGCGGCCGGACGGGGACTGCGTTATGCGTTGTCGGGTTGCAACGGGCTGCGACCTCCAGGGCCTCGTGCATCCCGGGGCCTGTGCCCCCTGTGTGAACTGGCTATGCCAGGGGCACTGTTGATTTGCAGTTATGGATGTTGGGCCTTGGAAGGGTCGGGGCTGTGTGCGCCAGGAAGTGGTTGGTCCTTGTTGCGCCCCGGGTGCAGCACCCGACTCAGTGCGAGCGAAGGTGTGCATACGGACTTGTGTTCTACGCTGATTTGCTTCGGCGCGCGACCCTCTTGCTATGCTTATTGTACGACCAACTACCGAAGTAGTTGTGCACTGGGCGTACCGGACCAGGGCAGCTCGATGTATACCTGTTGAAAACACTATGGATCGAAGGTTGGTGGTGCAGGTGCAATGGGGTATGCGCTGACAGCATGGCATCAGCGACGGCAGCCCACAGGTTGCTCTGTCGCTGTAGGTCTCAGGCCTCAGGCACTTTTACACAGGGGAAAGCGGCCCCTGCTTTTACAGTGCTGTGTTGTGTAGATGCTTGCCTTGCTCTTACATGGAGCGAATCGCTCCGAGCGATGGAGGCCCCACCGATGGGGCTGCAGACCCCCGAACCTGGCTGAGTAGTAAGGTAGGGGCTGGACTGACACTGTGCGTGTGTTAGGCCCTTGTCCCCGATTGCCTGACATGGACCATACTGGACTACACCAGACTACACCAGACTACACATATTGGATGGTGGTACGTGGTGGTAAGGTACGAAACCGGCGCCGAGACCATAGAGCAAGCAGGCGCGCTGTCAGCGACCATGGGGCAGAATGAGCCTGACTGCTTATGTTACAGGATGTACACGTAGCTTCAGTGCCTTATACCGTCTACGCCTCCAATTGTTCGTGACGCGGCCCTGGGCTAGGGGACCACTGTTAGATCCAGGCGTTAGATCCTATAGTACGCGGGGTTGACTGATACAGATTGGCACGTGGGCAATACGGGCAAAGCGGCTGGAACGCACCAGCGGTTGGACGTCTCCTGCCCTCAAAACAGCCACAGTAATAGTGAAAACAGCTAACAGTGATAGTGAAAGCCATGGAACACAAAAGACAACAGGGGAGAAAGACAATGAGCCGTGTGGCGCATGTGCTACGACCAGATGCCCTATCACCGTTCCTCGCGCAAGCAACTGCCATGGCCAATCACATTACGCAGTACACCGTATCCACATGAGAGGCCGTGGTGTACGAGAATGACTACTGGAGCAGCATTCCGCAAAAAATTGCAGACTTGCAAAAAGAAGGCATTGATCGAAGTGCAGTTAAACCAAGCACAGGTGCCCTGCACGGCAACCTATGTTGGCACCCAAAACGTGACGGAATTTACTACGTTTGTACATGCGAATGGCAAAAGCAAATACACAACGGCTGTATAACCCCTGGGACATACGCTACATACTGCGCACACATACTGCAACCACCACCGCGAACTGCACACCATGACGTCCGCTCGACACCAAGCTAGTGGATTGGGCGCTACAGCAGATACAACATGTCGACGACCCCAATGGTTACTTGCCATTGGTGGAACCGCCCTACTGCAACAAGGCGCTCCTGCCGCATAGTGTACAAAGCATTGCCTCCCACTGCACGGCGAGACTACATGGTAGCAAAGTCACCGCACCACAGGCGGAGGAAGTTACTCATGGACACAGCTGCGCCCACAGCTATGCGACTCGCAAGCCGCAGGGCCCGTCCACAACACCACCTGGCCGAACAAAGCAAAGTGACGCACGGCACGGTACCCCTGCTTGCCTACAGCGGTGCACGCGTCCCAGGACGCGCCCAGGGTCCTCCGTTGCTACCACCTTCCTTTCGCAACCCGGCGGCTGTCACAAACAGAATCGCACCCTGGTGGAGGCGCACCCTTGGCACTCCTGTGCTCCGCTCGCATGTGTCTCCTCCACCTCCACCCAACTTTCCACAAACCCCACGCTAATGCCACCGTCCGCATCCTCCGCGCATCCGACCCCACAACCCAACACTACCCGCCGCCACCTCGCCTCATCCCCACCACCTCCCTCACCGGCCGCCCTGGCCCCCCTCCGCCTCCGCCGCCTCCTCCCCCGCCACCAGCTGCCAGTCCTCGCTGCCACCCGCAGACCGCGGGCTGTCCACGCCCCCCGCCCCGCCCCTGCCCCCCGGCGGCGAGCCCGCGGGCGACAGCGGGACCATGGTCAGCAGCCCCTCCCGCCCCTCGCCCTCGCCCTCCCCGTCCTCCTCCCCCTCTCCCTCGCTGCCCCCCGCACTGCCCCCCGCCACCAGCTCACTGCTGGACATGGCGTGCAGGAAGGCGGCCCCGTAGTCGAAGGGGCGGCCGGGGTCTGTCTTGGGCGCGGCAGGAGCAGCAGCAGAGGATGGTACAGCAGCGGGGGCCGGTGGGCTGGCAGCGCGCGGAGGGGGAGGTGCGGTGTTGGCCGCCGGGGTGTTGGCCGCAGCTACCGGCAGGTCCGTACCCGCAGCCTCAGCCTCAGCCTCAGCCTGCGGCTCGTCGTGCTGTGTGGTTGCTGCCTCCACGACCTCCTGCGTCTCCGTCTCCGCCACAGTTGCAGCCACCAGCTGGTCCAGCTCGGGCACCTCCTCCTCCTCCGCCTCCTCATCCGATTGCACATGCTGCTGCTGCGGCCCCTGTCCCTCCTCCCTCTCCTCCCCATCGTCATCCCCATGCTCCTCCTCTGCCTCCGCCTCCTCCTCCCTCTTGCCCTCCCTCTTGTCCTCCTCCCGCTCCTCTACCTCCCTAAACACTAGCACACCGTCCCTCTCCTCACTGCCCGCCCCCTCCTCCACCCCCTCCTCCTCCGTCGCCGCCGCCACCGCTGCCTCCACCTCCGCCGCCACCGCCGCCGCCACCCCCACCACGCCCTCCCCGCCGTCCTTGTCCACGCCGCTGCTGCCGCTGGCGCCCCCATCGCTGCCCCCGCCCTCGTGTGCAGTCATCATTGACTGCAGCATCGACTGGAACAGCGGGCTGGCCTGCTCCTGCACCCCCCTCACCGCCGCCTCCCGCTCCCCCTCCCCTCCCTCCTGCTGCTCCCCCTCCTCCTCTCCCGCCGACCTCCAGTCCCCGCTGGCCTCTGCACGCGGACTGCCGCCCCCTTCTCCACTGCCATACTCACTGCCAGCGCCATCCTGCACACCCTCCTCCTCCTCCTCCTCCTCCTCCTCCACCGGCTGCTCCGCCGCCCCTTCTTCCACCTCACCCTGCCGTTCGCGCTCTTCCGTCCGCTCGCCCGCCGCACGCTGCTCCTCAGTGCCGTACGCGGCACCGTACTGCCCGCCCGCCTCCTCGTCGTCCGTGTCGTACAGTACCTCCACGTCGTCCATGAGGCCGGCGGCGTCGCCCGGCACGCCCGCCGCCGCCGCCGCCTGCACCTCCGCCGCGCGGGCCGTCAGGCCGTCCAGCCGGGTGAGGTAGTCCGACACCTGGCGCGTTCACAATCCGCAATAACATTTAGTTGGCATGGAAATTGCATCTTCGCTGTGCCAAAGTGGGCCCACGTTGTGTGCTGCAGGACTATGGTCACGTACGGTATGCATGTCAGCACAATTGGAATACGGCGTGTGCCGGCCCTGCCTCCCCGGGTGCCGCCCCCCATCGCCCACCTGCTTGAGCGCCGCCTCCCTGAACTGCGCCCCGCGGTCGCTGGCGGCCAGGGAGGCGGTCATGGCGTCCAGGTACCTGGAGGGGGGCATAGCAATGAGGGTGAGGGGTGGGATAAGGTGTGGTTTAGGTCTGCAGTGTGCTCATCGAGGTAGCCAGCGCGGCAGCCATGGCGTCGTTAGGGACGACACATGGTACCTTTAGGTACGGCACATGGTGCGAGGCGTGGTTTACGGTGTCTGACAAGGTGCTGCGGAGGTGGGCGCTGGGAGTATGGCGTCGAGGCGCCAAGCGGTGCGGGTGGTGCGAGGCTTATGGCTTAAGAGGTGAGCTTAAGTGTATGACATGTCGCACGCGACCTTGCACATCGTCTGCACGTGCCGTACGAGGTTACGCGTGATCCCGCAGCTGCCGTACAGCCCGCCCACCACCACTGCCTACCTGCTGCCGTACTCCTCGATGCGCTGCCGTGCGGCCGCCACCTGCTGCTCCACCAGGGCCCCCACGGTGGCGCCCAGCGCTCGCTCGCTGGCGGTCACGGCACCGTCCACCAGGGCTGGGGATTGGGGCGGGGGAGCATGGTGGGGGCGGTGGCGTTGTCAGGGCATGGACAAGGGAGTGCCGACGCAGGGCCCATTGCAATTCAACCAGCTCGCGTGAAGCGGAGGCTGAAGCTTCGCACGATGCTGAGCTCTCAACTAGTATAAACACTTCCGGTTTGGATTTTACTGTTCCCAAACAGTGCAGCGTCATGCCACGGAACACCGTACGGTGCAGCCAATGCCTGTCTTGACGTGCATGTCTTCCGCTCTTCCCCTCCCCTCCACCTCCCGCCCCTGGCCCCTACCTGTGAAGTGGTTCTGTATCTCCTCCGGCTGCAGGGCGTACACGGTGGCCGTGTAGGTCTCCACCACGGTGCGCGTGCGCGGCACCTCCACCCAGTAGCCCCCCCAGCGGCACAGCGAGGGGCCGGGCGGCCGCTGCTGCACGCGCTCCAGCGTGGTGCGGGAGGCAACGCGGATGTGCTTCTCGTTGCTCTCGCGGATGCCTGCGGGTGGAGCCGCAGCGCCAGCAGCGTCACTCGATGGACCATTTACCGCTGCACAGGCGCCATACTGGCATAACAGCGGCCGCAATGCAAGATGCAGAGCAGGGAGTCCAGAAGCTGCATACGACGATCAGCTTCCGCGCCCAATGTGCCCACACGGTATCGTACACCGACAGCCCCCTTGCCTGCTCCCTTGCCATGTCCCCACCCTTCCGCACCCAGGACCTGCACGTGCCCGAGCAGCTGCTTGAAGATATGCCCAACCCCCAACCCCACGCCCAATCCAGCGCCATGCCTGCCTAACCCACACCGCTAACCCACCCTTCTCGATCAGCTCCTGCACGTCCCCGTGCAGCTGCTCCAGGGAGGGCGGCCGCAGGCGGATGTCCGCGGGCGCCAGCGGCACCGCCAGCCGCTCGCTGACAGCCCCCTCCACGCGGCGGGCCAGGGCCGCCAGGTGTGTGTTGAGGTCGGTCAGCAGCTGGTGGTGGCGGGAGGCGGCCACGGCCTCCAGCAGGCCCCAGAAGTCGTGCACCTCCGCGTGGATCTGAAGACGGGGGGTGGGGGGAAGAGGGTAGGGACGTTGAGCGTGACACTGAAACGAGCACACGGATATGTACTAGCGAGCTTTGCATCTACACTAGCGAGCTCATATCTGGGACAGGGAATAGCAAGGCAGGCTATGAGCTTCTGCCTTCACGGCACACTGTCTATTTCGCTACAACAACTCTCGCTCACCTGGCCCATGAGCTCCTCGTGCAGCTCCACCAGCAGCGCCGCCAGCTCGTCACGGCTGCGGCTGCGCGCCGCCGGCACAGGCACACCAGCGGAACACCCTGCCGCCGCCCCGCCCGACAGCGTGGTGGTGGTGGAGGTGAACATGGACAGGAACTTCTCCCGTACGCGCGACCAGCGGCTGGCGGGCGCGGTGGCGGCGGCTGGCGGCGGCGGCGCGCGGGCGTCCGGCTCCAGCGTCTGCAGGATGTGGGAGAAGAGCCGCCCGCGCAGCAGCGCCAGGTGGCTGCGGATCTGCGGGGCGGGGCAAGGAGCGGGGAGGCGTAAGGCGCAGGGGCGAGGCGCAGGGGCACGAGGCGTGAAAGCCTGAGCGGTAGCACAAGGGCAAGCAGCTTCGTGCTGATGGACAACAGGAGGGCTCGTGCACACATGAACTCTCGCGACCACGCTGCATCATCATCGCTGCACCCGGTAACCAAAAGATATCGTTACAAAGTGCCACGCAGGGTGTGGCCCACACGATCGTCCTGCCACTGAGCGCCTCATCCCTGCCCCGCACACAATCCGATACCACCACGCTTCCTTGCCCACGTCCCACCCGCTCCCTGTCCCTTACCTCGCCCACCACCTCGTTCGTCAGCGCGTCCGCCCTGCCCCGCACGCCCTCGAACGCCGCCGCCACCTCCGCCAGCTCCGCCCGCAGCCCCTCCGCCTGCCGCCGCAGATCCTCGGCGTTGCGGCTGAGGCACGCGTGGCACGCCAGGGCCACGTTGCGCACCTGCGGGGAGAGGGCGGCGGGGTGAGGTGGATGCTGCATGCACAGCAATGGGTGGCGCGCGTCCTGGGGACCGCCATGCGCGCCTGCGGAGGCAAAGGTAACCTGCCCATCGTATCCCCAGGCTGGGGAGGGGGATTACTATGTGCCAACCTGACTGCGTTCCGCCGAGCCTGCCAATGTGCGGTTGATCCCCTCGCCCTCCACCCAAACCCTTTACGCCCCTCGGGAACGGCCCTTCTTTGACCCCTATCTGCACACAGCTGTCCAGGACAGCCAGCAGCTTGACCCCCTCAACACCCGCACATCAGTAATACACAGCTCATACACACGCACCCACCTGCTCCAGCAGCCGCACGCAGTCGTCCAGGGTGGCCAGCATCTTGACGGCCGCCGCGTGTGCCCCCAGGAAGGACAGCACTCGTGCCTCCAGCTCGGGCACGCCGCTGGACTCCAGCAGGCCAGCGGCGGCGGAGCGGATCTGCGCAGGCAACCAAAACACCGTAGGCAAGTAGGTAACCACACGGGGTAGGGACAGGAAGACCGCCAACCTACGGCATGCGGTGATACTGAAAGCCTTTGGGCCAATTATGGAAAGTTGTCGACATGTCACACCTTGGTAAGGTTGCGTGCCATCCCCCGCACGCACGGAAGGCTAGCGCACAGGCTGCCGTAGCTCACCTGGCCCTGGTCCTGACCAGCAGCCTGGCCCACGCGCTCTGAACGATGCCGACAACCCCCAACAGTGCCACACGACGTCACCCCTAGCCCCCGCTCGCCCCCGCGGGGGGCCCCGACCCCTCCCATGCCCACCCTTCCCCCACCTGCTCCTGCGACGGCCCCGCGCGGCCCAGCGCCCCCAGGCCGAACGCCCCGAAGGCCAGGCGGCTGAACTTCTTGAGCGCGTCGGGCGAGGCGCGGCCGCTCAGCACCAGCCGCGACAGCAGCGCGTTGCGGGCGGACAGCAGCAGCACCTGGGGGCGGGTGGGCGGGACGTGCAAGGTGAGTCAACGGGCAAGTGTGAGAGGATACTCATGTGCGACAACAGAACTGCCAGTCAGCGCATCGCATTTGGATTCGTTACCATTTGTCACCACGGTAGCCGCGCAACGCGGCCCTGACGTCCATGTGGGAGAGGTAGTCGTGGTGGCAAACGTGTGCAGCCCCTCAATTCGGCCCCCTCCTACCGGTAGCCAAGTACGACAGGGCCAACGAAGCCGGCCCCCACACCCACCTGATCCGGGTGCAGGCGGAAGTGCGTGGGGGCGGTTGCCGCAGAGGAAGCAGCGCCCGGGGACGAAGGGGCCCCAAATCCAGGCCCCGGGGACCGCAAGGGCTGCTGCTGCTGCTGGAACGCAGTCCCGGCCAACACAGACGCAGGCGGCGGGCTGCTGGGGTAGCTGGCCAGACCCGCACCGCTGCCGCTGCCGCTGGGTGCTGGAATGGGCCAGGAGGGCGCGGGCGCCAGGCCGGGCGCCCCGGCGCTGGGGGCGGGGGACAGCGGGGCCTGCTGCTGCTGCTGCTGCTGTGCCGCTGCGCCCATCTGCCGCGTGACAAGGTCCGCCACGTAGGCGCGCACCTCGTCGGGGTCTAGGCCCTCGGACGTCTCGCAGGCGTCAACCTGGGGTTTGGCATCAAACGCAAAACACAACAGCAGGATGTCCAGAACGTTGGGCTGTACCAATCGTGTGGTCTCCGTTTCGTCAAATTTCCCCACCATTGCCAAAAATCGAAAGGTTTGGTCACAGCTCCTGCGGGTACTGCGTGTGTACGGTACTCTCCTTTTTTTCCTTTCTGCTTCACTGTAAACACACACCTCCCAAACGCAATGTAACACGTCTAACATACAAGCCTCCCTAAACATGCAATGCACGCCTTTGCCACGGGCGGGCCTGCGGCCGCTCTGCGTGTCAAGTCGCCGCATGCCGGCGCGGGGTAACTTGGCTCGCAGAGCGGGCACAGGCCCGCCCGTGGCAAAGGCGTGCACTCATGGTTAAGGAGGTATGTATATGTACCAGTATGGAGGAGGGTATGTATGTTGCATATTGTTGTTTGAGGGGTGTGTTCATGTCAAGCTTGTGTACGTCGATGCAGCAGACAAGCAGGCCAAATGCAGCGTTCTGGGCGCAGTGCTCTGCGCCGGTGGGTCACGCGGGTACGCCAGCGGGGCAACGCCGATGCCAGGGAATCCCTGTTGCTGCCGACGCAGGGCCCACCTTGCACGCGCCCGCCCGCGGCAAACACCGCGAAGCTCTGGGTCGGCCAATGCTCACTCCCTCCCTCCCGGCCCGCAATCCTTGCGCCGCAATCCCCCACAGCCCACCTTGTTGATGACGAAGAACAGTCTGCTGCTGAGTCGCTCCACCAGCTGCGGGTTGATGGCGCGCAGGCGGCGGAACAGTCCCTCTTCCTCCGCCGTCTTGAGCTTGGTGTAGTCCAGCAGGTACAGCACGCAGTCCACGCCCTCCAGCAGCCGCTCCACCTGGACAGAGGGGACAGGCAGCGAGGGGGGGGTGTATATGTACCAGTCTAAGACCAAAACCGTGACGTTATGTGTGCTGGGTGTTGATTGTGAAGGGAACAGGATGTGAGGAGGCGAATGTGGATGCTGGGGGCGGTGGTGTGGTTGTTTAGTTAAGGGGGATGCACTGCTGGTGAAGGCCAAAGGGTACACCTGTCCCTTTGGGTAGCGCTCAGTGCGCGTGAAGCGCAACGCAACGCAACGCACTGCTCAGCCAACACAGCGCATGCAGGAGAGCATTGCCTCCCCCCCGCCGTACACCTTCTGACACACAGCACCTGAACTGGTGGTACAGGCAATCTATTGAACACCAAGCACACCGGTGGTACAGCCTCGGCACCTCCCAAACGCCAAGCCACCCCCACCTGGAACTTGAGCTGCTCCTCCCCCGCCTCGTTGGGGCCCGGCGTGTCCAGCAGCACCACCCGCCCCAGCCCGCTGTCCGCCCCGCAGCCCTCCAGCGCCACCAGTGGGGCGTGGATGTGCAGCACACCGCCACCGCCACCACCTCCTGCCCCATTACCAGCGCCGCCGCTGCCTCCCACCGGCGACGCGTGGGCGGCCGCGGCCGCGTTGGCGTTGGCGGAGGCGGACGCCTGGCGCTGCAGAGAATGCAGCAGGTCCGCCCCGGCGGGCGAGCTGTTGCGCGCCGCGCTGTTGAGCTCCTGCAGGCGGGCGCGTACGGCGGCCTCGCCGCGCACGTCGCGACCCGTGGGTCCGTCCGCCAGCAGCAGCGGCTCCGCGCCGGGGCCGCACGTCGCGGGGTTGTGCACGATGCGGCAGATGCGGGCCGTCTCGGGCACGTTGTTCATGGGGAGCACCTCGCGACCCATGAGGGCGTTGAGCATCGTGGACTTGCCTGCGGGAGGATGGGGTCGGGGGTGGGAACGGGGGCAGGAGGGGGGGGGGTGGAAGGGGAGAGTTGGTCCGGTAGCGGGATGGGGATAGCCGGCGGGCAAGAAAGCGCCGACGCCCTGGTGCCTTACGAGAGCACCCGTGACAACACACAGCTGCCTGCTGTGTTGAAAGTCCACATACACACGCGCAACAAAGTGCTATTGTACCTCAAGCTTGTGTGTCGGCCTCCGTAACCGTATGCTATCGCGAGCGGTAACGGAACCGTGGGGCGCCTAAGCAATTATAGGCGCCGTATCTCGACCTCTTACCGGTGGACAGGTTGCTACGTAATTTTGAGTTTGCAAATTGAACATTTGACGCCCTCGTGTGAGGGGACACGTAGCATTGAGAAGCTATCCTTCGCCGCTACGCATCTCGCCGCACCTGACTTTGTCAGGGCGAGCACGGCCACCGACAGCGTGTTCTCCTCATGGCGACGTTTCAGGTCATAGTAAGACTGCCAGAAGCGCTGCAGCTGCGTGTCAATGACATGGCGCGCTCCCTCGTCGTCCTCAGTCTGAGGAGCCTCGAGCAGGTCAGCCAAAAGGCCCCCAACTTCCGCCAGCAGCGCGTCGGTCGCGACGCGGAGCTGCGACACCGTCTTCAACGACGATGCTTCAGTGTTGCTTGACGCCATTTAGGTATGCCCCTTCAGCGCAACGCTCCGCGCGACCGGTAGGCCACGTAGGCCTGGAAACCCCAGTAGGCTGCTTACGGCTGAGCCGAACCGAGTATGCTGTATGCCTCAAATCAATTTTCAAGTAGCCAATTGCGAAGGCACAGCGTAGCAGAGAAGCTGGCCTTACGAGGGTTAAGCTTTCGGACAAAGCCGCTCAGCGGGCTTGCCACGGCTGCACGCTGCACTTGGCTTGCCACAAACAGCATCTTATCAGTGCAGCTTTGTGGCTTTCACGAGAAGGCGATTTGCCAGTACGTAGAACATCCCCACCGCCCCATGCAACCAACCGATTTTTCACTGATGCAAGTGTTTCAACTGAACCCACATGCTAGCATTATTTTCATTTCTGTAAAGAGAAGTGCGACCACTGTATTGCTTCGGGGCTGCTGCACCCCTGGGCCCGCGGCCCAAAGGAATTCCTCTGAAGGCCCGAGGTCGTTAGCTCTCAATACATCTCTTCTGATTAGTTTCAGTTCTCTCTTCACCCTTACGTCAAGTTCTGGGTCCTCAGAAGCAGTGGGTGCTTGGACACATTACTATGCTTGTTCTATATTAGCTCAAACCGTGTAGCCTTGTTACAGGACGCGTACTGGACAACTACTACTAGAGTTAGTGGCTCAGCAGCACAGCTTACGCCTCTCGTCCGTCACCCTGAGTGACGCCGTCCGGCCATGTCCCTACTTTGGGCTCGGGGTCCAAGGTGGTAGCAGCGCCTGAGGCACAGAGGACAGGCCATCGGCCTCAGATCACCTACAAGCGTTCTTTGTCCTGGGGTTGGGGGCCGTTGGCCGCTGTTGACCACCTGAGAGGATGTTCCAACCCAACCCAGACCACGTGCGGGAGGTCCTTGGCGCCCAGCCCATGTCGTCCACGGTAGAGCGCAAGGTGGGTGACGCATGCCAAACACGGGTGTGCGCAGCCTCTCAGCACCCAAAGATGCCCAACCTCAACGTTGCCGCCTAGCTTCAAGGCCCTTGATGCCTGCCGTGGTGCATGGCACGCCAATCACCCTCCCCATACCATCCACAACGCCCTCACAGCCCTCGAGTACACAGCGCGCATCCCAGGTTTCACGCTGGTAGCCAACATGCCCTATATGAGCTCCTGCAGCACCAACCTGCCTTTTGCCTTTCCATGCCTTGCCAACCCTCCCCTGCCCGCTGCCCCACTTTCCAGGCCGCCAACCGTGCCGCCAAGGCCGCATACGGAGCTGAGCTCCAAGCCCAAATGCGCGCAAACGAGGAAGCCAAGCAGCGGGAAAAGATGGAGCGCATGGGCATACGGCCGGGGGGACCTCCCCCAGGGCTGCAGATACCACCACCGGGAATGGGCATGGGCCCCGGCCCTGGCATGGGGATGGGCATGGGGCCTCCCTCGCCCGGAGCCATGGGCATGGGGATGGGAATGGGCATGGACTACGGCGGGCCCCCACAGGGCTTCCCACCACCTCCCCAGCAACCGCCGCTGTTCCCTCCGCAGCCGCCGCCCTTCGGCGGCCCGGGGCCCGGCGCATGGGGCGCCCCGCAGCCGCCGCCATTCCAGCAGCAGCCACCTCCCTACCAGCCGCCACCATACCAGCCGCCTCCGCACTTTCAGCCCCCTATGGGCGGCCCCGGCCCCTTCGGCATGCCGTCCCCCGGCCAGCAGCCCCCTCACTTCATGGGAGGGCCAGGGCCAGGGCCAGGCGGCTTCGGAGGCCCGCCACCTCCCTACCAGTCCCCGCCTCCGCCCCAGCCGCCCCCGTACATGGGACCAGGACCAGGGGGGCACTATGGCGGGCCGTTTGGGGGCCCGCCTCCCGGCCACATGATGGGGGGCCCGCCGCCTCCCCCCATGGGCCCGGGACTGCAGACCATGCAGCGCATAGAGAACCAGGCCAAGAAAGACCAGTACAGGCTGGAGCTGGAGGCGCAGATTCGCGGCAATGAGCATCGGAAGCAGATGGAGAAGGCGAGGAAGATGGAGGAGGACATGCGGAAGGAGGCGGAGATCGCCATGTATGCAGCGCGTGCGAACGGAGGCGGGGGAGGCATGGGGGGCGGGCCGATGCCTCCGCAGATGCAGCCCCCTATGATGGCTGGATCACCCCCGGGAGGGCCCATGGGCATGGGGGGTATGGGCATGGGTATGGGTATGGGTATGGGCGGGCCGCCCAGCCCGGGTGCCCCGCCTCCGGGCATGGGCATGGGGTTCGGCGGCCCCATGGGGGGTGGGCCGATGGGCGGAGGCATGGGGGGCGGGTTCGGAGGCGGCGGCGGAGGGCCGATGGGCGACGGCGGGGGCAACCCCAATTTCCGGTTTCGCTCCGACAACCCCTACATCACGCCGGCGGAGCTGGACGGCAAGCAGCGGCAGGCGCGGGAGCTGCAGGCGGCGCTGGAGGCGCAGATAGCGGTAGGTCACTGTGTGAGGCGAGTCAGGCTGGTAGGGGACATTGACGCTGGCGAGGGTTAGGGTTAGGGTGAGGGTGGGGCATCACCACATCGGCTGGCCTTGGGCGGGAGGTTGACAGAACATGTAGCGCGTTGGCCCCCGGCAACCGCACGGCTGTGTCAACAAACGGCATGCTGTGTGCTTGCTACTCACCGGTATTGCACTGCCGTGCGCAGGAGAAGCGGCGGCAGAAGGACGCTGAGAAGGCCAAGGAGCTGGCGGAGGTGGAGCGGGAGGAGGCGCGCATCCGCGCCGACATTGAGGTGCTGGCGGCGCGGGCGGCGGAGGAGGAGGGCGGCGGCGCCAAGGGCGGTAAGGACGCGGTGGCGGACGCATGGGAAAAGGCGCGGCTGGAGGCGGAGGAGGCCAAGAAGGCCAAGTTCGCGCAGAAGCGTGGAGGGGGAGGGGGAGGGGGAGGAGGGGGTGGGGGCCCGGCTTCGCCGGGCGCGGAGGACGGCGGGGGCGGGGGAGCGGGGGGCATGTGGGGGGATGCACCGGCGGCGAGGGGCGGGAACCCGTTTGATGATCAGCCGGTGGGCGGGGGCTTTGGGCCGGTGCCGCAGGGCGGGGGTGGCGGCGGGGGAGTGGAGGTGTTGGCGCCGCCGCCCCCGCCGCCACCAGCCAACAGGCACGTGGACGGCGCGGCGGTTGTGGGCCGGCCGCCGCCGACGCCGCTGGTGGCGGAGAAGGTACGGCAGGTGGCTGCGGTGGAGCTGGCGGCGGTGAAGGAGGAGCTGGCGGCGGAGGCGGCGCAGCTGCGGGAGGTGGTGGCGGCGCAGGGGCAGCAGGTGGCGGCGCTCAAGACGCACGCGGAGCGTCTGGAGGCGGAGGCGGAGCGCGCGCAGAAGCAGGTGACGGCCATGCGCGTGGCCGCCATCCGCGCCTCCGTCGAGCAGCCGGAGCACATCCTCCGCGTCATGGCCGACTACGAACGGCCCATCCCCGTACCGCCGCCGGCGCCGTCGCTGCTGGATATCGGGTTGGACCTGCCGCCGACGGGCGCCGCGCTGCGGCGCTCTGTCGCCGCCATCCCCGCGTATGACATGGGCCCCGTCATCCCCGCCGTCAACACGGCGGCGGTGATGCTGGACAACCCCTCCGCCAGCGCCATGAACGCCGTCAGCGCCGCGCCCGCCAGCGGCGTCGGCCCCGACGGCAGGCCGCTGACCATGGGCATGCGCACCGTCAACCCGCTGGAGGCCTCCATGGCGGCAGAGAGCGTCTTCATCTACCCCAACGGCCGGGAAATGGGCCGCTACGCAAACGCCGCCGCCGTCGCCTCCGGCGTCGCACCGCCAGCGCGCGCCGCCGCCGCTGCTTTTCCGCCGCCGACACCCCCAGGCCCGGCGCTGGGTAACGCTGTCCCCTTCCAGTCCATCACAGGCCCTAGCCCGGCAGCTGCCATCGTTGCGAGCTCCACGATGCTAGAAACAGGGCCCATTCCCAAGACCCCACCGGGGCTGGGCCTCGCGGACGTGCTGGGGCCGGCGGTTATGGGCGGCCCGACGGCGGCGTCTGGGGGCATGGGGATGGGGATGGGGCTCCAGAAAGCTGCGTCAGCGAGGTCGCCCCTGGGGGCGGAGCTGGCGGGCAGCAGCAGCAGCGCGCAGGGCCTGGCGTCGCCGGTGGCGATGCGGCGGCAGGCGTCCGCCAACGGCCGGCGCGGTGGTGTAACGCCCAGCCCCATTGATGTGGACCTGGTGCAGCACCGCAACCAGGACAAGCTGGCAGCACTCAAGGTGGGTGGGTGCAGGAATGCAGCCTGCTGTGTGGGGATTGCGCGGATTGGGGTTTCAAGGAAGAGGAGTGTGCAAAGAGTGAGTTTGCGACGGCGAGGGAGGGTTGGTATTGCTTCGTCGCGGTACCGTCCGCTGCTACACAACGCTCGTGGCGTGGGGTTGTGCGGCAGGGCTCGGCCACTCACTGCCACACTAGCCAATGCACCTATCAGCCCTGCTGGAGGTACCGGTATGTTCACTTGCATCCACAACCGCCACCGCGCTCACCCGCCCCCACCTGTACGCCACCCTCCTTCTGCAGAGCATCGCCGACATGAACGCCAACGGGACCGCCTCCATAGAGGCAATGGACGAGTTCCTGGCGCGATTCGCCGCGCAGCGCCCCGGCCTGCCCGAGCGCACCGCCACGCCCGTCATGCGGCTGCACACCCCCAACGTGGAGACCATCTCGCACTCACCAGGCGCCACAGTCAATGGCGGCGGCGGCAATGGCACCCTCCCGCTCTACTCCTCCCGCCCCAACAGCAGCATGGCGCCCCTGCCTGCCGGCAGCGGCCGGGTCCTGTCTGCCGGGTCCTTGCAAGGCAGCGGCCGGCCGCGGCTGTCCCGGCAGAACTCCTTCACCGGCAAGAGCGTCCCCGCAGAAGGCGTATTGTCACAGATGTCGCACCCCGGGCCGCCGCCGCCCGGCGCCCTCCGCACCGCCAGCCCCAACCCCTCCCGCCCGCCGATGCTACCCCACGGCCGCATCAGCGGCGCCGGAAGCGCTGCTGGTTCAGGAGTGTTTGCCCACTCCCGGGACGGCCTCGGGTCACGGCCGGGGTCAGGGTTTGCCGCCGGGGCGCCGCGGCCGGGGCGGCTGGCGTCGCATGACGGCGGGGGCGATGCCAGGTCGCCCACGGCAGGATCGGTGTCTGGGTCGGGGCGGCCGAGGCTGTCGCGGTCTCGATCGCTCACCGCTGGTGCGGTGGCGGAGAGTTCCGATTCGTTGCACGGTGCGCCATCGGGGCCGCAGCGAGGGGCCTCGCTGTCCATCCTGCCGCCGCAGGACTCCCTTGACGTGGCCATGAAGTCGGGGCTGGGCTCTCGGCCTTCGTCGGGGGTGGCGGCGGGGCTAGGCGGGGGGCATGGCTCGCCGGGTAGCACGGTGGGTGGGCCCCACATGGCGCCGATACCGCGGTCGCCGTTGTCAGGGCGGCTGAGTAGAGGGGCCAGCGCGGGCACGGCGGCGGTGGTGGGCGTGGCAAGGCCAGACTCGTCGTCCTCGTCTTCTTCGCATCTAAGACACTGAGCGGGCAGGGCTTGAGTTTTTGTGGGTCGGCGGGCTGCTGGAGTGCACGTACTGAGGGACGTGTGGAGAGGGTGTCGCTGTGATGGGCGGGGTGTCACGTTGACAAGCCCCGGTTGATCCTGGCATGTGCCTGCATCAGACATGCATCCGAAGCTACCTCTATCATGTTTAAGTTGGGGTGCCGCAGGGCACGTCCGCTGGTGCGTTGCTGAGGTGCGTGGGTGCTGCAGCACAGGGCTGGCGTGAGGACGACGTATGTGAAGGAGGTCGGCGCAGCACGGGATCCGTGTCTGTGACACGCCCTCCTGCATCCCGCAACCAACCATCCGTGCGTGCGGGTTGGTGCACTTCCCCGTGCATGTACTGGTTTTTGTGTCCCAAAACTGGTATCCATCCGCAATGCATGAAGTAACTTGAGTACGGTACGTGGAGGCACTTGTGACTGGACAGTGGATGCCGCTGCGGGGGAGCTCGTATGGTAGGTACGCCCGCTCGCCTCCAAGCTAGTCCGCTTCAGATGGACTAGTCAGCGCTGCGTCGGAGAACTACATGCATACTGGTGTAGAGAGGTACATGGCGTTGAAGCGTTTGAGCGTGCATTTGGCGGCGAGTGGGCTGAAGGGAAGCTGGATTACTGGAGTAAGGTGGATGTGGGCAGACTGTACATGCAACCCTGCGCTTGCGCGCGTGGTGAAGGATATCCGCGGTAAGCTGCTCAGAAGTTATGAGATTGCAACTGCCTCACAAAGGCTCTGAAATACGGTATCAATTTACAGTCACGTGCCAGAGTTAGAGGATTTGTCGTGTGCAAGGGACCCATGCAGCAGCAAGGGGGGAACAACGAATATCGTGGCCACTGGCCAGGAATTATGGTGCGGGTAGGTTTATGGATTCTCCCATGTATAGATGTAACCAGTAAGAAGCTAGTTATTGTTCTTGATCGCAGCGTGTACGGTAACCAACAGGTCCTGTCATGCAACGGGAAAAAGCGCTGGGCATAAAGCTCGGACGTCCAAGGGTCCTGTGTCCAAACTGTGACCACCAACACACACAGTTGTCTACCCGAAAGGCAGCGTACCGTGCCGACACACCAGTACCAGTACGAGCAGGTCGAAAGATTTTGGTCAATGCATGGCGTCCTTAGCAGAAACCAAAAGATTGTAACGCCCAGTGCGGCGCCTTGCTATGTTACGTATACGACAGCCATACTTTTGAATATGAACCAACAGTGCATGATTAAGTCACCTGAAACATCGCAGCCCCCTCCCACTCCCAAACATGGGCCTTATTGATCACATTCGCACGCTGTCCTATCCAAGCCGTCCTTACGCCTCGCTGGTCTCCTCCGCCTCCCCGCTCCCGCTGCCCCCCGCCGCCGCCCCGCCCGCGTCGACCGCCCCCTGCGCCCCCGCCGCCGCCAGCAGCATCTCCAGGGTCTTCATGTTGCCCTCCTGCTCCTCCCGCAGCCGCTGGTCCAGGGCGTCCACCTGCTTGGCCACCTGCAGCAGCGCGCCGTCGTACCGGGAGAACCTGCAGCAGCAGCAACAGCAGCAAGCGCGACATTTGGTCATGGGCATGGGCAAACACGCGAGACAGTGGACTGCGCTATTCCAACAGTCGTGAATGTACAGCATGCGTGCAGTCAGCGGTAGACACTCGCATGTACCAACTGCAAGTCAAGCCAGAGCTGCCAAACTTGAAGCTTCCGGCGCTGGGTATGCACATCGCGTACAGGTCCACCCACCTGTCCGCCAGGCGCTTCTCCAGGCTCGCCACCAGCGTCTCCGCCTGTGCCGCCGCCGCCGCCACAGCCCCCGTCGACGGCAGCGCCGCCACCTGCTGCTGCAGCGCTGCCAGCGCCGCCGCCTGCTGTTGCTGCTGCTGCCGCACCGCCGTCAGCAGGCTCGCCAGCTCCTCCGCCTTCGCCGCCGCCGCCGCGGACCCCTCCTGCACCTCCGCCAGCTCCTCCGCCAGCCCCGCCACCTTCTCCTCCACCTCCGCCGCATCACCCCCGCCACTGCCACCACCCGCTCCGGACCTGGCCGCTTCCGCAGCTGCCGTAGCGGCCGCCGCCGCGTTGGCTGCCGAGTCGGCCCTGTTCCTGATCCGCACCATCTCCTCCGCCAGCTTGTTGAGGATGTCCTGCAGGCTGGCCATCTGCTGAGACACGCTGGCCAGCTCGTCCTGCCGCTGCATCACGTTGCTGACCTGCCCCTGCAAGTGCACCAGCTTGGCACCCGTCATGGCATCCGCAGACGCCGCCGCCCCTGACGCCGCCGACGGCGACCCCGACGGCACCGCCACCGCCGCCGCCACCGCACTCCTCGCCGCCGCCGACACCTGCCGCTCCATGCGCTCCTCCATCTGCCGCAGCTGCGCCTCCATCTCCATCCGCACACGTGCTTCCACAACCGCCAGGTCGTACGACTGGGGCTGGGGCAGGGGGCCGCCGCTGCCGCTGGTGCGGCCGGGGGAGGAGTTGCCACGGGCGCGTTGGGCGGCGGGGACGGCGGAGCGCGTGGGGGCGGACGTGTCGTACAGGGGGTTCTGGTGGGCGGTGCCGCCGATGGTGGTGTTGCGGCTGCCAGCTGCGCTGCGGGAGGCCCCGCTTTTGGTGCTGGGGGCCTTCTTGGCGCCCTTGGCCTTGCCGCCCTGCAGCAATAAAACAGCGAGCACCGTGTGCGTGGCATGCGATACTGTACGTCTGCATGAAAAAAAACAAGCGCCACTGCGCCAGCCGCGTGACATGACTTGAAGTACTGGCACATACCAGGGCCATTCGCACCTGCGACGTGGACTTGCCCTTGCCCTCGTACACGGTGGCCAGCGGCACGCCCCCCACGTCGAAGCTGGGGTCGTGGCCCAGGCCCGCCGCGCCGCCGGCGTCGCTCATACTCTCCTTTTGCTGCACGGACCGCAAAACGCAACCATTCAGCTACAAAGTTCAATGTACGTGCATTCCTGTGCATACCGGTCGCTAGTCCATCTGCGTGAAGTTCCAAGACGCAGTCGACTTCTCCCCCTCGACTGCTGCTTGTATGCCACATTGGAGCGTGAATCGCCCCTCAGCTTCCCCTGTAGCCATGCCTTGGCCCCCCTTTCCCAGCCTCTTCCGGCCAATCACCATGCGCCGATGCCACGCCCATCCCCTTCTCACCGCCGAGCCTGTTGGCGTCATGGGCGCGCTGGACTTAGCCGCCCCCAGCACCTCCAATATGTCGTCGAACTGGAAGCCCATCTCGTAGGCCAGCGCCGCCAGCGTGTCAATGAAGTTGCGGAAGCCCAGCCGCCGCGTGCCGGGCGAGCGGTAGCGCGTCAAAATCACGTCCAGCGCGGTGGTGCTCAGACGGCCTGGCAGCGAGTGTGCAGTAATTACCAGAATGCAAACGCGGTGGAAGGACAATACCAATGAAGCGCCAAGGCTGCCTGAATGATGCTTTGGTCAACGTACGCAAAACGATCTACAGCACGCTGCGTGCAGAGCGTGTACCACTGCCCCAGGCCGCTCACCCTCCGGCTCCATGAACCCCGCGTCCTGGCACAGCCGGTGGAACTGCGAGCTGTTCATTTGTGGCACGCCGTCCGTGTACACGCGGCCCTGGCCCATGGGCAGCCGCGCGTAGTTCTTGAACACGCGCTTCAGGTGGGCGTTGCGCTCCACGCCTGCAGGGGAGGGGAGGGGAGGACCACGAGGAGTGTGGGACTGGGACCAGGTGGTGCGATGGCATGTGTGGACATGTTCCCTTGGCTACAGCGAGATACGGCACAGGGGGATAGGCTACAAGGAGAGCCGAGGCGTTGTTGAGCGTATCCCATTATGTACGGCATGTGACAGGTGTACGCCCCCTTGTTGTCTGTGCGCTGTGTGCGCACCTGCTGGGACCATCTGCTTGTTGAGGTTGGCCATGGAGTTGATGCGGCCCTCGCGCGCCAGCTGCGTCTGGTAGTAGGCAATCTTCTCGTAGTACACAATGAAATCTTGCAGGCTGATGCGGCCGTCCTTGTCCTGCAGGGCACGTAGCCATGAGGGCAAGGCAGGATGCTCAAACAGCACAGGGGCTGTTGTAGCGGCTGGCTGGGGATAGGCAGAGTGCTCGAATGCACGCTCAACGAGCACCAAAACACGGGCTGAAGTTACCGGTATACCCGCGCAGGCCCGTGCCCACTCACCCAGTCGGCCTTCTTGAACTCGCTGTCAAGGAAGCGACCTGCAGACGGCAGAGCGGGGAAACATGCGTCTTGATTAAACCTGCCAACCCACATGAGGAGCAGCTGTAGTACCGTGCGATCTCCTTCTGCATGCCGCTCAAGGACCCTGGTGAGAGCCCCGAACCCACCGATGTGCTTTGCCTTGATGCCGTGCAGCACGCCCATCTCATCCAACGCCGCCAGCATCTCCTCCCGGTCCAAGCTGTTGTCGTCGTTGAGGTCGTGCTTGCGGAAGATAAGCGCGGCCTTCTCGGCGGCGCCGCCGGCCGCCAGGGAGGCGCTCACGCGCAGCGGCGTGCTGCCGATCTGCACATTTGATGACAACAGCCACAGCAACAGCTGCTCAGGGCGTCCGCGTGCACTACCATCAAACCAAATGGATCCACCTCGTACGGGGCAGTATGCGACTGCGCGGATGCTTACATTTTTCAGAATCCTTGCCAAAACGCCTGCCCATCGACCCACCATGACAGTCTTCCTGCTCATGTCTGTGAAGCCGCTGAACGACAGGTACGACGCGTTGGTGCGGTGCGTGCGGTGCGTACGGCCCGTCTTGTGCGTGGCGTGGCTGTACACGGAGCCGCCCGCCTCGGAACGGGGGCTGCGGGCGTACTCCGGTGGAGGCGGGGACGGTGAGCGGCTGCGAGGCGCGCTGTGCAGGTGCTGCTGGTGGTGAACGTGCTGGTGGTGGTGGTGGGCGTGGGGCTGGGACTGCGGCTGAGGCTGCGGCTGGGGTTGCGCGGTGGCGGGGGTTCCGCTGGCAGGTGGGGCAGTGCTGGATGGGGAGTGCTGGTCCAGGACGATGCTGGTGCGGATGGGCTGGAAGGCGTTGGTGGAGTCCTCGATCCACGCGTGGATGTGGGGGGAGGCGGCTGCTGGGCACAGGGCGAGGCGAGCGGACGGCAGTTGGCACAGTCAGTCGCAGGGGACAAGCTTGGGACAGATGAACGCCCAGGGGTTTCCTTGACTGATACGGTTTTTCAGTAACAGGGCTTCCTCCGTCCACGCAAAGCCCCCACAGGCCATGCCTGCGCGCTCCACTGACGTGGCCATCTACATCCACGTACTTTGAGCAGAAAAAGCCGTGTTATTCCTGTTCGGGTGCGGGCGTGTGCGATGTGGCCCCCGCCCCTTGCCGACACACCTGGCGGGGGGCTGAGCTTGCGCACTGTGTTGGCGGCCAGGGTCTCCGACATGGCGGCCAGCAGGCCGTCCGGCACGGGCCCGCCCAGCGTGATGTGCACCAATGAGCGGTTGTTGGGCAGGTCGCGCGCGATGGCCTCCGCGCCCTCCGTCGACGACACATCCACACGCAGCGTGTTGAGCGTGTTGGTGTAGCGCAGAAGCGCGCACAGGTGGGCCACACCCTGCGGCAGGCGCACCGGGCAAGCCGTGGTTCAAGACCAACAGCTTCCACATGCCGCACACCACGCGAGCTCCCATGCCTTCGTTTTCTTCTCCGGCGCTAATGGCGTCAGCAAAGCGGACCGAAAGCGGCTGCCCCAGCACGCACCTCCGGGCCAAGCGGCACTCCCCGGATGTCCAGCAGCTGCAGGGTGGTGTTGCGGTGCGCCGCGCGCAGCAGCGCGACCGCCGCGTCCTCCCCCGCGCGGCAGCCCGCCAACGCCACCTCCTTAAGCGTGCCCGTGTTGAAGCGGATGGCCTCGGCCATGGCCAGCATGGTGGCGCCCGTCAGCCGCGGGTTGAGCGACAGGTTGAGGCGCTGCAGCATGAGCGCGGCCTTGGCCGCCTTGCACAGGGCCAGGCCGCCGGCGTCGGACAGCTGCGGTCAGGGGGCGGCGGTCCAGTGAAGGGGCGACCGGGCGAGCTCCCTCGGTGCAAGAAGGTTTGACAGGGAGGTACCATGTATGGTTCTGGTGCATCTTGGGAAGTCAACGGAATTTGTGCAGCCCAGGTGCAGGCTGGGGGATATGGTGAGCCTGGTGCGGGTGTGCCCCCACCTGGTTGCCCTCCAGCTCCAGGCTGTTGAGCGGCACGGAGGAGGACTGCGCGTCGCTGGTGAGCATGGCGGCCAGCGCCATGGCGCCGCTGTCGCCGATGCGGTTGTGTGACAGGTCCAGCGTGCGCAGGGAGGACATCATCCCTGTGCAAGGAAAGGGTGTGCGCGTTTCAAGTCACGAAGTCACGACCTGCACGTCCCCAATATTGCTCAAGTGACTGCCGTATATTCGTTACGGTGCAGCCTGTAGTACCAGGCTTGCATTAAGCCGCACTGTGTGGGCTGGCCCGCCTTACCGACTGCCTCCACCGCCTTGGCCAGGCGCACAGCCCCCATGTCACCCAGCCCGCACCCCGCCAGCCGCAGCGTGGAGAACTTCTCGCTGCTGAGCAGGGACCCGTCCACCAGGCCGGCAACGAAGTCATCCCCCTGTGGTGCCGAAAGCACGGCGAAGCATGGTTTTACACCAAGGGGCAAGTGGATATTGCACGTGCAGCTCTGCGCCTTTAGTCCCAATGGGTCCGGTGTCTCCACACATACAGACGGGTCGATGCAAAAGGACTTGACTATGCACATGTTGTCGATAATGCCTCTATTCTGGCTACATTTGCAGGCGGGTTTCGGCTTCTTGGCATTTACGGTATTCACCCACCAGCTGGCAGTTGACGAGCTCCAGGCTTTGCAGGTCCGCCGATGCCAGGGCCCTGGAGAACATGGGAAGGCCTTGCCCTGCAGGACCAGTACGACACGTGTGTGAGCGCTTGCGTAGCAAGCATGCCGTGCATGGTTGGCTGTCCTGGCAGTGTGCATCAACAGATGCATGGCGCCGAGCAGCTCTCCTTACCATCCTTGAAGGAGCAGTCCTTAAACACGAGCCGCTGCAGGGTGCGGGTCTTTGAGCACGCATCCGCAATAGCTGCCCAGCTGTTGACACTCTGCGGTTACATGGCCAGGACAGGTGCAGCCATTTATGTGTTGCGGGTGACAACTCATGGCCTGGAGGAACAGCCAGTGCACAGCCTGTAGGAGCCCAGGGTTCGTACGCCCTAACCTGCCCCAGCCACCCACCAAGCTCAGGTTGTGGAAGGAACACAGCTCGAAGGAGGATAAGGGCAACACGGCGCACAGAGCAATGACCTGCCCATCCGGCAAGTTCTCTGTAGGGCTGGTAATTGAGCAGAAGCGCTGGTCCGCCGTCCTGAAGACGCACAAGTCGGGTGAGCACGGGGTCACAGGGGAACTGGAGGACTGCAGCGCCAAAGGCCACAACTCTTCACTCACAATCCTGCCAGTAGGTCTGGCATAGGTTGACAGCCGATATCGTTGCATATTTTCAGGTATTGGCCTGTGACGTGGGCTCCCATGTTCTGCGCGGAACTCATGTTGAAGGCGCTCAACCCTTTTAGTGTTGCCACTGGGACCGCTACCACTCTTTTGTTTATGGCTGCTTAAGCCTCGTGGTAATGCTCATCGTCAATGCAAGGGAGGAAAGGTAGAACAAATTGTTGACCGGTCAAAAGCAGCTGCTGAAGCGCAAGCGCCGGAAGCGAAGTCTGTTGTTGGTAGTCCAGGAGTGTAAAGCAACTATCGTGTAGTACGCTGGCAAAGCACGCTGGTCGTTTGGAGTACGCACGAGAGAACATGTTGCAGGCAACGACAACCGTCGCCGCGTGTGTTGCAAATTGGAGAGTGGGCCAATGCGCAGGCATATCGTATTCAATTTTTTACAGAAACAGCGATTGCTGCAGTGATCGCGCACCGTAGCGTAGCATAGCACACCCGCCCTCTGCGAGCAATCGCTAACCCAAAGTCACAATGGCCGAGGAGCAAGAGGTGGTACCTCAAGAAGCCGAGGGACAGGTATCACAAAATTAGGGACACTCTGGTTCAGCGCTGGGCCCGTTGGCCAGGCGGCAGCTGTGATAGTCTGTACCACTTTGTGCGCAGTCCGTGGATCCCTGGAGCGTATCTGGTGGAGCAGATGGGAAAATTGATTACAACAAGCTCTTAAACGAGGTGCGCGTGAAGGGTTGGCGGGCACAACATCTCTCCAGAGCCGCCCTGCACGTCGCGGCTTACACCCTTTCCTCGCTACCAACGCTTAATGGCGTAGTTCGGATGCTCAAAGCTCACGGAGGACTTGGTTGAGCGGTAGGTAGCACGCCAGGCCACCCCTGCACACTTGCGTCGTCGTACCGTGCGCACACGCTCTGTGCCCAACCGTCTCTCGTTGTGTTTGGCCTAAGCTCGTCGCCCCATCGACAACAGTTTTGCGGACACGCATTGCCTGCGCGTGCGAAAGCTCAATTGTACCATGGATGCTAGCCCACAATCCACCCCTTCGTGCTGTAGGATTGAGCGGCTAACTGGGAAGCCCGCCCACCCATTCCTAAAGCGTGGCATCTTCTTCGCTCACCGCGACCTGGCGGAGATCCTTGACTGCTATGAGAAGGGCATTCCTTTCTACCTGTACACTGGCCGGGTGAGCACGGGCGGCAGCCAACCACAGTGCCTGTTGAGGGCAAGGGCAGGGGGCCCTCAGTACAACAGCGTGGACACCATCGCTGAACGGAACATGACATGGCCTGGCGCCTCCGGTCGTCCGGTGGACGTGAACTTGCAACGGGTTGCCGGCCGGAATCAACACGGTGTTGGCGGACGGAGCCAGGGGCGCCCCTTTTTAGAGAGTGGCACAAAACCTGTGCTTGGGACGCCCTGGAGACGGCCCAAAGTAGCAGGATCACACATTCAGTCTGGGCTCAGCTGCATAGTGCACTTGCTTCCAACACGCTGGGGTCGGTATGCCGCGGGAATATCATTGAAGGTACGATGGATACACGTGGCCCCCTTGCACTCTCGCAACTGCGCCGGGGGCCTTACAACCGAGCCGGTTGCCGCTGTACTCACGCACACGCCACGAGCTCTGTCCGGTTGCTAGATGCTATTGTCTTATGCCCAACTTGCCCCTGAGCCCGCCATGCCACCAGCGTCCACCTACCCCGCCCCGTGCGCACACGCCCCAGGGTCCCTCCTCCGAGGCGCTGCACCTGGGCCACCTGGTGCCCTTCATGTTCACCAAGTACCTACAGGTTCGGACGGGAAGGGGTAACAGGGAGCAGAAAGGGGTGGGCGAGGGAGAGGAAACGGCCCTCGGTCAATGTGCGGGAGGCAGGAGCTTGGCGTGAAGGCGGCGGCGCTGGTGCAGCTGCAAGGGGGTGGGCGTGGGGCGCTCTCTCCGGACGAGCGCAAAGCCGTGCAATCCAGGCGACTCCTGGAGTCCAGCAAGATGGGGCGTTTGGGAGTGCGAGCTGCCGAGGGCTAGCTCAGCGCAGAGCAGCAGGCTTATGGGAGGCACGTGGTCTGCTGCTGCCGGTCACTGGTGAAGGCCTGGCAGCAGCAGGCCTATGTGTCGAACAGCTTCCTTAAGTTCCTCCTTAGGCTGACAGCTTATTTGCGCTTCCTCATCGGGCCGACACACCACGATGCATTGGACCAGCGTACGGTGCATGCAGCGGTGTGCCTTGCACCCAGTGCTGAGGCCCTGTGCTGGGACGCGGACCGGACCTTTGGCTTTGCGCACCACTTGTCCCTGACTTCATTATCGGGTGCTAACATCTTGGCAGCTGCCTTCAACACATCGACGGGCAGGCCTCGCCTGCACACCTGAGGCTTGGCCACCAGCACTACCTCTTGGTCCGCCTCCACACCTACACACACCCCGGAAACCCACACACCCCTCCCCCACAGGACGCCTTCAACGTGCCACTGGTGATCCAGCTGACGGACGACGAGAAGTGCCTGTGGAGGGGGCTGGACATTGACGAGGCGCGGAGGCTGGCGCGGGAGGTGGGTGGGGAAAGGGGGAGGGGAGGGGAGGAGAGCGGAGCACGGGGAAAGAAGCGGGGAGGTGAGGGCAGGGTGGAGGCAGCAAGGGGAGACCTAGATCAGCGAGAACGGAAAAGGTGGAAGGCCACATGGAGACCCCATAAGGCCGTTGACCGCGTGCCGAATGCACGGACAGGGGCCTGCAAGTGCTCCCCCGGTTGTGTTTGCCTGTTGTCCAGCGGGCAGATTACCCTGCCAGGACACGGTTTGTGCAAAGGTAGCACGCACCCCTGACGCTCCGTGTGTTGGTATCACTTGGCCTGCCAGGCGTGCATGCCCTAGCCGGCTCAGCAATACCCAACCTTGTCTGCTGTGCATATTACCGACTGCCCCACGTCAACATGCATGTTTGCGGGGTACCACAGAACGCCAAGGACATCATTGCGTGCGGCTTCGACGTCTCCAAGACGTTCATCTTCTCCGATTTTGAGTTCGTCGGTGGCGCCTTCTACCGCAACATCATCCGCATCCAACGGTGAGCTTGGACACCTAGCTCCCTATGCGCGCCAGCAGGCGTGTTACACATGACACCGATGAGTGCCTCGCACGCTGTGCCGCTAGCTTGTTAAACCTTCCCCGAGGAGCAGAAGACCCGGCGCCCGCCTTATACCTTGTCATCCCGCCACGTAGCTTCTTGTTCTGATAACCCACACACCAACCGCTCCACCGCTCCACCCGACTGCAGTACACCATTGCTGTATACGCTTTGCCCGCCCCAGAACGACATGGCTTTCCGTTGTTGACTGGCCACAGGACTCTTTGTATTGTGTCTGGTTTCCCGCCCGCAGGTGCGTGACCATGAACCAGGTGCGCGGCATCTTCGGGTTCGGCATGGAGGATTACATCGGCAAGATCGCCTTCCCGGCGGTGCAGGCGGCGCCCTCCTTCCCGGACTGCTTCCCGCACATGTTCGGGACGCGCAAGGACATCCGCTGCCTCATCCCCTGCGCCATCGACCAGGTAACGCGCACCCCTTCCTCGCACGGTTTCGCCCGCGCCCGTCCGCCTGCTAACCCAAACACCCCTTGCCTGGCTCTACCAAGCCCCTTCCACAGCCCGCCTTGATCGTCAGTCATATAGGTGGATCCGCGCGCAATAATGCAGCACTCCGCCACTTAGTACCATGTTTGTACGGTCGCGCCCTCGCGCACCTTTGCCTCCGCCCTGACCGGCCTGCATCCTCCACCTCTCCTTCCCCACGTCGCTCATCCCCCTCCCGCCCTCCAACTTTCCCGTCCCCCACCCCTACCAGGACCCCTACTTCCGCATGACGCGCGACGTGGCCCCGCGCATCGGGCACCTCAAGCCCGCGCTCATCGAGTCCAAGTTCTTCCCAGCGCTGCAGGGCGAGAGCGGCAAGATGAGCGCCAGCGACACAAACAGCGCCATCTTCGTCAACGACACGCCCGCGCAGATCAAGGACAAGGTACGGCTGCAACAAGGACCCCGGCACCCCACAGGTGCATGCAAGTGTGTAACCTGCAGTGTCTGTTACTCCCCTTTGCCACGCCACAGAGATACCCACCCACGGCGCCGCTCCGCACTACCGCTACTTGCTGAGTGAAACCTCCTAATTCAGTTGCCATGCACCCCGCTGTGCTAATACGGTAACCCAGATCAACAAGTACGCGTTCAGCGGCGGCGGCGCCACCCTGGAGGAGCACCGCGCCAAGGGCGCCAACCTGGCGGTGGACGTGCCGTGGAAGTACCTCAACTTCTTCCTGGAGGACGACACGAAGCTGGCCGCCATCGGGGAGGAGTACGGCAGCGGCCGCATGCTCACAGGTGCGCGGCTGGGGGTGGGCCCGGCCGGGCTGGGAACGCGCCAGGGCAACGTGTGTGCGACTGCACTTGTGTTGCCGTGGACGGTGTAGGACAGAACTGCCCTGCTCGGCAGACCCAGTAAGGAAGCACCTTGTAATGTAGCTGCCTTGTCGTGCAGCGTCCGCCCTGCTGCGCGGGGCTTATTACGCCCTTATCTCCTCGCAGCCGTCGTGGACTGCTACGGCTCCCCTGCCCACCCACCCACCCGTGCCGCCCTCCACCCTCGTCACGTGCTCCTCCAGGCGAGATCAAGAAGGAGCTGATCACGGTGCTGACGGACCTGGTGTCGCGGCACCAGAAGGCGCGCGCACAGGTGACGGAGGAGGTGGTGGACGCCTTCATGGCCGTGCGCCCCATGGACTGCCTGTGAGGCGGTGCAGCTCATGGCCGGACTGCTTGTGAGACGACAGCTGGGGGCTAGGCTGCACGGTGGAGTGGCCCATATGGACTGCCTGTGAGGCGGGAGCGGTTGAGAGGCCAGGCTGGGAGGCGGTGCGCCCCAAGTAGACTGCTTGTGACGCTTGGGCACCGCGCGGCTAGGCTGCAGGTTCGTGCATCCCACGAATACTAACCCGGCTAAACACAAAGCCTTGAAGTTGTAGAGCGGAACGTGGTCTTTCCCACGAATATTGTCTGTGAGGCGGTCCGGCCAGCGGCAGGACTGCCTGTGAGGTGTGGACAGCTGGGGGTAGGCTGCAAGGCTTGGGGATGGCCTATGGTGCGTGGGACGTTGTGGAGGTAGGCTGCACGGCGTGGTGTAGGTGTAAGGATTACGGAATGGAGGGCCTGCATGCTTCTTGCATGCCCCGTCACGTGATGGCGGGGCGAGCCAGTGTAGCAAGCGTACGGAGTTGTGAATTGCTGGGAGCTTCCTTTGGCGCAGGCATGGATGCTGTGGTTCAGGAGACGGGACTGACAGTGCGGTGGTTGCTGGGGTGCGGGTGAGCCGCGAGAAGACTGTGTAAGGCGTGGTTGCAGGGGAGCCCAACGGGCGTCGCGTGCCCATGCGTGCAGGGTGGACATGGGGCTCCACACTTGGAAGGGCCGGCAAGCGGTGTGCAGTGTGGTTAGGGTTCGGCAACGTGTGAGTGGCAAAGGCAGCAGGGCCGTGGTGGTTTTCGGGTCGGGTGTTGACGGGGCTTGGTGCCGGAGGCCAGATTGGTAGCCGATCTTAGCCACACAAGTAGGCTAGAGTTTAAGCCTGGTGGCCGGAGTCTGAGGCGTGTAGGATGCGTGCAATACGCAGGCACCTCTGTAGGGGGCCCAATACCGGAGGACATACGGGCAGGGCGTGAACAACGTGCAGATTTTCGTGGGAGGCGCTTGCAGTGCGTAGCCTGCACATCGTGACTTCTTGTCGGATTTATGTCTGCACTGAGGGGCTCGCCGTTTCTTGCGTGCACCACCACAAAATCGTCTGGTCTGCACGCTGGCGGGTGTGCGCGCAGAGTTTGCAGTTCACAGCCGTACACTCAACAAACTCTGACGCAGGATGGTCAAGGGTCTTGTAATGCAAGTCCAGAGGCGTGGGTTTTATTTCGGACAAGCATACCGGACGGATGGCTCACAGCCTGCCGTACATGGTCAGTCTCGGCCCGGTTATGGGGCGCAGGGAGCTTCAGCCCTGCTGGCAGTGACAAATGAAGGTTCATGGCTGCTCCCTTCGCAAACGGACTAGCCATTAGTTGCTATACTCCTCCGACATGGAACCAAGCCAGGCAATAGTTACGAACGCCAGGGCGACTTGGTGAGCACTGGGGCCAGGAGGGATGCACCGGTGCGCGCAGGACACGGGAGCCGAAAACCTGGCCAACAACGCAAACGAGGAGACAGACCTACAAAGCCGCACAGCAGGGCCAAGACAGCCGGGGCCACACAGCGCCATTCGTTCTGGCATGTCACACTCTGTGCCGGGCGTGCGACTGGGCATTCCACGGGAGCTGCTACGGCCGTGCGCACCTTACATGCACGATAAAGAGTTGCACAGGAGCTCCGTGGGTCCCATGGAACTGACGCATCGGAACACCAGTGGTGCGCACGGTGACGCGATGCACAAGTCCCCCATGCCCGTGGATTTTCGTGTTGCGTGCTGCTCTCCTGCACCAGGTAAAGCTCGGTTGGCGATAAATGTCCGTGCCCTTGCCGTACGACAGTACGAGTCACTCTACAGCGTGCGTGTCGTCAAGCGGATACCATACCGAGCGTTCCACACTGGCGCTTTCGTGCCGTGTGCTGCCAGCTGCAGGTGGCCACGTAGTGCTGGGCAGTGCGCACTGGGCATGTCCCTCACCAGGGGAGATCCCTCAGAACTCCACGCCGACGATGCCAGTGCTGGTACGCGCACGGCTCCTCAGCCCCTCCGTGCCCCCCTGCTGTCTAGCCCAATTGAACTCCGACGTCAACGCAGCGTGCAGTGGCTGGACGGTGCAGCTTTAAAGGTCGAGCCAACCAGAACGTTACATGCCAGAGACACTCGGCCTGCTTGCCCTAGCGTACTCCCACGCCTGGCTCCGCTGTCGCACCCCTACCCCTCCTTGCGGTGGCGTCCACTGGGTTTGGACGTTACACGTTGCTTATGCTTGCCTGCACCGGTCGGACTTTTGGTCCTGCTGGCCTGTCCCTTCCTGTTTTCTTACTTGTAAGACATGCCTCATAGGAACCCCCCTGGCTTCACTTCCGTCGCCAACCAGCTACCAGGTACCTGCTCCGCACTATTTAAGCACGACGTAGAAGGCATCAGAAGGCTGTAAGGCATTGCAGCCCTCCAGGCTGCTACTTACTGTGTTGTGCTCAGTGCTCGTGCGTACCGCATGAGTGTGTGGGAGAGCTGAAGGTGCCATATGGCAAGACGGACTAAGCAGGGGAGGCAACCTGCCATTCATACAGTGCCGGGTGCGGGCCTGGCCCGTAAACTGCACAGTACCAGCAGTCGACCACATGGTCCTGACGTACTGTTCCAAATGACTCTCAGTGAGAAAACCATGTGTTCCTGCGTGACGCAGCTGCTGGACATCACACGGAAGCGCGCAATCCGATCAGGGCGCTCGGCTCATCATCAGCTGCTGGAAGGGGCTTATCCCCCGGCTGCTGGCACCATGTCAGGCACAGTGCCCGCATACTTGGTGGTGTGGTACTGCTCTGTGCTCATTCGTGCTGCCGCGTCTTTGTGTACTTGTGCCCTTAGCCCTACGGGATGCTGAGTTGAACGGGTGCAACAGGATCATTGCGTTCGTGGCAAAACAGTATGCGGGGCCAAACGCAGCCGTGCGCCGTTGCCTTTCTTCGTCGCTTCATTTCCTCGTCCTACACACCGAGCACTTTGGCCGGCTAGCTCTTACTATCTTATTGACCTCATGGTCTTCTGTAAGTCTGTCGGCGCACTCACTGCCGTTGGACCAACGGCAGGGTGACAAGACAATGACTCGGACATACTGGGGAAACGTGCGGTTGGCAGCTGTGAAGTCAGCTAGATGGAAGGCAGACCAATGCACCGTAGTTGTCGCATTGCGATTGTATCAGGGCGCGCATGCCGGCTGCAGCAGCAGCAAGCTGACTGGGTGACCGTGCACACAGTAATCTTAGGCGCGACGGGCAAACCTTGGTGAACGACAGTGTTATATAGTTCTGCATATTATAAACGGCATTGTGAAGCTACTGACATATTCCAAGGTGCCGCTTGATGAGAAGAACTGACACACCGCTTTTTGATTTTTGGTCACGGCACGGCGTTTTTCGTCGTCGTCAAGGCAACCAACCACCACACACAGCGTGAACTGAGCCACTCATCAAACTAAGTTACTTACTGTGACCTTGACCTGACTTACATGTACGTAAAGTGCTCTGACACAACCAGAACGACCCAACCTGCGCAAACACCGCGACCAGGTTTCCCAAGCTCCTAGCCAAGCAGCGGTGCCGACCAAATTTGCAATCTACATGTATAAAGCATTGGGTGACACTGAAACGGTGCCGGCTGCGTGAGGACGGCATGCGGCGGTCGTCCGTCAAGGTAAACGTGCGACCCTGCCCTGCGACGACTTGCGGCGGCCTGCAACCCTCGTTCACTTCGGCTGACTTGAATTACAACCTTCTGCAGACTGGTGAACCTTGGAAGGAAGAGGAGGATAGACTTCTCGCCCAATACCAGGTGGAGACCGTCGCTTGAGCTAGCATTGCTGACCGGACTGCAACAACACTGCCGCACCAGGACTCAGCGTAGACATGCAATGCAGTTGATAAGCAAGGAGGTATCCTTGTTTCATGGTGTGTCCAGCCCTGGCTATCCTCGCGACTGGAGTTCGCGCGCTTGGGCGGTTGTAGCAGCTTGGCGGGAAGGACAAACATTTGTTTCTAAGACCAGACGCTTTTTCTACAACATTGCAGGCAATATACGGAAATAGATGGTCATTAGTGGCAAAGCACATCCCGGGCCGTAATGGACAAAGCGTGGCGCAGCGTTGGCGACACAAGGTGCGACCCAGGGCCCAACACCAAGCGCAAGTTCTGTCCATAAAACTTTCAAAAATGTAACCAGTTTTTCCTCGAAGCAGGTCAACCCCAACATTGTCCGCGACAAATGGACAAGTGAGGAGGACGCACGGCTTGTCGAGCTCGTAAACGAGCTTGGGCACCAATGGGCCACCATAGCCCGCGCCCTGCCTGGTCGGACAGACCAGCAGTGCATGGGTCGATGGCGGAGGCACCTGGACCCTTCAATTTCCAAGGTGCGCCTCCTATGCCGGCTGTAGTTGCGCAAGGAAGGGCATGGCTTGTCCACCTTGTCGACCAGCCTTTGACTGACGCATCTGCCCTCCCCCCAGAGCGCGTGGAGTGCTGAGGAGGACGCTCAGCTCTTGTCGCTCTACCAGCAGCACGGCTCCTCCTGGTCCTACATCGCCAAGTGCCTTACAAACCGCACCCCGCAGCAATGCAGAGGCCGGTGGTGCATCCTCAGCAAGTGCTCGCAGGTGGGCCCGGTGCAGCAGCAAACCCACAAGGAGCAGCTGTGGCGTCAGCATCCTTGTGCCACAGCCATCTGGTGCCTAGCTATGTACTGCATGCTCCTGATGATTGAGTCCCCCCGCCCTCCCCCGTTCGGGTAGCTTCTTTTCCCCCTTCGGGCCCCTCTGGCTTTCTCGTTGCCCCTTCGGGGCCCCTTCGAGCATGTACTGCGAGGATCAAAGCCCTGACCCTGCTTCTCTGTCCACACACGCAGACCCCGTCACCGACGGCCCCGGAGACCCCGCACCATGCAGCCCGCGCCACCCGCCGCAGCTGCAACCCGCAGAATACCGCCTGCGCCACGGGCGCTGCCACAGCAGGTGCAGCGACCACAGAGCTCCCCTCCATGCCCGCCTCGGCCCAGGCGGACCCGCGCCATCCACCATCCACCGTGCAGCAGGCCCGCCGAACCACTCGGTCACAGCGCCCCAGCAGCGTCGCCTTCAGGGTGCCGCCCGTCCTGCCGCCTGAAGACACGGAGCAGCCGGCAGGCCTGCAGACGGAGCAGCGGCCAGAGCAGGGGCAGGGCCACGACCAGCCTGAGGTGTGCAGCGAGGAGGAGGCCGCAACAGAGAGTGGCAGTGACGGCGATGGCGAAGGCGAGCAGCCCGCCGCCAGCGCTGGTGCGACCGACCCAGATGCACGCCGTCAAGGTTAGTTTCATCGTCTGGCCCACCTTTCTGCGCTCCTTGCCCCGCATAGAACCGCTTACCTGGCTTGTTGCTATCAGGGCGCATGGCAGTTGCTTCAGCTGCGTGTCGTAGTACCCGTCGCGGCCATCTTGCCCACCATGTTGCCCGCACGACACCCCCAATCCCTGCAGGCCGCCTTCACATCGGCTACCGCGTGGTGCGCTTCCACACACGGCGGCGAACCAGCCAACGCCGGCCACGCCGGTCGCTGGCTGCTGCCGAGGCCTATGCCCAGGCCGCACAGGCTGCGCAAGCCGCCCTAACCGCCTCCGCCTGCCTGTCCCCGCCGGGCAGCACCACGCGCTCCGCCCGCAGCCGCCCCCTAGCGTCAGCCCTGGCGCTGCTGTCCCCTCCCAAGGAGGGCCTGCTCATGGGCGTGGACGACGAGGCCGAGGCGGCCATGATTAGTGGGCTGCTGGGTGAGGATGTGGCAGCTGCAGGGGAGGCCTCTTGGTGCAGGGCTGAGGAGGACAGTGGGCCTGGGGCTGAGGTCAGCACGCGGGTGGAGATGCTCCTGGGTGGCGGTCAGCATCCAGAGCAAGAGCAGCTTCAGCAGCAGCGGCCTGCCTGCTCGACTGGGTGCCAGGGTTGCGGTGGCGAGGCGGGCTGCAGTGCTGGGATGGAGGGGCATGGAGCAGGGGCTGGGGGATGCAGTCGGCGGCCGGCAAGTGGCAGGCGGAGGGCGGGGGAGTGGGAGGATGAGACGGGGGATGGGGGCTCGTCCAGCTCGGAGGACAATGGGAGCGAGCTGCAGCGGGGTCGGGGAGAAGCCAAGCCGATGACGCGATCGCAGTCTGAAACAAGTGAGTTCGCTGCAACCATGTCCTTTCGCTGCTAGCAAATGGCCTTCAGTGGTTGCCCGTCGTTCATGTGTATGATGTCGCAGTGCCTCTGCTGCTGCTGGAAGTGTATGAACGTGATGCCATGAGGTCCTACCGTGCTCCCCGCCCTCCCCACCAGGTGCTTCTGCGGACCTTGCTGACATCGCCTCCCCGCGGCGAACACGCAGTGGCCGCACCTGCCCCGCTTCCTACTCCACCAAGCCCGTCCGGCACCGCAGCCGAACGGGGCTCGCCTCAACAACCACCGCTTCCGCCGCCACCACCGCCTCCGGCAGCACAGCCACCGGCAGCCGTGGAGTTGCTCCCGTCCGCAGCGCCCTGTCTCAAGAGCTGGCTGCCGCTGCTGCCGCTGCGGCTGCTGGTGCAGGTGGCTCCACCGCCGTTGGCGGCGGTGCGCCTGCTGCCCGGCCAGCTGTCGAGGAGGCCCAGGCCGCTGTCCACGCCGCCCTGCAACCTGAGCCGGTCGAGGCCGCTGCGGCTGCCGCCCCTCCAGCCCCGCACGGGCAGGAGGACCTAGCCAGTCCGGTGCCTTGGCAGGTATGCTACCGGCCTACCTTGGCTACTTTCTACGCTCTGTTGTACGTACGCGCTTGTAGATCGCTACCCTTGCTGGGCCTCATATGGCTGTAAGCTTGCATGGCCTACAAGGTTGCAATCAAAATGCTTCTGACCTGCCCCTGCTGCCTTGCAGGCAATGGCGACCAACGGTCCGTCCCCCGGCGGCCTGGGGCTCCCGCTGCACGAGATGCTGCACGGCCACGCCAACGTGCACCAGCTGGCCGCCGGCACAGGGGCTGCAGGCAGTGGCGGCGGTGTTGGCTCCGCCGGGGCTCTGTGGCAGGACATAGGCTCGCCGCCCACAAGCTCCCTCCTGGCCCTCCTGCAAGCAGGTGCGCACAAGCCTTCTTTTCGCATTCTGCAAGAGTCCTCCTTCCTCACCACGCGCTGCGTATAGCTCCATACAAATCCTTCCCAACTGAGTACAAGGCATTGCTCCCTATCAAGTGTCCGCTCCTGTCCCCATTCTTTGTGCCTCCGTCAATTTCTCGCTCCCGTCCCCTGTCCCTACGCCTCAGGTCTGCTGTCCACCCCAACGGGCACCACGGGGCAGCCAGGCCTCAGCGGTGTGCTGCTCAACGCGCCCGTACCTGCGGGCCTGCCCCAGGTCAGCGCCGGCGTCACCAACCAGTGGTCCGACGTGCCCCCTGTGTCGTGGTCGGAGTGGAAAGACCGCCTCGGCGGCTTCGGCGTGGTCGGGAGGGTGCAGCTGCAGCAGACGCACCAGCCAGAGGCGGGCGGCTCCTCTGGCACGCCGGACAACACCAGGCCAGCCCAGCGGGCGCCCGAAGGTAAGGCTGCTTACATCCCAGCTTCCATACATTTCTGTGCTGCACACCCATTCCGTACGGGCCACACATCAAAATTGAGGCGCTGAGATGCCTTGAACCTACCTGGTGCTGTGGACTTTTGCGCCGTGTGTTGAGGCGCCCTATTCACCTGTCTTACATGCAGGCCTCCGCGGCGTTGGCACAACTCCTCGGCGGGACATGTTTATCCGCTCTGCCTCCAGCTCTGATGCGTCACGAGCCGCCGCCGCAGCGCTGCAGGAGGCTGACGCAGGTGAGACCCTGACCCGTGTTGCCAAGGCGCACTCTAGCTCCACCAGTTGACTGCCACAAGCGCCACCCTATTGGCGTCAGCCTCCATCATGCCAGCAGTGCTCAACTCCGCCCCTTCCCCTCTCTCTACACCACGCAGGAATGCTCCCTGGTGAGGGCGCGGGCGGCACCCATCCCTTCATCGGCTCCCCCGCTGGCCTGGGCCTGGGCATGCGTCCCCGCCGCACCCCCCGCCGCGCCTCCTGGCACGCCGACCAGGTGGTCATGGCGCGCGACGGCGCCGGACACGCGTGCATGGACATCAGCCCGCCGCGCGTGCACGTGCCCAGCGGCCTCGAGACCCCCAAGTCGCCGCCTCAGCAGCTGCCCGACTACTGCAGCCCCAGCAAGAAGCAGCGCAAGGGCTGGACCAGCCCTGCAGCTGCGCCCCAGGGCGCGCTGCTGCCCATGCTGCGCCTGCCCATGCTTCCCCGGCCTGGCAGCGGTCCCAGCTCCTTCCTGCCCATGCTCAACAAACCGAATACTGGTAAGCCGCTTCGGACCCGCAGTTGTGGCTTCACGGTTGACAGGGACTCCCTAGTTGACAGGTGCACCCGTGTGAACTCCTGCTGCGGCACCGCCCTCGTTCTTGTCCACTGTTGGGGTTTGGCAGCTGGTACCGTATGCACTTAGCTGGTACTGGTCGCCCCCGTTGCGTTACAGGGCTCCTCGACAACATCCCCGGCAACCTTCTCAGCGCCTGCGCCAGCCTACCCGTGGCCGCACCCGGACCCCGCAGCAACGCCCCCAGCGGCATGAACAACTCCGCGCCGCCCTCGGCGCTGCCGCCAAACCCGCCCGCCGCCACCGGCGCCGCCGTCATCCCCCCGCCCTTCCCCATGCTGCCCGTCATCACCACAACCGCCCCTCAGCCTGTGATCCTGGGCACCTCGGCGCCGGAGCCGATGGGGACCTACATGCCCCTGCCGCCATCGCTCGCCCGTGCGCTCATGCCGCCACCCACGTCGCGGGCGCGGCGGCTGCATAGCCCGCAGCCGGCTCAGCAGCCAGTTGCCGGCAGCTCCGATGCTCAGGAGCAGACCAAGCCCCAGGCGCTACCCATGCCCGCTCTGCCAGATATGGGCCAGCCGAAGAGCCTTCAGCTCCCGTCTTTCTTCCCGGTGCTTCGCACGGGCAAGCGGGGCACGTGCAGCGGCAGTGGCGACGCTGAGGAGCGGGATGTGCCCGTGTAAATGGGCTCCAGAAACTGTACCATTCATGCAGCACGATCTCGGTATGCTTGTGGCCCATATGCATTGAGGATGGATGGCGTGAAAAGGGGGTTGTTGGACATAGATTTTGGGGTTTTTTCGTACTGGTTTCTTCTGGCCTTAGGAACATTGATTAAATGTGCCCTCTGCATGGCATGCGGGCTGTTAGCTCACCTCTCTGGGCTTTCCCACTTGACAGCAGCGGGGTGGGATCCCTTATCGCAACGCCATAACGCATACAACCTGATCATGTGGTCAAGCATAGCCGTTCTACTGTGTACTTGCATGCGCACCCTTTCACGGCAGATTTTGCTAAGAGATGTGGCAAGTGGCATGGTATAGACCTTCCTCTGCACTCCTACCTCTCTACCTCTATCCGTACAAACAGCATTAAGCATTGGTGCGGTGATTGTCCGCTGTAGTGGGGGGAGCGGGACTGATAGCTGCTGCCCTGTGATGTCAACGAGGAGGCTCCAACTAAGCGTCGAAGGTGGCAGGGCTGCTCGATGGGGCAACCTGTCAGCGTACGGCTATTGCTCACATGCAATGATAACTGAGATGTATGAGTGGCTTACTAGTCACACGTATTTGTTGGGATGTCAGTTGGACTTTATTAAACTTAAACGTACGTGCATGAGCCAATTGATTTCATGCCCTTGCTTGGTTGTCCATGGAGATTTTATGCAAGTGTCGTTGCCCATGTGATGTCTTCTCAACCGTAGGACCCAACAAATGTGCTTGTTCTAATAGCGTATTGCTTCGCCCGCCTTCACCTCCGGCGCCTTAAAGGCGGCGCCCAGTGCACACGTAGCCGTGTGCCACGTGTCTGCATCTTTTGCGTGGTCTGTTCATCGCCTGCCACTTGGCCTTGTAACACACTAATGAATGGCATTCATTGTCGAGGGTTCAGCAGTCCCCCGCAAGTGCGGAGGACATCCGAAGTTTCCGTGTTTGACAACGCTCCCGATTCAATAATGCCTTCACGAGCAGCTCGGCTCGTGTAGCGTGGTCACTTTACACAGGCACATCAGTACACTCCATTGGAACGCCTGCAGTGACCAGTATCTAGGCAGCATCCACCTTCACTCACGATGTCCAGCGCACAGGTATCAGCATCACATGCCCATATCACGATATCAGCAAATCAGGGTAGCACGTTCAGTCCCCCACGGAAGACACTAGTGGGTTCGGTTTGGCCGGTCTCCAAGGCTTGCCGGGCCTTCAACCAGTCATGTGGTATGTTGCCATCGGGCCTGGACAGCACCAAGGTGTTTGCACCGATGCACGCGTTCAAACTTTGGGGCATGCCCTGCCATACCCTCACTGCCAGCCATCGGCACCACCCCTGCATTTTACTATTCACCGTACGCCGTACCGTACCAAGTAGCCGGTTGTACGCACCGACAGGCAGGCGGACGGGCTCAACTAGCACTAGGTCACTGTCGAAACGAACAGCAGCAGCGCTAACGCAGCAACACCTGCTGCCTCTCCAGACCCTGCGCCCTCCTGTCGGCCACCAGGGTAGTCGCTCGTGCAGGGTGAGCGTTATCCTGTCGTCGTCCGGCAGCTGCTGTTGCATCAAGTCAACCATGTGCCACGTCGCCGGCGGTCGGGTGCTACGCAAGCGTGCAAGTACCGCGCCCCGCGTGCGCGCCCCGCCTCGCCGCCCTCCCCTTCCTCTCCCGCCCGTTGCTACCTGTCCCCTCATGGCTCCCTCCTGGTGACTCACAGGCACGGCTGCGTGCCGTGCCCGGAAGTTCAGCACCAGGCCTTGCGACCGCCTGTTGGTGCTGGTGCTTGTCGGCACGTGCCGTGTGCACGCAGCTGAGCGTGGCGTTAGCCCGGCGCCCCCACCGGCCCCGCAAGGTGAAGGGTCTGCATGCCCGCCGGGAGGTAGCGGTAGCGACAGCTGTGCGCATGAGCACACAAAGAGCACATCGGAACCGCGCGCTATCCGCCTCTGCCTGGCTGCAAAAACGCCCTTGGGGGCTGCTGGTCTGCATATGACTCTGTCCATTTGTCTTTCCTCACAGGTGTGGTCGGGACCAGTAAGAATCGTGTGGCCATACCACCTCGCTAGACTGTAACACAAACTGCCAGATGCAGATTTTGGGGGCGCTCCCGCACCGTACGGTGCTGTTGGTGGGTGCACCGTTCGCGTCGTCACCTGTTGAAGTTGCTGCTTCGATTGCATCTGGTGCTACATCGGTCGCAACTGGTTGCAGTACTGGATGCAGGTACTCGTTGCAGAGGATAAGGGACACACAGGGGCGGGGAGGCTGTAAGGACAGTGACAGGGCGTGACGGGCTGCCCTGGGCTGCCAGAGCCAACATCAGATGGAGAAAAGCGGGGTGTAGCAGGGTGCACAGTGATGAGGTGTGAGGCAGGGGGTTGGGGCCCTCCCCTGGTGTGAGGATTGGGGCATCGAGGCACGTAATGTACTCATAGCAGCCGTCAGCAGGTTTCCACATTGTTGTCGTCGGGAACGTTGAACTGACACGCCAGCGGTACACCCTGGGGAGATCGCACGCAATCACTAGCACACCTACTATGCCTACCCTGCTTTGTTTGCCTGCCTGGGTTGGAGGGATGCTTTTTTTTTGTCGGGGGGCGGCTATGGGACAAGTGGGGCCTGTGTTAGTGGGAGGCCCCTGGGTTTTCGACGGAGGAGGTGCGAAGGCAGCATCCGGGGGGCCGCTATTGGCTAATTCCCCCGTATAACTGCCTCGTATCCGGTTCCTCCTGGGCTTGAGGGTGG
>VFQN01000759.1_pt1 | contig 58323 bp, 98 predicted proteins | sample 3512371 | NCBI WGS metagenome assembly VFQN01 (sample SAMN10412370, study PRJNA504923) | tailings metagenome | isolation source: Replicate 2 from Balatoc abandoned mine | place: Philippines: Itogon, Benguet | collected 2017-08-28 | reverse complement strand
GGCAGCGGCGCGGCGCGAAGTGGGGGCAAGAGGAAGAGGCGCGGAATCGTTAGCATTGGGCGGCGTAGGAAAAAGGGGGCGTGGCGTGCGATGCAAATGCAGAGAGGGATGGGAAACCCTGTGTCCCCGATGGCCGGGACCAATCCTACACCGTGCATAGGCGGGCTGAGCTCTCAAAGGTGACCAAAATGTAAAAATACGTCAGGAAGCTTACACCCTAACCAATCCTACACTGCCGCACGCACAGCGCACGACGCCTTCTTTTCGGCTTCATATGCCCAGTAACACACAGCCCCCAACTGCTCCTCATGCGGGCTCCCTGCTATACGAGTGACACACGCGCCACGGCGGTCCACGCGCCCATGACTCAACGCTCTGCTGCTGCCCCCATGACCCAAAGCCTCTCAGATGCAGGTCTCGTTAACAAGCACAAGCACAAAGGCCCTGACCAGTAGCTAGTAATGAAGCAAGCCGTGCCTCGTCTAACGCCTGGACAGCCATGGATATGCCGCCTGCAGCTGAGCCTTGTGGCGCCCACCCGCCCAGTCCCCGCTCACGATGCAACAATGCAGACCACTACTAGTACTCTCCAACCCACGCCGGGGCAGATGGTATGCAGGAGCACCCCCGTGGCGCCCTGTGCCCCCTTGCGTCTGGCCCGTGCAAGGCAATGCTTGCAGTACTCAGAGCGGAGCGCAATCGTGCACGTGCAATGTTTTCTCGTCTCTATCGCTCCCCACTGCTTCCCACCACGGACCTATGGACTTAGTACACAGCACGACACCTGACACGACTTATTCAACTACCAAGCTGACAGTGCAAGCACGCAGGTCGCGCGGCAAGCATATGGCTATGCGCAATAAGAATAATGAGGGGAAGGTCTCCTGCTGCAAGTCCAGGTGCCCTCTCCAAAGCCGCCAGACACACAAGCAGAGCGATGGCACTGCATTGCCCATGCCAGACGCCCACTTTCGCCCCAGACTGAGGCTACACACAGTCCGCAGGGCCAACGTTCGTTGGTCCGCCGGCCCACACCTACCGGTGCCATGACACCCTGCGTACGCCAACCGTTCACGCCACGGAGTACATCCCGCGCGACACGAGATACATCCCAGGGGAGAGTCCCGCTGTGTGTTGTCCTATCGTAGAGAATTAGGGATAAAGCCCAGCATGATATGAATGAAGGCAGGTGGTCCGGGGCAGCGCCCCCCGCGTGCTCCATGCACGGCAGCAGATACGGCAGCGAACATCATTTGCCCGCACATTGGCTTGGATGCTTCATCAACATGCGTTAGACGCCTTGGGCCTGCGCATGGCGCTGGGGTACCGTGTAGCCTACTCACGGTGCTCGCTACCACGTGGCTGTGAACGCCCCTCCAGGCAGCATATACAGGGCCATGCCTTCCGTATTGCCACTATCTTCGCTTTGCTACCTCACACCACTATCTTGGCCTTTGCTACCTCGCACCTCACGCCATGCAGAGACACGCCTTAAAAGCTCCCCATAGGAACCCCTACCGCAACGGCTCGACTCCGGTCCAGCCTGCCCGCTACGTGATCCCAAGGTTGTGCGCTGCCCCCTCGCTGAACCACTGCCTGACAACCCACAGCTCTATCGAAAAGTCTGCTCGCCAAATGCAAAAGGGCAGCCTCTTGCGTGGCACAATGCAAGCTCCAGCCACCACAGACCGCTAGCCAGAAGCAATCCTCGGAATATCACCTAAGTAAACGCCCCAGCGTCGCCCCGTATCACTCGCCTCTCCAGCTCTCTCCTCACCTCCTAGTACCCCGATCCTGCCCAGCGGCCACCAGGTAGTGTACGGACATGCCCACCACCTGCACCCTCGCGCCCTGCCGCACCACCAAGCAGCTCCTGCCCTATGTCCAACCGCGGCCGGCGCACAAGCGCAGCCTCGTCCTCACCCGCTGGCATAGCTATCGGGCGCTTGCGACCGGCAAGCTGCTGCTGCTGGCCCTGCCCCTGCTGGTTGTTAGTTTGCTGCGCCTCCCGCCTCAGGAACGCAATTAGCTTCTCCTGCACTTCTTTGTTTAGCACGACCCTTATCCCACGGCCAGCTGGCTCAGTCCCCAAACCCTCGTCATCGCCCGCCCTGCTGCGACCGCCGCCCGCACCTTCACCCAAGCGCCCGCCCACCATCACCGGCTCGGCCACGCACCCACGCCCATGGCGCCAGCTGCGCTCCATTCCGCCGTCACGTGCACCGCCGGTGAATGACGGTTGGCCGTTGGCAGCGGGCGCGTCCCACTCGGTACGTGTCAAATGGTTTACGTCGAGGGTACTTGCCGTACCGCCGGGTGCTGCGCAATCCTCCGGCCAGCGCCCACGTGGCATCGGCAGGACTGGCGCCGGACGCGTACCGTCACGGCAACCAATCTGGGCGCCACCAGGACGACCGGCAGCGGGTGCAGTGTCGCTCAGAGCGGTCCGCACCCTATCGGTGTGCTCACCCAGTGCGCATCCCTCCCGAGCGGCATCCTGCACAAGCAGCAGCAGCTGCAGCTGCTGCTGCACACGCAGTGACGGACCCGGCTGCTGGCCCCGGGCTTGCAGCGGCAGCGTGACGTGGCCGTCGTGCAGCTGCCGGCAGGGCACCTGCTGCTCTTGCCGTGATGAAAGCTGCTGCCGCTCGCACGCCCCCTCTTGCTCCCGCATAAGCGCCTCCCGCAGGCGGCACAGCGCCCGCGCCTCGGCCTCCGCGCGACTCATTCCCGGAGGCCCCTCAGCGTACTGTTGCAGCAGCGGCTGCAGCTCGAGGTGCTCCGATGCCTGGGCGTGCTGCTGCGGCTGCTGCTCTTGCAGCGGCAAAAGCAGCCGTTCGGCCCCTTCACGTTGCGGCCTTCCCCGTAATTGGAGCAGCAGCTGCTCCTGCTCCAGCGGTGAGCCCTCATACACTTGCCCGCTTGGTAACAGGCCAGCCGGGCTCCCAAAGGGAGCCGGCACAAGCCCCGCCGCCCCCGCCGGGCCGCCGCCACGGCGGCTGGTCGCAAGCAGCGGTGCCGCCGCAAACAGCTCTTCACCCTCAGTGCGGCGAAACGCCCCCGCCGCCGCCATTCTGGCCGCTGTCGTTGGCGGCACGTCTGCTGCTGCTGCCAAGCCGCCCACGTCCAGCACGTCCCCGCCACGCCACATCGTCCTTGCCCCCGGGCCAGTCCAGGGGCCCTCAGGCTCCCCCACACCTCGCCGATGCACCCCCTCCATTGCTTCCTGCATGCCCTGCTGCACCTGCGCTTGGCGACCGTATGCCTCGCCCTGCCTGCTACGCGCGAACGGCACGTGAACTGGCTCTCTGCCCGTCAGCGGGGCCTGCGTTCCCGGACCGTTAGGGAGGGCACCTGCCCCGTTGCGGGGCACATCTGCCTGAGCACCTTGGCCGCCGCCGCTGCCGCCGCCGCCGCGGCCGCTGCGGAGCGCTCCCCTGCTGGCCTCCGGGCCCTCTGGTCCCGCCTGCCTGACAGCGGTGGCGGCGGCACCGCCGCCGTCGCTGTTCCCCACGCCGCCACCGGCTGTGGCGGGCGCGTTCCGCGTCCTGCTGCTGTTGTTGCCGCGCTTGGAGCCCTTGAACAGGGGCAGCTGGTGCTGCTGCAGCCAGTTGCCCAGGGACTGCAGGCCGGGCAGGACGCGGATGGACCTGGCGGGGCACGGGGACGGGGGCCAACGAACGACACACATTGCAATATGATCCATCCCTGCAGGAAGCAAGAGTTGACAGAGTTGACAGAGGAGCAGGCGCTGGCTTGGGTTGGACGTATAGACTGCTGCTTAGCTAGGGTCGTTGCGCAACCTGGGCATCGATCATGGGGGAGCCGTTGCTGCCATGAGCCGCCCACAAGAAGCTTCTCCCCGCACTCACGCACCTGTACCATTTGGCCATTTTGCTGCCTCCCAGCTGCGGACAGATAGACAGGGACACGACGGGAGCAGAGCTGTAAAACAGGTGTGCCGGAGGGCGGAAGAAAGGATGCCACTGCGGCACACCTGGACGCGCATCCATGTGTGCTGGCGCTCTGGCTGGCTGCAGCATCAGCATGCAGTGCTGCTCGCATTGCAAGGAGGTAAAAGGCAGGTGGCCGCTACGCTACGCCCACAAGAATTGCACACCGGGCTCATTAACCCACTGTGCGTACGCAGTTGGCTCTGTCCGCTGGCATCGCCACGTCAGCGCACCTACCCGCTCGAAGGCGCTCCGCGAAAGCCATTCGCCCTCGCACAGCACGCATTCCACGTTGTCCAGGTAGCGCTTGGGGCAGAACGTCCCCTGCACCTCCCGGTGGCCCCTGCGGCCGAGACCGCCGCCGCTGCCGTCAGAGGTCCTCCCGATGTCCTTGTCGTCGCTGCATTTGCTTGGGATGACGGTCACGGTCACAGGGTCGGGCAGCTGCACCCCTGGGACCGGTGCGTCCGTCGGGACACCGGCTGCCCTTGCTGATGCATGGGCGGCGGCGGCAGGAGGGGCAGGAGCAGTTGAAGAGGTAAGGGGGGACAGCCGCTGCGTCTCCAGGGGTGACCTCCGAGCTGAGGACGCTGGAGACGCGTTGGGGTGCGGGCGAGGGGGCAGCTGTGGTGGAGGCCCCCGGCTAGCGTTCAGTGCCGTGGCCGCAAAGGTGGCGGCGGTGGGAGGGGAGGCGCTGAGGTGCGAGGGCGGCTGCGGAGGGGATGGGGTGTGCTGCTGGGGGAGGGCGGGCGCAGGCACGGGGACCTGCTGGTGCCACGTGGCGCTGCTCACAACCTGCGGATTGGGTTGCTGGTTTGCTGTCATGGGGCTGTCGTACACCGGCGGCGGCGACGGTTGCTCGCGGCCGGCAGGGACATCCCTTGCAGTTGGGCGGCCGCCACATGGCTGCACAGCCCCGGTGAGTAAAGCCACTGACGCGGAGCTGTGCGTATGGGCCAGCCGCTCGAAGGGGGCCGCGAAGCTGGAATGGCGCTGTGGAGCAGGATCGGCTGGAGCGCTGCGAGGCTCGCATGCATGGGCAGGGCCGTGCGGCAAGCGGCTGTGCCAGGTCGCCTGTTCCAGTCCCCCCGTCGGCACGGGCCCTTCCGCTAGCGCAGAGGTCGCTGGGCCCCGCATGCGCTGCACGTTGCCATCCAGAAGGGCTGTCCTGGAGAGGTGTCCTGACGCTGCGCGGTCTGGCGCCGCCCACTGGCCCTTTGCACCTGCGGCTGCTTCCGGGGAACACCGTGCTGCATGGTTGGGAGTATCCCCTGTATGCGCTGGAGCCCGCGCGACATTGCTGCTACCGTTGCTGTTGCTGGTGCTGCTGCTGCTGCCCTGCCGCTGCGTGAGGCTGACGATGTGCCGTAGCACGTCCATGGCGTCGGCGCACTCGGGGCGGGAGGCCTGGTGGGGCAGGCTCCCCCGCTGCAACACCGGAGAACCCCCGCAAGCCGCACCAGTGAGGCCACCGAAAGCAGTGGCTGCAGCAGTGCGGGCATCCAACATTTGTGGGCCTCCGCTGGACATGCGGCGCAGAGGCTCTGCAGGGGGCCGCTCGCGGGGGTATGCTTCCCCAGGCAGCTGCGCGGTCACGTGCCCCCAACGGTGCAGGTGGGGCCGTTGGAGCTCCGCCGTGTAAACGCTGCAGCTGCCGAGCTGCTGATCCGGGTGCGCGGTCCTCCTTTGGAGGTTGTGTGAAGGAGTTTGGAGGCTTCTCGACGCGTCGCCAGGAGCAGGCTCTGGTGGACGCTCGACGATGCACAGCGAGGGCTCCGCAAGGCCTGCTCGCCGGCCGCCGGGGAGCATCAGTAACTTTTCCCCACTGAGTAGTATGGAGCTTTCCAAAGCTACAATGCCCGGTCTGCCACTAAGCGTACCGGTCGAGGACAGCATGTCCGTCGACTCCGTTCGCGCACTCGTGCGTTTGCGTCCCAGCTCTCATGTGATGCCAATATAAACTTAACTGGCGGAAGCGGGCACTGTAATGCACTGTATACTGAAGAGGTAAGTCAGCGGCCGAACCCCCGACAACCGCTCGTCCAGCGTGTGTCCATAGCGCGCCGCGAACAATTTTATTCCAGATAGGATGAAGTTGAGCAAGTGGTGGCGTGCAGTTCGCTTCTTCCTCTGGCACCAGGTGTGGTCATACGGCGGATGTGGATCGTCCAGGCTCGAGTTGTTGCTGGCCTTGGATTAAGCTTGGCGTTGCCACTCTGCACAGGGACATGCCCTTACAGTATTACTCAGGTAATTACCGCCGTGTGACAACGGGGCCTTCAAATCTGCAACTTCCGTTCATTCAGTGCCATGCGCCAGGGTCCACTCACTCGAATATCGAAAAAAATATACATATAAACTTGAAGCATGCATAGCTTGCCATAAAGCACCTCACCTTTTAGCGTAGGACGAGAAAAAAAAGTAGAGGACAACGTCCGAGTCAGGGCTTTTGCAACGACCGTACTATCACTGGATACAGCTGCGTTGTAGCTGTCCTGGTGCTTAGCCTGCCGGGGGTGTCAGTCGCCTGGGGCGACCTCAACAGAACTGTGAAGTAAGGGCGCAACCCTCTACGACAATTTGTAGGTGCACGTGTGTTTAACCCTAGTTAGCGGACATGATGCCAAATATTATTGTCAAACCTTCTCAGAACCTGCGCTGTGAACAATGACGACATGGGTGTTCCGTCGCGTTGGTGGTCGAGCGAAACCGATTTTCACTGTTCCAAGCAAAATCAACCGTTCGCAGCCGCATGTTCTGTATACCGCAGCCTACCGCACACGATTAGCACATTCCACTGTTTGCTTAATATAATAGAACTCCTGTCAGCTTACTGCGGCGCAGAGCCGCATCTTTTCGCTACAGCACAACGCACCTGCAACCTGCAATCTTCGCAGCGGCAGCATTGGACGTTTTCAACGTATATATCACAAGGACAAAATAATATCATTTTTCCATCCGTGCGTATGTTACTACGTCTTCTGTTCCCGGTCACTGCTTCCCTGTGAAGTCGAGGCGCAGGGTTGGAACTCAGTGTGAAGTACGCCCACAGGCCAGAACGCGTGTTGAATACAAAGGGAATCGAGGCTCAAGTATGGAACCCATTAAGCCATTTCAACGCACCATTTCAACGCACAGGTTGTCTTACTACCAGGCTTTCTACGTTGCTCCGACTAAGGGCGTTGCAGACGCCCCTGCCGGGGGTTTCTGCTCAACAGAACCTGCAGTCGGAGAACAACAGCGCTGCGCTTCGGCGTGCCAAGATGCAGGATACGCCCAGCGTACCGAGGGCATGCATGTGACGTGCATAAGTGACCGTTCCTGACCACCTGAGGGTCCTGTGCAGCGGTTTGGTGAGCGGCATAGGTAGGTAGGAGGTGGGGTGCGAAAAGCGTGTTGGTTTTAAAATCTGGTACTTGCATGTCACGGCAAGGAGGACCAGCCTATTATGCAGGGTGGACTGATTTGTGAGTACCAGGTATGTCTTGTCGCATATGCACCACAAGCAGTACGTGCGCTGTAGGCTGCTGCAGGCGAGATCTCCCCTGGTGCCCTGATGCCGTGATGGCCCTGCCTTCTGGCTTCTCGACCAGGGCAGGAGGTCCGACAGAACGGTGTACATGCGGCCCAGAAAGTAACTAGCACCAGCTGATCCTGTACGGCCACTCCGTGGTGCGTTGCATCATGACATGACTCCACACCAGTCCACACTCCTCCACGCCTCCGCCTAAGGTCGACGACCTTCCGTCGGTCTGCGTGACCTGACCAGGCTGGGAAACCGTCATGCGACTGACGAGTAGCACTATTGCCCTTTGAGGTACAGACTTGACCTGTTCATGAACAAACGCAAGAGCGGGCAAGCAGGTCGAAGGCACCAGGCGCAGAGAATGCGCAGCCTTTGCGGCCCTGCTCAGGTCATTCGCTTGGAAGCACAACGCTAGGCTCGCTGCATATTCAGTGCCGCGGCGCTGCTTTAGGCCAGCCTGTTCCAGTCACGGCTTGCCGTGCCTTGCCTCGCTGTACCGCCCTACCGTACTCCGCATGGTGTTCGGCACGGCCACTCTTCCACCCCGCCTCCACTCGTACTATACCACACACACCGCGGTGCTCGTTGCACTCGGCAAAGTGGTGATATGGGGTACCTTGTATCCCTAGAGCGCCTGGCATCGACGAACGGCGGCCAGACAAACACTGTAGGTGCGAGCCTCTGCCGGCTAACCACATGCCTCGGAGCCTCACACTCACTTTCGCCCCTCTGCCCGCCGCGCTGTCAGAGTAAACCACCTGGCATGCACCGTCCACAAAGCGCTCAGACGAGTCTGCGCGCCAAAGGATGAAGGGTACTCCCACACGCACTTCAGACCCCACCGCATCGGCAGAGCAGCCCCATGCCGTCAAGGCCCCGCCTGCTATGTAGTGCGTACTCCAGCGCCTGCCATCCTGCAACACAACAACTGGAGCCCACACCCAACTGATTCACTCCTCTAGCCCGCTTTAACCCCTTGTCCCACTACCGGGCTATGCCCGGGCCTGGGTCGCCAAACCCCATCCCCAGTGTCGGCGTGTATCGGCGTGTATTGCGGTGCTCCCCACAGTGCAATAACCCACATACGACGCCCCTCACGCGCTGCTGAGCCAGCCCTCCTGCCCCCCGCGCGCCACCAGGCGCTCCAGCACGGCCCGCGCGGACGGCCCGTAGTCCATCACCTGCACGGCAGGCAACAGCATACGCCACAGGCGCGGAGTTACATCCACAAAATTTCTCCGCGGACCTACCCTGCACATGGAACAACAAGCCCCAGGCTGCATTCCCCGCAAACACGTGCACACCTCCTCACGCTTCCCCCGCAAACGTCCCTGTAACCGCACCCTTGCGCCGTACACAGCACACTGCAAAGGCAGCACACCTAGACTGCACTCCTCCCCGGCCTCACCCCGCCCGCGCTGCGACCCCGCCCACCTCGTCTCCCAGCGCCTTCTGCACGCGGTCCACTCCCTTGGCCAGCTGCGTGGCCGTCACCACGCCCTGCCCGCACAGCGCGGACAGCAGCGCGGCGGTGGGCCCCACGGCCGCCTCTAGCCCGGCGGCGTCGCCGTTGGTGGAGGAGCCGGCGGCGGCCGCGTCGGCGGATGCGGAGCCGTGGTACCGGTTGAACGCCAGCTCAACTGCGGAGTTGTGGCGAAGGGGCGGGGGCGGATTGAGGGAAGTAGCTGAGTCAAAGAAGCACCACGTTGCGACTTAACAAGGGACGGGGCGGTGAAGCGCACGGTCGTGCTCTTGTAGCAATGATGAGGAAACGGCGTGCGCTGTACACGTGTGCCGCACTCACTCGCCGCCACGACCGCCTCGTGGTTGTAGGCGGGGGCGTCCAGGTCTCGCAGGCAGCGCGCAACCTCGCCCACGTCGCCGCTCGTGCCGTACTCCTGCACGCACACAACGGCAGGCAGGAAGAACATCAAACGCAACCCGTGCCTTCCTTGCTATCCGTCCCCTGCATACCCCTTCAAGCATCGCTTCAGCCTGACACCACCCGCGCCCCCCTCACACCAAGCGCTTCCCTTTCCACACGGCGTGCTCCCACCAAGGATACACCAAAGCAGCCACATGGAGCACGTGCGGCCCTTGTCATGTGCAGTCCAGCTGTCGCCCCTGCACCCCACCTGGATGGCGTCCCGGATCTGCTGCCGGATGGCCCCCACTTCCAGCGCGCCCCCGTGCCAGCAGTTGACCAGGCGCTCCGTGCCGTGCCGCGCGCCCAGCATCACGCCCGCGGACCGCACCACGGACACGCCCACGCCCTCGGCGTCCAGCGCGGGGAGCACCTGGGGGCAGTGTGTGTAGCGTGTGAGGGGTTGTGGGTTAGAACCAACTACAGTTGGAGGAGGGTGTGGGTTAGAGCATATGACGACAGCAGCGCCCACCCTCTCGGCGTCCAGAGCGGGCAACAGCTGCGGACGGCCAGGGTTTTGGTGGTTGCAGGCACGTGAACTGGAGCGTATGGGCGGGTGCAGCACTTGGGTTGGCGCGCAAGGCCAAGATGGCATGTGGGCCGTGGGTTTGGGTAGTGGCGTGGATCAGCCAGGGTTGTGGATTGGCAGGGTGGAGCGCGCCAAGCGTGCGACCGCTTTCACCTTTTAACCCACGACCAACGTGACACGCCTCTACCGACTCGTCTCAGTCCGCTAAGCGGCGGCGCACCTGCGTCAGGAAGGCTGGCGGCAGCAGCTCGTCCACCACCGCGCGTCCCAGGAACAGCGACAGTAGGTGCAGCGCGTCGGGCACGTCCAGCAGCAGGTCGTCGGCGGAGGACAGCAGGCGCGTGAAGCCGGACGCCAGCTGGTCGTGCGTGATGACCTGACGGGGTGTGTATGAAGGGGGTGCGTTGGTTAGGGTTGTGGGGCAGCAGGGGAGTGAAGAGAAGGGTGCTGTAGCCTTGCTGCACACCCTGGCCCGTGTCCCCACGAGCAGCCGCCGAAACCGCTGCGCACCTGAGGGCACAGCGCCACCAGCAGCTTGCACACCAGCTGCCTCTCATACCGCTAATCAACACGCTTTCGCCGCTAATACACATGCACCGCCCACCTGCGGGCACAGCGCCACCAGCAGCTTGCACACCAGCTCCCGCTCCCTGTCCTTGCGGTCCAGCGACAGCGACACCGCCGCCTTCACAAACAGGTGGTGCAGGCCGGGCTCGTCAAGCGCCGTCAGCCTGCGCGGGAATGCGTGCCAAGTAGACGGTTGGTTGGGTTTACGCCGGCCGGTCATTGGCAGACAAGCGCTGCAGGCCGGGCCTGTCAAGTGCGGTTAGCCGGCAGGGCCGGAGGAGGCGCGGGAATTAGCCTGGTGTGGCTTAGCACCCTTCCCAACTGCAGTCCTGAACCCGTCGTCTAATGCTCCTCCTCGTTCCAGACCCCTTGTTTCCCGGCCCCCATCCGCCACCCTCCACCCCACCCACCTCGCCGCTACCTCCCCTGCGTCCTGCGAGTCGAAGTACTCCCGCACAGCCGCCAGGCTCGCCGCCTTGAACGCCGCCAGACCCGGAGGCATGGCCACCGCCAGGCTGTCGCCTGGCGCCGTCGCCGCGCCGCCGTGGCTGGCCCCTGGCGTGGCGCCGCCGTTGGCGGGGGCCGCCGTCGCCGCCGCCCCATTGGACGCCGCCGCTGGCGCCTCACCAGCCCCTTCCGACTCGTCGAAAATGTTCGCTTTCCTGGCAGGACGAAACGAAAGGAGAGCGGGGATATGAGGCGGGTGCTTAAAAGCGGGGACGTCCGGGTGGTCAAAGGCTGCGGAAGTCGGGCGCTCAATGCAATGGCGTGTGCAGCGCGCAATCAGTCCTGGTGTGCAACTGTGCTCCCTGCAAGCCCCGCTTGCTGCCCCCACCTTGCCGCCGCCATGACCTCCGCGTACCGCTCCCCCGCCGCCGGGTTGTCCAGCACGGCGTCAGGCAGATTGTCAGCCACGCGCCGCCGCCCGCGGGCCAGCTGGCTGGCGCTCACCTCGCCCGTGGAGGACAGCCTGTACAGGTACAGTATCATTGCACTTTGCGTTTGCCCCGCACGACCCTTGCCACCGTTGTGGGGAGGATCACTCAACGACTTGACCATAGCCAATGCTAGCGCGGGGCTAGGAGCGATAGTGAGGTACACCCACGGCCCGCCACGACACGCCTGGGAGGATGCGAGTCATCGCCCCAGCACGCTTCGTGCCACGCCAACCTGTGCACGACCCCGCCTCTGCCCTCTTCGCCTGCCCCCCAGCCGTGGGTTTTCCATGGACGTCAGCGCCCACCCCCCTTTGGTGTGGCCCGTTGCCGCTGCCGCACGGCCCCCCAACCCCCGCCCCGCTGCCCTGCAGGGCCGCCGCTCACCGTGCCAGCAGTGCGACCACGGCATCCGTATGGGCTGGGTTGTCCATGGCCGACACCAGCGCCTGGGGGATGTAAACGCATACGCGAACAGTGCCCATGCCACCGTCTGTCATTATGTGTCACACAAGGTGCAGAGGCGTAATGCAGTCAGAGCAAACAGGGCAGCGTGTGACGTCCCATGTGTGACACAGGGACTCAAAGGCGGTTGCGCTCCCGCCCGGAAACGTTTGGCGCTGCCACGGTCCAATAAAAATAGCGGCTACTGTATCTGTTGAGCCCTACCTGCTTGACGAGCTCATGGTGGAAGAAGGGGACAGCCAGCTCCCGCAGCCTGTATCAGGGGAGCGGGGCCATGGAGGGGGGCATTGAGAGATGGGTACGGTTTGACGAGGCTCCCCTTTTCACTTTTCAAGCAATGCGGCTTGCGCCCGGGGCAGGTCAGTTACCGAGTACAACACACAGAAAGGTAAAGCACAATGGCCAAGGGGCGGCGGACGCGACGGTTGCGCCAACCGCCAACCACCAACCCACCTCCTCGCCGCCTCCGCCTCGTCGTGCGATGACAGGAACTCTTCCAGCAGGGAGCGGATGGCGGCCTTGGTGTCCGAGTAGGAGATGCCCGTGCCTGGGGGGTGGTATCACATGCAAACGCATAGTTACACCGCGGCCATGCGAATCACTAAGAGAGGCAACAGTCGGGTCCAGCCGGGTTACACTCGTGCATATACATGTGGCATCGGAGGTGCAGCAAGGCCTGAGCAAGTACGGGGGTGTTTGACGCCTTCGCAATCCGCCCACCACCGCCGCATCGCCTCCGTGCCGTGCCATTGTTCGACACCTCCCGCAGTGAGAAGCAAAGTTACAGTGCAGGTGCGTGTCCACCACCACGCCTGCCGCACACCCACCTGCCCCTCCCCAGCAGCGCAGCACCTTCTCCGCGCTGTGCCGCGCCGCCAGCTGGCTCTCGCAGCGGTGCCGCAGGTCCTTGGCGGCGGGGGAGGACTCCTGGGGGGCGGGCATGGGGAAGGGACGGCGTGGGTGTGGTGGAGGTCAAGGTGCCGCCTGCTGCAGCTGCTGCTGTCGGCATGGTGGCCAGGTGAAACGCGTGCAAGGCGTACAGCAAAAAGCCAAATCAAGGGGCATTAGGCTGACTAGTAAGCTGAGCCCCCTCACCGCGTCGATGTGGGTCACCACCGCGGGAGGCAGCACGTCGTCAACGATGGCGCGCAGCACGAAGCGCGACAGCAGCTCGGGCGCGTCCGGCACGTCCAGCACCAGGTCCCCGATGGAGGAGATGAGGGAGGAGAAGCCCTTCTGGACCTGCTCGGGGGGGATCACCTGCGCGGGGAGGGGGCCACAATGGGCAGCGGGGATGAGACGGTGGAGGCACGTACTGTAGATGTGCAAGTGCAGCGGGATGGGTGGCGATCAGGTTCGCTTGCGCGGACTGCGCGTCAGGCCAGGCACTGCTGTGCCGGGACAAGGCGCCTGCTGCGCCTGCCCCAGGTGCTGTGCTCCAACCCTCCGGGGTCCGCGGCTCGCCACCACCCTGGCACTACAGTGAGACGCGGGACCCCAGTCCGATCTCGCGTAACCAGGTTGTTGCGAGGCGGACGTGTACACCCAACCCCCTTCCCGCGGCGGATCGGTTCGTCTTCTGCCCCAAACTAGTCCCTAGGGTGGACAGTACCGTGCTGGCCAACTCCTCCACCCCACGACCCCAAAATGTACTAACACACCGTGTGCGTGCACCCAGCGCACCCCTTCATGCAGGCCGGACAGCGGCGTGCTGGCCATCTCCCTGCACCCCTGTCTCCCACCAGCTAGCTCCTGCACCAGCCAGGCCAACACTCACGCCCCTCTCCCACTACCGCCACCCGCACCTCGACATACAAGCTGGACGGCAGCGTGCTGGCCGTCTCCCTTTACCCCTATCCCATACTCCGTGAAGCACGTGTGTTAACACACACCCGCGCACCTATGCGCACAGGCTGGACAGCAGCGTGCTGGCCGTCTCCCTTTACCCTACCCCACACTCCGTGAAGCACGTGTGTTAACACACACCCGCACCTCTGCGTACAGGCTGGACAGCAGCGTGCTGGCCATCTCGCGCTCCCTGTCCTTGCGGTCCAGCGCCGCCGTGACCAGGCGCTTCACGAAGTAGTGCGCCAGGTGGCCCACGCCGCCCAGCTCCTCCAGGCTGTCGGCAACGTCGTCGATGGAGCCGGACGCAAAGTACTCCTCCACGATGGAGCGGACCTGCGGACATACAGCGCGTTGCAGGTGCATGAAAGTGATGTTGAGGAACAGCTTTGCCTGACGCGCGTGTTGAGGGGCATGGGTGGTCCACAACGGGGCCACGTACTCGACCCCCTACCACATCGCCCATGTAAGCTTGGCGGCTTGGCAACGCACCGCTCATGCCTCTCCGGATGCCTCCTTCTTTCCATCCTGCAGCTAGCCCACCACCGCAACGCTCACACGCCGCCCTCCACCTTGTACAGCGCCACGTCCCTGCGCCCGCAACAGCTAATACACACGCGCCCACCTCCACCTTGTACAGCGCCACGTCCCTGCGCCCGCAACAGCTAATACACACGCGCCCACCTCCACCTTGTACAGCGCCACGTCCCTGCGCCCGCAACAGCTAATACACACGCGCCCACCTCCTCCTTGTACAGCGCCACCTCCTGGCGCATGGCGCTCTGTGCGTTGCGCAGCAGCACCACGTCCTTGTCGTCCTCCTCGCTGTCGTAGTTGGGGTCGTGGCGGTCAAGCGCGTTGGCGTCGCCGCTGCGGTGGCGGGCGGACGGGGGGGCAGGGACGAGGAATGTGCGTTGAGAGGGTATGCATCGGTAGGGGGTAGCAGCCAAAGGGCCCCGTGGTCCTCCTCGGTGTCGGCGTTAGGCTCGCGCCTGCCAAGTGGCGCCCCACTCCCAGCTGCACGACTTCACCCGCTGCAGTGATGGGCCAGGTTAGGGCGCTGGCACAACTGCAGCGCGTGGAGTCGTGCAGCTGGAAGTGGGGTGCCACATGGCAGGCGTCACTAGGCAGAGTGGAATGTAACACAAAATGCCAAAGAAGGCGCCGAGAGTGCAGGAGTCCAGAAGAAGAGAGGCTGACACCTCGGTTGGTTTGCAAGTACCGGTAAGGCGTGCTAGCCGGCCCACAGCATCATCAGGCCTCAGTCATCAATCTAACGCCTCCCCAGACGACGCCCGTTGTCATCCCATGCCAGGGTTCTGCGTCCCAGGCCCCCAGGTCAGCTCCCCTCCGCCCTGCTGCTCATGCTGGTCAATGCCTCTCTTGAGGTCCGTTTTCGGTTGTGTTCTGCCCCCCAACATCGGTTCTCGCAAATGCGCCTGCTGGGTCCCACCTGCCCGCCCGGGTCAGCAGGCTGCCCCACGTGTACTTGCCGCCGCCGCCACCCTTCTTGGCGCCTCCGGGGCCCTTGCCTGGAGGTTGAGGAGGGGTGCGCGCAGCAGACAGGGAAGGCACGGGCACTTTCGAGGGAAGCTCATCTGAGTCAGCGGTAGCAGGTGGTGTCTGGACTGTGCCAGGTTCCGAAACCACACAGTGTGTTCGTTATCCTGTTGAAGGAGCAGGGGCGCCGTGCAGCTTCAAACGGCGCCTGGGCCTTGGCCGTAAGCAACGAGGGGGCTGCCAAGGAGCCGCTGGATGCCAGAATAGCACGGCTTTGCAACACCTGCGCCGCCAGGGGTTACGCACCAGAGCGGCTCTTGCGCTCGCCGGACGCCTGGGCCGCCTTGTGGTTGGCGGCAGCGCGGGCCTTGGCTTGCTCTGCATGGGACGTAAGACGGGCATGGGGGCACGGCATGTCAGGAGGTGGGCGGCTGATTGAGAGCTGATTTGTCACCCTTGGGTGCAGGACAGTTGTTGGGGCCGGGGGGTGCAGGCCAAGGCGTGGTAGCAAGGCGTAGGTGTGGAACACGTGCCAGCTGTCACAACAGCGGAACAGCAGGCGCAGCATATTGCCAGGTGGTGATTCTGCTAGCTGCGGCGGTTGCATCTGCGGCCATATGGCCGTAGTGGCCAGGGCACTGGGACCGGATAGGCTGCAATTCGAAGGCAGGAATTCGGTTGTGTTGGTTTGCCTTCGTCAGACAAAAGAGCAACAACACCCCTCAACATGACCGAGACGTGCTAAACAGCCGTTTCCAGTGTATCGTCCGCCACTGAAGGTATGAAGCAAGGTATCTCGGTGTCGCAGCAGTAGCGAGGCCAGGACTACGTTCCATGTAACGGTCGAATTCTTAGGTGGAACGCAACACCACTGCCCCTTGGTCAGCCGTGACAACATGAATGCCCGATGCTCCCCATATTGTTGCGTGACAATGCTGGTGTGTACCGGTGTCGGTGCCACCGCAGCCGTGTCACCCAGTAGGCACATGCTTCCGGCCAGCCCCGAAACTAGAACTACGCACGAGCCCCCGACGGCCCACCCCATCAATTTCCCATGCGTATCTTCCCATGAGCCGAATAATACGTCTCGCACAACCTGGAACAGGCCTGACTTGCAGATCCCCAAGGACCCACCCACCTTGAGCCTTCTCCCGAAGAGCGACATCCAAGGCCGCACGCTGCTCATCGGTTAGGAAGGGAGTCGCCTTGGCGTCCGCGGCAGCCTGCTGCCTTGCCTCCGCAGCTGCGTCTCTCATTGCTGAGTTCTGGCGGCTCAGCTGTAGAGGTTTTGATTAAGAAATTGTAGATATACTTTGGTTGCTGTATCGAAGTTGAATTGCGTCCCGCATGTCCGCAGTGTCGACATAAACAAAGCTTCCGTACTCTGCCGAATGCATGTGTAAAATGGCCTGTTTGCTGAGCTGCCAGGCAGACGGGTAGCGTCTCAGGCGCCTAGAATGTCGCTATTCAAGTCTAACTTGGCCCCAGGGTTCCTGTACCCGTTTCGCCATCCAAAGGCGAAGGGACTGGTGGAGTCGACGCTCTATGGCCTAGGCTCATTGTTTCGTGGTGTTGGAGCTGCTCTGGATGAGCTGGGGTCAATGGCTCAAGGCCCCCAAGGCAATATCAAGGAGACAAGTGCGTGAGCAATGGAGAAGCCAACCGCTGCACCTCAATGCAGTATTCTGACCCCTAATGAACATGTGCTTGGTACGTGCAGTCCAGCCCAACTTGGCCTTTGCTCCTGTGCACCGGAGGCCCGACGTGCCGGTGACCGCAGGGCAGGCTGTGCCCGCCCCAGCCTCCGCTAGTAGGCTGCTGCAGCTGAAGGAAATGGTAATTCCCAACAAGCACAGCTCCGCGTTTGTCGCCATGAACGCGAACGTGCTCGGGAACGTGAAAATCGGGGCTAACTCGTCGATTTGGTACGGAGCGGTGCTGCGCGGTAAGTGGGGAAGCAGTCCGCTCCAAGGAGTGGCATGCAGCAAGCCGCTGGTGGCGTGCGGGACCAATGACGCGGTGTTGCTGCTACCTGCAGCGGACGTGAACGCCATCGAGGTGGGCTCCAGCACAAACATCCAGGACAACGTGGTCGTGCACGTTTCTAAGTTCAGCCTGGACGGGAAGGCCCGCCCCACAGTCATCGGCAACAATGTGACGATCGGTGAGGCGCTTAAGGCAGTAACCCAGCACAACTCGTGTATCATCCCCACGGGGGCGCTTGGGGGTGCCCTCGTCCGGCCTCCAGGCGGTGACCATTTGTAGGCGGGCCTTCATATGCTTACGCTGTAGTAACATTGTACCCTCGCTTTGGAGTTGTGTCCCAGCCATGCGATGCGCATAACGTGTTGTGGTGCCTGGGAATGCAGGGCACGGCGCCACGGTGCACGCCTGCACCATCGAGGACAACTGCCTGGTCGGCATGGGCGCGACCGTGCTGGACGGGGCCACGGTGAGATACCGTTAACCATCAACACCCATGATAGCTTTGCTTGTACTGCCTCCTTATCCGTGGAACAGCGCAGCCTTAGAAGGCGGAGGGCTCCCTACGGCTGAGGATGGAGATGGGGGAAGCAGCAGCAGGCCATGCGATGGGCATGCCATGCCGTCTGGCTCTGCATGCTAGCCGTCGGGCAGTGGGGCAGCCACCGAGTCTGAGACTCATCGGCGGGCAGAGATGGGGCCCTGGCCCGAACGGGTTGACAGCGCCCAGGGGCAAGTGCAGGGCCAGCTGTGCAGGCGGCAGTGGCGCTTGCGGGCTGAGCACCAATACCTCCGCAGCGGCACAATGCCGTGGCAGAGTGGCTCCATGCGGACATTCGCTGGGAGGCGGGGCCGGGTGGTGGGCTGAGGTCGCTGGCAGAAGCAGGCTATGCTCCCCTGGGCGCCATATCACAGCAGAGAGCACCTGGAGCTGCAGTGGCGGCAAGGGGGGTGAACGTGGGCAGGCCCGACAGCAGCTGCCAGCGAGCGGGCGCGCGGCTACAGCCATACAGCAATGACGCTGTCGGTGCTCGCGCTGCCACCCGTGCGTGGGCGTAGGAGGACCAGAATCCGCTCGACAACGTCACGGCTTTATTTTAGACGGGTTAAAATGGGCGTAGGAGAGCTGGCCTCCAGCAGAGCGCGGCAACACGCTGGGGCTGCCTCCAGCTATGCGGTTGGTGCCTGACGTACTGCTCCTACTTCTGCATTGCATCCCCTTACCCCGACCCTGTGCCCTCCCTCACCCTGCCGGCCCGCAGCTCAAGAGCGGCTCCATCGTGGCGGCGGGCGCCGTGGTGCCCCCCAACACCGTGGTGCCGTCGGGGCAGGTGGGGCACGCACGGTGTATCGGTGTGGCGTGCCGGAGTGGCAACTGTTGGGGCAGCAAGCGCGCTGGTGGTGTGGCTGGCCCTGTGACAGCGCAATGCATAAGCACCTGGGCATACCTGGAGGACAGGTTGGGCGCGGCAGAGCACAGGAGAGCGGGGCGGGGTGCTCCGTCGCTCCCCGGAATGCCATGGATGCCATGGATCTTCTCTGCAGTTACTGCAGCTCAGTCGCGGCAAACCGTAAACCCTTCAGCCGTACGCCGCTTGCTTCCTTGCTGATCCCGCGCCGGGCTGCTCCCGAGTAAGCATGCACCCTTCCCACAATGCCCGTACACTAACGTGTCTTGTCCATCAGCGCACGCGTGCGCCGCCCATGCACGTGTCACATATTCAAGGAATGCCCTGTTTACAAGAGCATTAGGAGCAATATTGAAAACACCTTGCGCATCGAAGATAGGGCATGTGCACTGTCATGAGGGAGGCCCGTCAGGCCACTTTGGCCTCATACTGGCACGAGTTGTGGTGTCACAGGACCAAAGTCCTGTCTCGACGGTTAGGACCGCATGTAGAGATTGATGCCTAAGCCTCATCGTCTGTTACCTAGATGTCTAACTCGTTTCATCCTTGTGGCCCCCTTAGCTCTCCGGGCGCGCCCACTGGGCCTGTAACTGTAAAATGGAACGTGTCACACCCGCGCGTGGCCACGTGACGCAGGTGTGGGCCGGCTCGCCCGCCAAGTTCCTGCGCAACCTGGAGCCCGAGGAGGCGGCCTTCATCGCCAAGAGCGCAGCCAACTACGCGGAGCTGGCCCACGAGCACAAGTGTGAGTGCGCACATGGGGCGTTGGCGGTCGGTTGTCAACGGTGTTACGTCCTGACAGCATTACCGGCCACAGACGCCGCTGATCTTCAGCAAATGCACGTCAGCCCACTCTGCCCGCTTCTTCTCAACCCGTCCCTCGCCTCCACCCTATGCCCACCCGCAGTCGAGCAGAGCAAGACGTTTGAGGAGCAGCACGTGGAGGCGGCCATCATCAAGGACCGGGCCGCCCTGTCCGACCCCTCCAACTCCGTGCACCAGATGTGGGAGTACGACGCGCAGACCGCGCTGGTGGCGCGCGCCAAGAGGTAAACGGTTGCGTCGGAAGCGACGGGAAGCTGCTGTTCAAAGCCGTCGCAGGAAGCGGCCAGGGGCTGGGCAACACACTCGGGAACGGCGGAAGGTGCTCGTTCGGACCGCTGGGACCCTAGCGTGCGCCCTCGGTGCTATAAGCTGTGCGGTTAAGGTTAACTGGTGGAGTCGCTGCTGCGGTGTCGTGGAGTATTTGGACGCTGCTGCGTTCCTCTCCTGGAGGGGACATGGCAGGGGAGTGGTACGTGTGGATCGGGGGCTTGTACGAAGGACGGCTTATGTGTCATTGATGTGTTCGGTGCTTGCATGGCATCAGGAGAGGGATGTTACGTTGCTTGTTACCATATGCTGCTGAGGCTTGCGGTCAGCAGTTGTCATGGTAGTGGATGAGGTGTGCTGGTTGTCGGGAGGGGTACCGGCGTGCGACATTGGTGGCAGGCACAGGGCGGCAGGCAACCCGACGCCCTTGTTTGTAGCCTTTTGTAGGAGCCCATGTGTGCGGGGATTGTGAATCCTCAACGGTGGTCCCTGAAGCCCCGTATGTGGCAAGAATACTCGTGTGAAACGCATTTTCAGCAGGGAAGGGCACGGCTTCCCTTGACGCTTGAGGTCGCGTGGGGACAAGCTTGTGTCAGTGTGAATCGAGACCAGACCACGGCGCTACTCCTTCAGCATGTCAATTTGCATATGTAGCTTACACTGTAAGACATTCTGGGGTGCGAAGCTATTCTGCCGGAACGTAGGCTTGCAGCATACATAGACAATATGCTCGCCGCGACGTCGGAGATGCCGGACTTGCACCGAATAAGGTTGCGATGGTGTAAAACTACACGTCTGGCTGGCAAGTGACCTTCAGCGGCCTCGTCCGGGTTGTTCCATGTTCCGGGACCTCAATTTTCGCCGTACAAGCGGTTCCAACCTCTTTCTGGTAGCGCAGTGTGTTCTGAAACACATAGACACAAGACATAAGAGTTACTCGTTACGATTACAATCTTAATTTTCGTTAACCTTTCCGTCCGTCAGCGTCAGCACTTTGTTTTGCTTACTACACGGCGGCGACTTTGCGTACTCCCCCACTCCCACACTGTCAGATGGACTGTGTCCTACCTTGAACAAACAGCTTAGTCGAAAAACCTCGACTCGCATTAGTACTGTGGGAGGCGGAGTGATGGAGCTTCTACAGAGGCGGCCTACAGGCCTTCCTTGCCGCTTTGCTTCAAGGTATGTGAGAACTAGTTCATCTGGCGCGTTGCTGCACCCTAACTGCCTCCTCCAGCGGCCAGTTGAGCGCTTGCGCCGGGTTGGAGTGTTGCACATTCGGCCAACGTGAAAAAAGCACCTGCACTTGAGCACCCTGAGCCGATGCATACTGCAGAATTACAGCTAATTTGCATCATGAAGAAATGCTACCAGTGCCAGCTGGTCGCACCTCCTGAGGTACCTTCACATTGACCCTTGTGTGGCCACCTCTTCCTTAGGCGTCGACCCTTTCCGGCCGCCCGGCCTGGCACGCGTCTGGGAGTCATTGTTCCGAGCAGGGACAATGCCTCCGGCAGTAATGACGCTCAGGTGAGGGCCGACCCAAAACCGCGACCTTGTGGCTTGGGAATGCGGTCGTGTGGTCCATACCTTCGGTCGCCTGACGGCTGCTACCAAGCACGTAGCATGTTCATTAATTGTCTAAAGTTGTAGCCACGAAAGCCATTCTTCGGTGGTTGTGTCGCCTGTCAGCCTTTTACTGTGCAGCACATGACGTGGAAAGCGGGCAGGCCTCGCTTTTATGGTACCCACTGCGACAGGTCCTGGTACATGGGCGACTTGCCCAGGATGACAAGCTAGCACCGCGCTGAGTGCCATGTGCCCCCTTGACTGTTCTGCTAGGACATGCCGCTGCTTTGGACGCACCTCAAGAAGCTCGAGTTGGAGGATACTTACAAACGCGCTGCAGCGGAGCCCGCGTATGCCATCCAGCCCCCAGAACCCAGCGTGGAGGCACCGCCCTGCAGCAGGCCGGACCTCGATGCTGAGGAAGTGGAGGCCCTTGCACAGAGGCGAGCTTCCTCAACCCATGCATCCACTTCCGACCACAATGGCAGCAGCAGCTGGAGGCTGTCTGAAGGCGACTCCCTACGGCTATCAGAGGCGTCGACCCGCGAACTACAAGCTATGACTGGCATGTCGCTGGCATCAAGTCACAGCTCCCACGCTGCGATCAACGGCAGCAGCAGCAGCGCAGCAAGCAGCAACGCGGTCACGCACAGCAGCACCCTAAATGGGGTATCTCACAGCGAAGCACACGCACCACACGCAACGACATGGCATGACCTGGCGGGGACACGACTACACCAGGCGACCGCTCCCTCGTCATCCGTGCCAACCCACACGCATCAGCTAACATCCTCACTAAACGGCGCCAGCAGCAACGGGCACCACTCACAAGCACCGCCTACGTCCGTGGCGCTGCGGGAAGGGACGGGAGCTGCGCCGGCGTCCGCTGCGCCCCAGGCGGAGTCGCAGCCAGCCAGCGGCAGCAGCCCAAGCGACATCCCCCGACCTATCTGGATCCTGTGCTGCATTAGCGCAGCGCTCACCTGTGCCAGCTGCGTCTTCAACACAGCGCTGCCAGTGTACATGGTGGGTGCACTCGGGGGTTTGTAGGATTGCGTGTTGTGCATCTTTTGGGCATTCTGGTGGGCTGGAAAGCAGTGCGCTGGCTGGCATAGGGCGTGCTGGCCGCAATAGGAATTGAGGCGCGTGCAGTCAGAATCCTCAGTAAGGGCTGCTGGGGCGCCATACGACCGGTGGCATCACGCCAGTGTCGGTTCTGGGTGGAGATGCGGCGGGGTGTGCCCGGGCCCTGGAGCGGGGCAATTAGCGCGCGTTAAGTGCCACCTGCTGCCCCATTGGTGGCCATGATAGTGCTGCAGCAACCCCGGCGGGCCTGCCCAGCGCAACTCGTGCTGAACACCTCGCGGCTGCTGCGGCTGCAGGTGAGCGAGCTCAAGATGTCCATGCGCAGCATGGGCATGTTCGAGGGGCTGCTGGAGGCCTTCTCCTACGTGGTGCGCATGTGCTCAGGTAGGTAGGGAGGAGCGGGGAGAGGGGAAGAGCCCGGAGCAAGTGAGTAACGCACGTGGGCCTGCCTCGGCTTCCGGGTACTGGGCCGGAGGGGAATGGGCGGGCGGAGCAGCGCTGCCGAGACGTCGGCCGAAAATGCGCGACGCTCTGTATTGCACACCTGATAGTATTAGTCATACGCTTTTTCTTGAGCAGCGCGGCGAATACTGCTCGAGGCACGCGCGCATGCGGGCCCGGGCACCGCTGGCATGCCGCGCTGGCCCGCGCGACGCCTTGCATGAACGCATCTGTCCGCTGCCCTGCCCGCCCAGGCATCGTGTCCGACCGCATGACCAGCCGCAAGGCCGCCATCACGCTGGGCTTTGCTGCGGGCGCGGCCGCCAAGTTCGGCATGGCGTCTGCGGGCACCGTGGGTCTGCTGTTCGCGGGCAAGGCGGTGGACAGGCTGGCCAACGGCATCCAGGTGGGTGGCACATGGATGATGGTTGGAAGGGCCGTGGGCGGGCTTGAAGAATGACGGACATGGGCCAAGCCAAGGCCAACGGCATAGTGGTGGTCGTGCAAGCGGCGGGGGGGCGGGGGTGTTATGTGGACACCGGCGAGAGGGGGGGTGGACCTTGAAGTGGCCCTCGGGGAGGCATGGGGTCACCCACGGGGCAGCACCAAGGTCCGGGCGGGTTATTGGCCAGAGCGGTGTGCGTAAGGGTGGGCTGATAGGAGTTGAGAGATTTGTCTCTGGCGGAGAACGTTTGTACGTCATATACGGTGGTGCGGTGTCCCTCTGGCAGCGTTCATTATGTCTCTAACGCTCCCACTCCCCTTCGCTCTCCGCAGGCCGCCCCCCGCGACGCGCTCATCGGCGACCTGTCGCCCAAGGGCGTGCAGTCGGCGTGCTTCGGCCTGGCGCAGTCGCTGCGCAAGTGGGGCAGCGCGGTGGGCGCCCTGGCCGCCTTCTTCCTCATGAAGGCCTCCAACAACAACTACCAGCTCATCTTCTACTCCGCCTCCGCCGTCTCCCTCGCCGCCTGCATCGCCTTTGTCGTCTTCGTACCCGCGCACGCCCGCATGCCCACGCCCGCTGCGCCCGCCGCCGCCGCCGCCGCGGCTGCTGCGTCCACCACCGGCGCGGCCGTGGGTGCTGCCGTGGCGGAGGGGTCCGGGAAGAAGGCCGGGTTCCTGCACGGCGCCAAGGAGTTCCTCAAGAGCGTATCCTCCATGGGCACAGACTTCTACCGCATGCTGGGCGTGATCTGCATGTACGCCCTGGGCCACATCAACGAGAGCCTGCTCGAGGTGAGGGACTGGGGCTTGCGGGCATGGGCGCGGGTGGGGGCCAGGTAGGACAAGGATTGACACAGAGCAATGCCTGGGGTGGACGTTGCCAACTGGCGGGTTCGGGATGCCCGGTTGCGCTCTGTGTCTCGTGTTTTGCGGCCCGTCGCATGTTCGCGGCCGGGACCGTTCTGCACCTCGCCTTCACCGCCTACCCCCCGATGCCCCTCTTGCTTGGGCAATCCCGCAGGCGCGCGCCATGGAGGTTGGATTCGGCAAAGCGGAGGCGACGCTGGTGGTGGCGGCCATCGCCGCCGTCACCTTCATGACCGCATACCCGCTGGGCCGCCTGGACGACCAGTGAGTCCCATTCCCTGTGATCTGGAGAGTTATGAAGTCGGGACACGTGCCCCTTTGTCACCTTTTATACTACCGTAGCCACCACCTCCACCAGACCATGGGCCTTGCCGCCATCTCCTTGATCTCCCGTCTGCCGCCTCGCTCCTCCCTAGGTACGGCGCGGGCACCACCTTCGCTGTGGGCATTGGCGCGCTGATTGCTGGCGACCTGGTGCTGCTGCTGAGCGGCACGCACCCCGTGGCGCTGTTCGTGTCGTGCATGTTCCTGGGCGTGCACTGGGCCGTCATCCAGGTGCGCGTGGGACGGTGACGGCGCGGCGGGCTGCATTGGACTGGATGGTGGCTGGCCCGATCGCACGGTGTCCTTGAGAGGGCTGTGGCAGGGTTGGCTGTGGCAGTGACTGGGCAGTGCTGAGCTGCGCGAATCGGTAACCATGTTGTTGCATTAGGCATACGTTGGGCAAAATCTCTGGATGCGCGCCTGACATGTTGGGATCTCGCCTACCTACCGTGCAGGGCCCCCTGCTGTCCATCGTGTCCGGCCTGGCGCCCGCCCACCTGCGCGGCACCGCCTTCGGCATCTTCTACACCGTCATGGCGGTTACGGCCGTCGGCGCCAACACCATGTACGGCACCCTGTGGCACACGTACGGCGCCAACGCCGCCTTTGCGACAAGCGCCGCGCTCATGTCTGTCGTACTGCTGGCGTTGCCGCACCTGCTGCCGGCCAGCGCCCGGAAGCAGCGCGCCGTGGCGGCGCCGGCGGCGCCAGCGCCCACCAAGGGAGGGCCCTCTGGCGGTGCCCCGGGCCTGGGGTCTCCCCTGCCCGCTGCCGCGTAGAGATGGCTGAGGAGTGAAGCGAGAGAGGAGGCTTACACCGAGGATTTTTAGGGCTGCGGGGTGAGCGTTTAGGGGTGGGGTTATGAGAGTTGAGGATGTGGGCCAAGGCCCAGAGTGGGCAGAGCGTTAGTGGCGAGGTGGTGACGAGGCTGCCGAGTTGAGCGTTGGCGCGGGGATTGTTATGCATGGCCGAGCGGTTTGCTGTGCCGTCGGCCCTGCTCAACGGTCTGGGGCGAAATGCATGTGTGGTGGGTTGTTATCATGTGCTGCAGCGGCGCCTTCCCATGAGCTGTTGCCTGGCCCCGTCATCTGTTGGCGGTTGGCGCCGTTTCCTGTACGGGACTTGGATCCAAGGGTTCTAACCGACCTGGCTGGCTAGCCCTGCTCCAGAAGTCCAGATGCTGTGCTGCCCTTTACGTTAGGATGTGGTATGAGCGCAAAGCACGTCCATGTCCCCCCATATACCGGTACCTGGATGGCGGACTCTTAAATGGCTGGCTGGATGGCTGTGAAGGAATGGGTACTGCGCAGGGAGTAGCGCACGCATTGACGTTGCGCGTCGTGGGCATGTGCTTGTCGGCATTGACGTTTTCCAGTCGGACCGGTTCACTCCGTGCAGGGCGCCTTGAGTACATGTGTCTGGAACAGTCGTGAATGCTGTCGTAAGAGGGGCGCTGGGATGCTGAGACGCAGACCCCTTTCGCGCAGATGAGAGCCTGTAGCGAGTGTGCATACCGACAGGTGTGTTGCTTGTCGTGGGCGTGGGACAGTCACTGTGCGAGACCCTAAGCTGTGCCATGACAGTGCAGTGTACCGTAACTGTCAACCGTGTGGGGTGGTGCGGCACATGGTACCGTTGTGGGCACGTGGCCCGGTTGGCACGTGTTCCATGTAGGGGCTGCGAGTGGTAACCCGTTCTTCTTTGTGCAGCTGGGTGCTGCCGCAACGTTGTCCGTAAGGCCCCAAAAGCGAACGATTTGACAGAAAGCGCTTCGCTTTGTCCTTGTCCGGCCTAGAGGCACAAGACGTCTCAAGCTGGTGTTGTTCGGTTGCTCTTGTGTGTGCAGCAGCGGTGCACAGACGCAGCCGTCTTTTTGCTTCCTACCGCATGCATTGTTGCTCTGCACGGCGTGCCGTTGTCGTTGGTGCAAACCACGAAAAGGGTTATCCCTTGGTCGTGCATAAATTGTTTCCCGGTGGCTGATGAACCGTACCGCACATGCTTGTAACAGTAGAGCATCGTACTCTGTGCCAATGAAGTGAAGCCACGCCTGAACAGGCCTAGCAAAGCTCGGGAGGTTTCCGCCTGGTTCCAGCAGTGTCATGCTAGCCCCACGGTAAAGCCCCTGCAACCGGGCGTTGCCTTTTTTCCTTCGTGAGAAGGAAGGGTGCCTATCCACGTGCACCCTAACAAGAATCTGCATTAGGCTTCCGCGAGATACCAGATTCGTATACTGTACAACTGTGCCAGTACGCCCCGTGCTGAGCTGCTAATTGCCCGAGTGACGCTTAGTTGCGCTTCCTCGCCTTCCCCAAGCACATCCTCGCTGTGTGCGTTGCCGGGCGTGACAGCAACACCCTGCAACACCCCACCCCAATGTACAGGGCCGTACCCTCCTGCCCTCTGCCCACACGTCACACGTTACCTCGCGCTCAGGGGGCACCATGATGGTCCAGGATGGTCACGTATGAAAGCTGCCTGGCAAAGGGGAGACGGTGTACGTGCTACCCCTGTAGCGTCGAGGTCCTAGCTCCCATGCCAGCGTGCGTACCGGTGGCTGTACCAGCTGGGAAAGTCTTGAATCCACCCTTGGCGAGCTAGCAAAGGCCATTTGGGTTGGCGCTAGCAGCGTTTGGGCCTTGCTGCAACCCTGGCGCCCAGCCCAGCCGTAGCCGCATAGGGTCACCGGCCTAGGGAAGCTCCCCGGCTCTGGCCAGCCTCTGTGTTAACCCTCTGGCCAGCACCGTAACATGTGTAGCAAATCATGTTTGCACGGTGCGCGGCGTCAATGGTCACGGCCGAGCTCCCAGTAGGCCATGCAAGCCATGCAGCCCGATCCGGGCGCGAAACGCGGAAGTGTAAGATATTCACTGGACGCATTGCAGTCATATATCAGTCATATATCAGTCATATACCCTGTGGTATATGGTCAGGCTCTCACGTTTCGAGCGCAGGGCAGGGCAGGCTCCGTCTAGGGGACCTGCTTACAACAGTGTGCATGTGCCGACCGCAATGCACCCGTCCTGCTGTCCAGTGCCGCGGAGTCCTACAGCACAAGCAGAGAACTCCCCTGCACGTGTGTGGAGTCGTGCCAGGTCGGGCGGAAGGTTCTGTACCAGGACCAGGACAGGCGACCAGGACGGCCCAAGACCGACCTTGGCACAGCCTCCCAGCGCCGGCATGCACCATGCAGTGCTCAACACAGTACGCACCTTTGCACTCGAGGCAGTCAGGCTCTTGTCACCACAAGCACCAAAGGACTAAAAGCAAAGGGGCCGGAGGTTTCCAGGCCTCTGGGCTGATCATGGGGGCCGCTCCTTCCGGCGGAGGACACAGGAGGCACAGGAGGCACAGGAGGCACAGGAGGCACAGGCCCGCACAAACCCATGTGGTCCCGGAGCGACCAGCATGGTCCACTGCGGCTCACTGCCGCACGACTGCCCTCGCATGTATGTACATGTGTAGTGCTGTGAAGTTATTGTACCCACGGCGGCAGGCACATCAGTAGTTACGGAGACGGCTAACTTGAAAGTTGCGCAGACTGGCGAGCTCACCATCCATACACGACGCTGGGATGCACTCTTAGTCGACTTCATTACAAACATTATTAAAGTCTGGGGTGACTCTCAAGAAGGGCAACCACGAGCAGCGTCGCGGTCATCGCCGTGATGATACCTCGCAACCTGCCCACCTCTCTTCCTGGCCCGCTTAGCGGCGCGTTCACGTCTCTATATGGGGGCCACGCTGTATGCGCTCTGGGATCTAGAGTATCAGTCGCTCATGCACCTATACCCTTTGCTGGTAATGACACGGAGCCTCCGGAGCCAGCCGGCTGTCTTAACGACAGAGGCACAGGTGCGTAATGCGAAAGTTATCGCTTGTTTCGTACAGCGCTGTGTGCTGTTAGGGCAGATGCAGCGGTCTCGCTGTGGGGTATGGACAGGCAGGCTGCACTGCTCCTCACGACGAGTGGCCAGTGTGGAACTGTTGTCAAGCAACTGGTCAGGCGGTTTCTTGAGGTCAGGCACCACAAGCCTAGAAACTGACCATGACTGAGGCCGTAGCCAGCGTTCTTGCACCTGTCCTACCCCCTTCTGCCCCGCCCTACCCCTTCCCCGACCGAACCAATGCGCAAAAGCACGCTTTCCCCGTTTTCCTGTTCCCCGTTCCAGGCACCGGGCACGCTGAGCTGAGCTGCTCCGCCCATTTCAGGCAGTACTCAGCCCTCGCCAATAGCATCCCCATCACTGCTGAAGCCACGACCCACGGCAGCAGTACCAGCAGCAGCAGCAGCAGCAGCAGCAGCAGGATCCGTCATGCTCCCCACCCTCACCTCAGACCCAGATGGACCCACATGCACGCCACACACCAGCACGCCCAGCACCGGCTTTACGCACACGCCGCACACGCCATCTCACCAGCTGCACCCGCAGCAGCAGCGGCGGACGCTGGGTCCCTTGGCCGGGGACAGTACGGCGGTAGAGCGGCGGGGGCGGGTGGAGCCGGCGGCGCCTTCCGGCCGGGGGGCCCCCAGCGCCTGTCCCCCCGGGCCCAGGAGTTCAGCCGGGAGTTCTACGCACTGGTGGGTCCGGGGGCCATGTGGTGTGGGCGATGGGGTCCAGGCCCTGCTGGGCTGGGGGCGAGACGTGGGCGGCAGAGGCAGAGGAGGCAGCGGCACAAGGCTTGCGTTGCCGGTTGGGACTCGTTGGCACACTGGCACGACCGCCGCGTGATGGCTTAGTTGGAAGGCTTGCGGTCTGTGGCACCAACGTTACGGCTTTGTTTTAGACGGGTTGATATTTGTGGGGCCAAGTGGCAGGGTGCCGGTGCAGGGATACCCGGGGCCCCTGCCACGGCCGCATGCTTTGCCATGACAGCTCCTGCTGTCGCGTGTCAGACGTGTGCGTACCGTGCGCCATTCCCTCCGGCCCAGGTGAACATCGGGCTGCCGGCCGCGGCCCCCGGCGCCGACGGCTCCGCCGCCATGGCCGCCGCCGAGGCGCAGGCCGTACGGCAGCGGTCGTACGCCATCCGCCGCCTGCAGGCGTTCATCCACCTGGGTCAGACGGTGCTCAACGAGAAGCGCGCAGACGCGGCGGCTGCGGAGGGCGCGCCGCCGGCGGGCGGTGCCGTACAATCGGTTGTGGGCGTTGACGCGGAGTACTTGTTGGACCAGGCGCTGATGGATCGCGCTTGGCGCACCCTGCAAGAGTGAGTGCGGTGGGCGTGAGCACGTACGGCTGCGTAATGCAGCTTAGAGCGGGTGTACGGCGGCATCAGCGAAGGGCACGCAATGCCCATGGTTGCCGACTGGCACCGTACCGTACCGGCTGGTTGGTAGTAATAGACATCAGCGGCTGCAGAGCGTGTGCATTTTGCCGCAAGATGGGGCTGACCCGTGCCGCATCACGTCTCTCCCTGTGATTGCGGCGCATCACTATCTGCGCTACAGCGCCTGGCCCTCTCCATACTTGACCTGCCTGTGGCATGAACCCTCTGCCCACGCCGCCTCCCGCCCCACAGTCTCCTCTCCGCGACAGTACGGCAAGGCTTGGGCAGGGGTGGCTTCGCTGCAGCCCCCGCTGGGTCCGCTGCAGCCTCCTCCCCGGCGTCCAATGCGTTGACGGAGCCGATGACCCGCCGGGAGCTGCTGGAAGCTGCCGAGTGGCTGGCGGCCTACGCCGGACCCATGGGTCTGGCCGTACGGGACGCCCATTACCGTACGCTCATGCGGGTGCGTCGTGGGTGGGGGGGGGGCATAGCGCTTCCGGTCCACCTCCTTTACGGAAAGGGAATTGTCACCGTGGTCTTTTGACCTTTTTGCCGCTGCTGTTTACCCTTCGCTGCTCCTTCCGTTGCCCTCCTGTCTTGCAGCTGTACCACCTCGCGTCAAGGGAGGGCTCCCGCGCTCAGGGCGGCCTGTCGGAGCGCGTGCTGGAAGTACGGCAGCGCATGGTGGAGCAGGTACGGCAGGGCTGCTGGGCAAGTATCACTCGGCAACCACGCAGACAGCCTTTGCTCCAAGTGCATGAGGCCTGATGCTCCCGTGCCGCACATACCGTCGTGTGCAGGCCAGGCTGTCCCTGTCGCGGGCTGTCGCATCGCCATCGTTGCCCACGTCGACTCCACCACCCTACAGCTGCGATCGCGATAGCGCGACACGCGTAAGCCCTGTCTGCCCTGGCTGCCCCTGGCTCTCCGACCCCCAGGGCATCCCCACGGCCAGCACGCTGCCGCTGTGCCTCACGGCCCTGCTCAACGACAGGGCGGTCAGCGACAGGGACAAGCTGGCCACGGCCAGGAGGTGCGTGTGTTATGACACGTGTGTGTTGATCGCCACAGTTAAGACACACGTGTGGGGCACTCGTTGTCTCGTCAGGGTGGAGTGGTCAGCCACACGGTGTGTACTAGCTGTAGGGGCGTGCAGCAGCAACAGTGGCGGGCATGGCGGCCGCTTGCCCTCAGGCCTACCGCACGCTATGCGCCGTTCCTGACCTTCCTTCGGGGGTTGATTGTCTGTCGCCGACGATTGAGCCCTCGTGTGGAGATTGACGCTTAAGCTCCGTCATCTATCGCCTAGAAGTAAAAGTCTGTTTTCTGCTCTTATGGCCCCCATGGCTCTCCGGACGTGCCCTACTGTACTCGGCCGTAATCGTAACTATAACTGTTTGCCGTAACCTGATCGACAGTACCTGACACACGCATAATGCACGCATGCGCCTCGCCCGCTAGGCTACTGGCCGCGGATATGCCGTACGGCGTGCTGGCGGGCCAGGGCGCTGCCGTACAGCCGCCGGCGGGTGGCGAGGCGGCGGGCGGCGGGCTAGGCAGGGGGCCATCCGTTGATGAGTCCATGCACAGACTCATGGGCCTGGCTGCGGAACAGGTGCGTAGAGTGAGAGGAGTTGGGGGAATGCATCCTGTTCCAACGATGGGCAAGTGCGCAACATACACGACCGGCGCCTGGTGCTGGTGCGGGTAGACGGGCGGGTGGGCGAGCGCGAGGGTTGGGGCGGGTGTCCCGTGTCCGTAAGGGCCAGAAGCGTGGACGTGTAGGATAGCCATTGACCCCGGCCAACAGCCGTACTGGACACGGGGCCGATGTGCTTACTTACCGAATGCATTCCCAGCCTTGATCACGCAAGTAACCCGCCACCCACGTGGGGCTCGCTTGTGCCGTACTCCGGCATCAAGTGTGCCAGGAGGCCATGCAAGCCACCAGCTCATGGGACCACGTTGCATGTCCACTCGCCCACGTCTTCGCATACACATCCCAACCAATCCGCACCCTTGTGCCGCTTCCCACGCAGCGCGACTGGGCGTGCTACGAGTTCCTGGAGGCCACCGCCACGTGGCACCACTGCGCGCCGCCGCCGCTGGGCGTGCTGGGCAGGGCGCTGGTGGCGGCCGCGGAGGAGGCGGCGGGCGGCAGCAGCAGCGAAGGCGGTGCTGCAAGCAACGGCAGCAGCACTAGCAGGTCCGGCGACACGGAAGGACGGAAGCGTGGTGGCAGGCAGTTGGCGGGGCGGCTGATGGCGCAGTATGACGCGGCGGCGGCTGCAGCGGCAGCTGATGATGGGTCGCAGGAGGTGCGCTTGGGGTACTGGTACGAGGGCGCGCAAAAGTTGGTTGCATGGGGGTGTGGCATGCAGTACGGCGCCTGTGGGGCTTATTCGTGTTTGTCGTGGTGTGACACGTGGTTTGCAAGGGTTCTGTGTGGTCACTGGTACGGGCGTTGCGGAACAGCAGCATAACAGCGCGCTGCGTGCCATGGCCCGTAAACCTGTGCCGATATGCGTTACATCTTGTCCCTGTATCCACGATGCTACGACTCCTGCCCTGCATTGTCGCAAGTCTCCCCGTGCTTCCCACCACCACCCTCCTGACAGCCTTCAGGCGACGCCGGCCGATTCGGCGGCCGCGGCGGCTGGCAACAGGGCGCGTACGGCAACGGCCCCCTGCCGGACAGCACGTACCGCGACGTACAGGCCAAGCTGCTACAGCTGGCCGTACAGGACGGCGATGACAACATGGCCTACCAGGTACGACGTTAATCATTCCTACGATGCAGCTGGTACTTTGCTCATTGGCGCTGGTGCACAACATGCACACCAACACCTTGTTCAAGGCACCAAGCAATGCACACGTACGGCACTTCCGCACCCTTGTCCGCGGGTGCATCGATGGCCCATGAGTCCCCATGGCGCTCCCCGAGGCTCTGACCTTTGCCCCCCTATTCCCCACAGCTGTACACGCGGTCACGGCAGAAGGTGCACCAACACCTGCCGAAGCCAGCACCCGAGGACGACAGGGCGGAGGAGGGGACCCAGGAGCGGGGCCAGGGGCAGGGGCAGGGCCCGGCGGCCGGTGGCGACGAGGAGGGCCAGGGCGGCGCTGGAAAGGCCACGGCGAAGGCCGCAAAGGCCCAGACCTTTGGTGAGACTGGGCATATGGCGTGCACGGCATCTGGCATATGTGTCTTGGGGGCTTCGCCGCTCCCCGTTCCCTATCCCTCTGTCCCCTGTGCCCCGTGCCCCGGAACCGTACAAGTACTTTGTTTGCCCCGTCGGCCGGCTCCTGTCCCACTGTCTGCTGCCGCTTGAAACCGTCCGCCCCCCGTCTCCTCCAACCCCGCTGGCCGCCGTATTCGCGCTACTGCTACTGCCTGCTACTGCCAGCAATCGTCCATTCCATCAACTTCTCTATCCCGCAGTCCCGCTGGCCGCCACGCTGGCGCTGCTGCCGCTGCCGCTGCGGCGCCGCGACTGGGGCCGCGTCATGGACTGCGTGCTGGCCGTGGCGGAGGTGGACGTGAGTTACCGGGACTGCTGCTGTTAATTCACAGCGATCTGTGTGCGTGGGTTTGGGGGGGGGGATAAAGGCAGTGGACGAGGACGCGAAGGGACTGCATGTTTTCGGTGGACGTACTGGTATGTGCGGACATGAGCTGTGTCACAAGTGCTGGTGGGGATCGAGCGGTGGGCCCTGCCAGCGCGGAGGCGGGTGTACGCACGAACGTCAGCGGTAACGGCACTGGGGGTGTGGTGCTGAGTGCGAGCTGCACACGGACGGACAGCTTGTGGCCTAACCGCCCGCCGGCTCGTTCCCATGGTTGACCCCTCCCCGGTGTCATGGCGCAGACGTTGGCGTCAGGCCGCACGCTGCCAGCCAGCCTCATGGGCAGCTTCGCGGAGCTGCAGCGGCAGATGTCGGCGTACGGCGGGCTCAGGTAGGCTGGGGCTGCAGCTCGTTGCCGTACAGTCCTGATCGCGGTCGACAGATTGGTGCGGTGTGGCAACAAGGCATTCGGTGCGGATGGAGACGGATGTCCCCGCATGGCACCCCAATCCACCTTGCCGCTAGGGAACAGGTTAATTACATCCCCGCAGCTTGGAAGCTGGATACACAAGCTTTGCAATGACGCCGTTGGAGGAGCAAAGAGTGCTCCCGGACTCACATGCCTGGCCAGTCTGACCCAGACGACGTCCCCCAATGCACGCCACGCAGGCCGCTGTCCGAGGCGCTAATTGCTAGCGAGCAGGAAGCCGTAGACTACTACACCGAGGTACGTACGGCAAGGCGCTGCCGCACAAGTATGCAGCCCTTTGATTTTGCGTGCCGCCAAATCAATGGGCGTGTACGGAGGGCCACTGGCCGCCGGCGTTAGCATGGCCGGTGCGCCTGGTGGTGACTTTTCACGGACTTTTGGCCGTCCTCCGAAGCAATGCCGGTCGCGTTGCCGCCGCCGCGGTGTGAGGCCTTCCCCCAGGGCCGTGCATCCAAGTTTGGCTAAGACGGGGTGAGGCCATGAGTTCGCTACATACTGCTTCTCCAAGGAGGGGTTCTTGTGTACACGTCCCTGGCTCCCATCCCATCCCACCCTGCCCCGCCCCCGCAGCTGCTGCGTCATGTGGGCCGTGCCGCCAAGCGCGAGCTGCTGCGTCCCTTCCACGGCTCGGCAGTGCCCTTCGGCCCACCGCTGAGGGCGGCGGCGGCGCGGAGCGACCTGGTGCGTGCCACAGCTTGCTTACGAATGCTATTAGTTGTTGTTATGGCGGTATTCGTGTGCGGAAAGCCCTGCTGGGCGCTTGGGTGTTACATGAAAGGGCGTACCGGCGGAATTGGGTACCCCTCAAGCCTGATGCTTCGAAAGCGACTTCCACCCTCACCATCAGCGGCCCCGCTCCTTCGGTCCTCCCTTCCTTCATTTGGCCTCCTCCCCCAGGCCAGCGTGTCTGACATTATCAAGCAGATGAAGGCGTTCGGCTGCGCGCCGTCACCCGACTCGTACGCGGCGGTGGTGGAAGCCAGCCTCAACGCCGGCAAGGTGAGGGGAACCGCACGCAGCTCGTGGGCCGCCCACCCATGGCCCTATGGACATTGACGCTCGCGCCTTGGTGGGGTTCCTAGATACAGCTGTGATTGGTGCTCTTGGGCATACTCCGCTCGATGGATGGTGCACCAGCAGGTACTGTGTCGACGCCAATTAGTCCTCGGTCCGTTGGCGGAGGAGGATGTGGCGCCCACTGTTAGTACCTCCACGCTTTTGGCCGCGTTCTACTTCCCCGTTTTCCTCCCTTACCCCACTATGCACATGTCAAACTCACCCCACCTGCAGCCCGAGCGCGTGTCCGGGCTGCTGTCGCTGATGGCGGAGGAGGGCGTGGTGCCCACGGCCGCCGTGTGGGAGGTGCAGCTTGCGCACTGGGCGGCGCGGGGGGACGCAGGGCAGCTGGCGAACGTGGCGACGGTGATGCGGCAGCAGCAGGTGGGCGTGGCGCGTGGGTTACGGAAAGGGTGCTTGTAACGAGGGCGCTCGGTATGTGCACTTGTTTGTTTCTGTACAGTGTGTGCTGTTGCTGGGCTTCTGCTGGTCGCGATGGTGTAGCGTCAGCGTGCGGCGCGGCAGGGCATGAGCACATCTTGCCCGCCCACATCGCCACCGTTTTCGACTCCGCTGGCTCCATGGCCGGCGGCCCACGCCTGGCCTGCGGTGTGCATTGGCTTACTGAAACCAGTAGCACCGTGCTGTGCCGCCCGCACGTGCACATGCCCCCGCGCCCACGCTATCGCCCGTCCTGGTGCACCGTCCTGTCTTCGGTTGCGTGCAGCCGGCCCTCCATCGGGACGGGCAGCGGATGCCAAGTGCGCGGGAGGCAGTCAACGCCGTTGACCGCGAGGTACGGCGGTGCGGCAGCAGGCCTGTGTGCGCTTGCATTATTGTGAGGCACCACTTTTGACAACGCCTACAGTACTGCTGTCGACAGGGAGCACCGCTGCGCTGCACTTGCACCTGGGCTAGAAAGGGCAGCTGGGCGGTCGTCCTCCACCAACGATGCAAGCCTAGCTCGTGCACCGCGCCTCGTTCCGGCCTCATTGGCACCCAATTGTGTGCGTCTTCGTCCTGTGGTACCGTATGTGTTGCTGCAGCTGCTGGAGCGCGCAGTAGAGGTGGCGCACGGCAGCGGGGACGACACCGCGCGGCGCGCGCTGAGCCTGCTGCGAGACCAGGTGGGGTGCCGCCGCGGCCCTGCCCTCCCATGCCACCGCCCCCACTGTACCGTATGGCCGGGTTGCCGGTCACCGGCAGGTTGGAGCTCCCTGCTCATGTAGGCCACAGCAGCGCTCCGCACCGACCTCTGTGAGCAGTGTTGCACTGCTCGGAAGGCCTGTGCATTGGGATACTCGGCGCATGCCTTCGGCGTTGGGTGTCCGTTGTCTTGCTGCCGGACCGTCGCGCCGCCCCATGCTCCAACCCCCCCTCAACCCCCCTCACGTGTACTGCGGTCTGCATCCAAACCATGTCGAGCCTTTACTTGCTATTCGTGTTTGCATGCCGTGTGTCGTGTGTCTGTGCGAACAGGTTCTGGGCGCCGCGAGGGCGCGGGCGGAGCGGGAGGAGTGGGAGCACAGGGAGCGGCAGGCGCGGGACCGGTACCACCGCGACTTCCAGGACGGCGGCAGGGAGGGGCGTGGCTGGGTGCGCGGGGGCTATGGCGAACGGGACTAAGCCAGGAAGTGCGCTTGCTGAAGGAGCGCTGCAGTGGGGCGAGCAGTGGGGTGGTTGATGCGGCGGTGTTTGTGGCACCTGGTGGCATGGCTAGACGGTTCTGTGGTAGTGGCAGCTGGCCGTCAGGGGCGCAGGCGGAGGGAGTGGGGGTGCGCAAGGGCTCAGACGTGGAGCGAGCGATAGGGCGGGCGCAACGAAAGGCGGTGGACCTGTCTGGCGGTTTTGCACTGCGGCCGTTGTCCGGACCAGTCCGGACAATGCCATGCCACCACTATCTTTACGGTACGGTAGTACATGTCATGCACGGGCACTGGGCTGACTTACTAGGAGAGCTGGGAGGTTGTCCCACTCGTAGCGTAGCCGTACCCCGTACGGTAGGCACATAGGCAGTGAGGAGCTGATGTCTGTCTGGCGGTTGGAGCTTGGCAGGCCATCAAGAAGGTGCACTACATGCTGAGGGTGTGCTGGTACGGTTGGAGAATGCTCGTGAGCTCGGCTGCCAGTAACGAGGCCGCGGACTAGCTTGTGCGCAGCGACGAGGGGTAGGAACCGCAGGTCGGACCGCGAAGGTCTGTCTTTGCCCACGCGTGCTGTGCGCCCATGCGGGCCCCTTGCGCGTGCACGGGCGGTGCTAGGACGGGCCAAGGGCGAGGTTCTGGTCAGAGGTTCTAAGTACAGGGGGCCTCCCCTGGTCAACAACAGGCGTGAAGCAGGGAATCAGGAAAGCTGCGAAGGGCAAGTGCAAGGGGCCCTACTCAAACGCAGTATCTGCGACCAATCGGTGCACAGTCGTCGCCATTCATGCGCGAGGGTGCCCTTCAAGCCTGACAGGAAGACATGCGATACGTAGATGAGCTACGGTGAGGCGTTTGCTGGGGCGTGGGCCCAGCAGGCCATATCAGGGGAGGCGTCCACCTTAGTAAGCTCAGTAGCCACCACGTTGTCTACTACATGCTCGACGCATCCCCAACCTCAACATGGTATTATCACAATGCCGATAATAAAGTCGCAAAGCTGGAACGGTGTGACGACCGAGTGGTAGAAACGCGGTGGAAACATTGGTCGTACGACATCACTCATGCTTTTCCGCTCAGCTCTCCGCTTCTTGCTGTCCACAGCCGCATACCAGAACGAACTAGTATGAGTACCATATCGTTGTGCACATGATTTAAAGTATCACAAATTTACGCTTAGTCATACGTCTCCTCTCTTAATGTACAAACAACACGCTTAAGTGTCTAAAGTATAAGAACGCACAAGCATAGGGACCTTGCTTGCCGCCTTTGCGAGGCTCCTAAGTCATGGCTCGAAAGCACACTTCGTCAGGCTTCCTCTGCTGCATGCTTCCTCGCGACGCTAGCAGCACAGATACAGGAACCAGTAATCCAACAGAGTTATCACCCTCAAGAGGAGGAGCCTCACTGGCTCCGTCGCCCTCATCCTCGCCTTCGGGCTCAGTTTTGCCCGTTGAGATGCACGACGAGAAGCCCTCCAGCCCTGAGGTGGCAGCGCCAGTCGTTGTAGAGATTCAAGAGGTCGCGCCGGAGCTTGCCCCGCCGGCGGAGCAGGCGCCCATCCGAAGCAATCCTTCAAGTGCGACGCCCGCGCTACGACCAGAGGAAGTCCAGGAGGTTTCAGGTGAACTTATAGATTATTGCAAAATATGTTTGGTCTCGCAATTGACAAAAAGCCCGACACCGCTCTTACCTTAGTCATGTAACCGTATGGTGTGCCTTCCGCAAGCTTCCGCAGGCCTCCCAAAGCCTCATTCCCAAACCTCCCAGCACCCTGAATGACACAAGCTGCTCCTCGCAATGTGCACAAAGCAGCTTGGTAGGCACACCACGTGCTCACAAACGCTCCGCCTGGTGCTAACCCACGGCTTGTTCCACAGCGTTTGAGCTGCTCAACGGCCTCAAGCTCAGCCTTCCCGGGACCTACCTCGGCAGGGGCACGTACGGCGTAGTGTTGCGAGGTACGGCAATGAAAAGTGCATGGGGCCTGCGCTGGAGTGGAAGGTGTTGAGAGCAACACAGTAGTACTACCGGTACTCTAGCCAAGGCTGTTGCTTCGCTGGTGCCTAAGCCAACGCGCAGGCGTGTCAGCACCCCACATCCGTGCTACTAACACCCGTACCCCGTGCACTGAAACGAAACCGGCATGACACACCCCCAGGTGCGCTGCACGGTGTACCCGTGGCGGTCAAGCTGATGCTGTCCCAGAGCCTGGACCGGGCGGCGCTCAGAGAGGTAAGCGCCTCAGGGCACCTGCAGCCGTCACGCCTTGCACCGGCGTCACCGATGTGCGGCATCGTGCCACACCTCCTGTCGCCGTACCCCTCCCCGGTCCCCGCCGCACGCTTACCACACCTTCACGCTGCTCCCGCCCTTGCGCTGTGTGGGCTGGCACACGTCACCGTGCTGCACTGCACCCGTTACGCCTCCCTGCCGATTCCCACCCCACGCCCCACACCCCACACCTCCACACACCCTCAGGTGCTGGTGGGCCCCCGGTTGGCCCACCCCAACGTCATCCAGACCTACGCCACGCGCTGCGCCCGCCTCACAGACGACTACTTCGACTGGCTGGAGGGGCCGAGGTGGGCGGGGAGCACGAACAGCGTACAGCGTACGGGCGCCATATTGAGATCCCGCCAGCATACGTACATCACAGTAGTATGGAGTGATGTTGTCGTGGTGCATCGCGGTAGATGTCACATTGGAGCGAACGGAGCTGCTTGGGGCCTCGTATTGCCGACATCAGTTTGCAGCCGGATTGTCCTAGCAGCACTTTGGGTTGGACGCAGTGCTGTTGGCCATTGGCTGTGCTCCCGAGCGCCAATGCACGATTCCCCTCTCCTGCTGCTTGTGCGCTCGCAGGCACAACTCGCAATCGTTCGGCCTGCGGAGACTGCTTCAGCCCCTGGAGCACTCCGGTGAGTCTTGGGCCGCTCGCCCACAAGCAAGCCATGTGTCCGTGTGCAGCTGTTGACGAACCTGCACCACCAGCACCCACATGCCCATTTCGCCTTTCCCATAGAACACGGCAACGTGCTACATCCCCCTCTAACCCAAACGCACGCTGCACATTTGTACCATGCACGACATTGCACCTGTACCTTCCACTGCATCCAGATGCGTACGGTACTCCGCGTCCCCTGCGTGTCCATCCATGCACCCTACATCCCCTGCCCCTCCCCCCTTCCCCGCTTCACCCCCCAGGCGAGGGCTTCGGCGACCCCCTGGCTGCCGACGACGGCCTCATGGACCCCGTGCTGCCCTTCCACCAGGCGCTGTACCTGCTGCAGGTGTGTGTGGGTTAATGGTGTGTGTGGGTTGAGGGTGTGTGTGGGTTGACACGGGTAATGGGGCCCAACTGCTTCGCTACCAATCGTGCAATGGGGATGATTATGTGGCACCAGATGATTATGTGGCACCAGCTAACGTGAACCATCCGCTGCCCACCGCCAACCGCCATTGCCCCAGGCCGGCGTGTCCCAGATGGTGGTGATCATCATCATGGAGCTGGCGGACCAGGTGCGGGCGGGGCCTTACAAACTTGTGTCGCACAGATGTAGCTGTTGGGGACACACAATCATAGCGCGCAGGCCGCAGGTGCTTTGACATCGTGCAGGGAGCATCATGCTGCGAATTGCAGACTGCCAGCTGAAAAGCACTCCTTCTTTGGTGTGCCACCCTGCACGCAGGCCACGCTGTCCGACGCAATCCACAAGGGCGTGTTCAGCGTGTCGGAGCACTGGGGCGCGCGGCTGGCGGCACGTGCCATGCTGCGCACCGTGACAGAGATATGCCGCGCGCTGGGGCACCTGCACGAGGTGCGCGGGCATTGGTGTGGGTGATGGCGTGGCCGATAATTGGTGGAGTGCACATACGGTGTTGTTCTGGTGCAGTTGCTGGGGCGACAGGTCACCATAAGGGCACGAGCGAGGGGAGGCACAACCATGTTTAGTTTGTTTGCATGGGATACAAACAATCCCCCCTCTTCGGCCCGGCCCCTTCGGTTCATAAATTAATAGCGTTGGGTGACCGGCATGGTCAGCGCGTGGCGGGCATGGCCAAGCGCTCGTGCCGGCAGCAAGGGAGTCGTGACACCTCTGCCCCATCCGCCCCTGCATGGTGAACGCCACCCCAGACCCACGCGTGCCGCTTTGCGCCCCCGAACCCACCCCTGTCAATGCTAATACACGCCAGGCGGGCGTGGTGCACGGGGACCTCAAGCCCGCCAACGTGCTGCTCAAGAAGGGGAGGGACGACAGGAGGGGCTTCACAGTCAAGGTAGGGGCATGTACGGGGGATGCAAGGTGTTCGAGCGGTGGCATCAGTGCTTCTGGCCTGAACTGGCCCCATGCTGCTTTTGCTGCAGTCTCTGCATTCCCGAGACCAGCAGCTCAACACTTTGCACACCGGTTGCTTGGTGCACGTGTCCCCAGGTGGGCGACTTCGGCCTGTCGCACCTGGTGGCCTCGACGGACTGCAGCCATTCCACCAACACGTGGGGCAGCGTGGCGTACATGGCGCCGGTGGGTTAGTTGGGTGGTTGGGACGGTTATGGTGGTTAGGACCGTTGGGGCAAGCAGAAGGCGGTTGATGGGGTGAAGGAGGGTTCTAGCAAGCGCGGTGCACGTGGCGACGGTGCGTTAGGGCGGTTGGAGGCTGGGGCAGCTGGCGGCTGGGAGGACAACTGGCAGAAGGCAACTGTGGGCGTCGGAGGCGCGGGCGTACCTGGTGTTTGGGGCACCGGCATACCCGTGCCGCTGCACGCGGGGCAGCACATGGCGTGCCACAGTGCTCTACGCCAAGGCGGTGCTCACAGCAGCATTCCGGCCTGCTTCACGCTGTTGGTGCATTCAGTCAGGGCTTGCGCTAGTTGTGCTCATCCGCACCCGCTTACCGCCCATGACCCCACAGGAGGCGTTCCAAGGGCGCGTCAGCCGAGCTACAGACGTGTGGTGAGTGTCAGATCTTGCGGCTTGGTTCTGCTCTTTTGGTAAGCATATGGCTGCCAGGCAGCCGGTGACCGTGTGCACCATAGCAGCTACCTTGTCAGTCGTCACAATCGCAGTCGAGACACGAGGCACTGCTCATTGCGCTTGGCCCTGCCGTGATTGCGTGTCGGCCGACGTGCGTGACGGTTGGCATTCTGCACCACCTGTTACCTTGCCGTACTCGCTGTAACCACCTTGCCGTACACCCCTTCGCCAGGTCGTTTGGCGTGCTGCTGTGGGAGATGGTCACCCGGTCGCGGCCCTTTGGAGAGCTCAACCAAGGTGGGGCTGCAGGCATTGCCTGGATAGGGTGCCGAAGCGGCAGCTACCAGCAGGCAGCGGGGCGTGTTGGTCATGTTGCATTTGGAAGGAGCGATAGGAACACGCGCGCTTGGGCACCTGTACTGCACCTGTGGGCGGCATCCTTCCCTGCGCCCTCACGCCGCCCGCACAGCTTGTGGCTACGGTACATGTCGCCAATCCCGGATGCTGGATCCGCAACTCCGGTGTCTACTACTGCAACCCTGACTTCCTTGTGGCCCGCCCTGTTTCTCCCCCCGCAGGCCAGGTCATCTCCGGTGTGCAGGACGGCAGCCTGAGCCTCGCCTGGCCCATGGTGCCACCCCCTTGGGACCCAACCGCCGCCGCCGCCACCACCACGCCTGCCATCGCCGGCCCACCGCAAGCCGCACCGCCAGGAGCACCGGGTGTCGCCCCCTGCCCGTTCCCAACCGTCGCGGCCGCCGCCCCCGCCGCCGCCGCCGGGCCCCGGGCGCAGGCCCCCTCCGTGCTGCACCTGCCGCAGGCCGCGCAGCTGATGGAGCTGGGCCAGAGGTGCATGAGCAGGACGCCCGCGGAGCGGCCAGGCTTCACGGTGAGCAGCGCGCGTAGCTGTTGGCACGCAGTGCACCGGAGCATGCAGGTGTCGGTCGCTGCGCACATGTGGAGGCACGTGGAAGCAGCCAGGGACGTCAGCCGTCAGCCTGGCTGTGACGCTTGGCTGCTGCGTTGGCGTGCATCTCCGGGATGTGTGTACTGGCGGGGCAGCTGTTACGCGGCCACCGTGCCTAGTGCGGAACAGCGGGGCGCTCGGGGGCGAGCACAGCCAGGCTGTCCGATCTGCGATCTCCAAGGCTCCAACCCTGCGAGGTTGCAGGTGGCTGCCGTACCCCTGCTGGCCTTCCCAGTGATGGTCTCACCAATTTGCCGTCCTTCCATGGTGTGTTGTGACCTCCTCAGGAGCTGGCGCAGCGCTTTGCGGAGCTGGAGGCGGAGCTGCGCCGCGACGGCATGGCGCAGCAGCAGGCCGCGCGCCGCCAGGTGCCGTACCAGCGACAGGCGCCGTACGTGCAGTACGTCGCGCCGCTGGGCAACACGGCTGTCGTACCGCCAGCGGCGGCCCCGGCGGTGGCGGCGGTGGTGGCGGCGGCTGTGGCGAGGACGGCACAGGCGGCGGAGCGGGCTCCAGCGGCTGCTGCTGCTGCTGCTGCTCCTGCTGCTGCTGCTGCTGCCGTGGGTGGTGAGGCAGGGAGGACCGCCCCGGCCGAGTGCTGGGCGTCGCCGTTCGTACCGCCTGGGTGCTGACCGGGATAGCCATTGAAGGCGAGGCACGTCCGTCTACGACACAAGGAAGCGCGTGGCTGCTGTTGTTGACCAAGGAATGCACCAACGGCTATGCGCGTTTGTCGGCGGACAGACATGCATGCAAGGTTTGGTGCATGAGGTCAAAGCCGCACGGTGCGTGCTGTCCTGACTGCGGTCCTCCACAGTTACTAGCCGTTTTCGCATGACAAGTGACCCTGAGGAATGCAGGCCGTTCCATGCTTCAAACCGAAAGTAACAATGGGACGTTTTGATAAGTACCAGTGCTTTCCCCTGTGCACAGGCTCTTGTCGTGAGGCTCATTGGTGCCATTGGTATGATGCATGGTTCGCCTGTGCGTGACTGTTGTAGGGGCTAGGGTGCTGTCTTCATTACTTTATGCGAAAGCACGTATGAAATCGTAATGCAGACCGTTACGCAGGTGTAGGCTGCAGGAACCATGCCGTTAGCCTGGGACGTGGGTGGCTGTGAGTGGCTGTGGGTGGCGGAGATGCGCAAGATATTGGCATGCACATATCATACGAGATGCCCTAAAGAGGTGTTTTGCTGTTCACGCGGCATGCAGTGGGTGCGCCTACAGCATTTCCCAAGTCCACGTTACCTGACGAGTGAGTGAAGGGTGTCTGTTTTGAGAGTATCGTAGGAGCGAGGTGTGCCGCGTGGGAAAGAGTGAGTGGGCATTCCCGTTCGTACCATACAAGGGTGTTGAGGGACCGGCACAGGAGCGACCTCTCGCCTCGGAGCGTTTTTGCACCATTTAAGTCATGCATTTAAATGTGGTTTCAGGTTTAAGGTGATGTGCTGCTTCAGTTCGCCGGGCGCGTAAACGTGTGTGGGACTGTGGGTGTGTTAACGACGGCGTTTGCGTGTCGTTTCGCGGACAACTGAAATGAATAAAGGCGCTTTCAAGGCGAATTATTTGAACTCGATGAATAAAGGCGGTGATGGAGGGTGTCGGGGCGGGCAGCGTCCAGCCCTACCGCCGGTGCGCTGAGTGCCATGCGCCACGTGTCAGTGCCCAGGTTGGTTGCAGCACGTCTAACAATGCCGGCCCTGAAGCTTTATGTTTTTGGCGTTGGTGACCAATTCGGGGTGTCCACCTGCCGAGCGAGCGTGTCGCAACGCATGTACACGTGCGTTCTGCGCTGGCCCCGCCCTCGCACGTGTGTATCAGGCTGGTGGGCCAAATTTGGCCGGTAAAGCTCGGATGCAAACGCGGCACGCAACAGCACCGATAGCGTTGAATATCTCGATTGATTGGGAAGAGCTTTGGTAGCTTGGTCGCCCTACCGCAAGGGTTCGGTCTCGATGGATACGAGGGATGCACATACGAAGTCACAGGCATGCGTCGGTCGGCCAAGCGGTCGGCCAACCTGGTCCTCACTTTCTTGGACGCTGTCGAGTGTGTGAAGCTGATGTAACGCATCAGATACTTCCTTGACACGCATATTTGCTCTTGCGCAATAAGCTGCTTCCTTCCTTGTCCGTGGCGCCCCTACTCACAAGCAACGAGCTGTTGAACCTGCTGTCCTTCTCCACTGGGCAAACGCATTTTGAGGATAAGCAAGTAACATCAAGAGGGACCCTTGGGCAGCTCTGACCAAGGGAGCTCCCCTGGCCCCGGCAGCTTCTAATGGTCTGTCGCTCTGTACTAGCTGCACGTGCACTGCTAGATTATATGCCACGGCAGTGTTGCATGCCGGACACACAAAGGGTCCGTGGAAGGGGACGCCATGTGTTCTATGGATGGCGTTGCTTCGGCGGTCCTCCACAGCAAGCCGGCAGCCAACAGTCAACACTCGGCTCTCGCCTTTGCTGCTTGGTAGGCTCTGGGGGCATGTGCCCATGTGCCAGCCTTCGCCATTCCAGCACGCACCCCTGCGCAAGCACCGGAACGCGCTGCCCGCTCACCCTGCACCCTGCATCGCCTCCGCCCTCACCCCTGCCACCGCGCGCCGCAACCGTCCCAGTCCATTCCCGTCCACACCCGCACACCAACCGCACCAAGCGTGCGTTCACGTCCTCTTACGACCACAAGCAACTCCACCACCACCACAACCACCACCGCCATTACCACCTATTACTGCCTTAGACTGGTACTATTATTGCCTTGGTGCACAGCCCCAACCTGCAGTGCCTGCTAATCGACAGCGAGCACACATGTCCGCAAGACCTTGCGCAGCAACGCCAAGTGCAACGGCCCACCACAGCCCACATTGCAACCCGTCTAAAACAAAGCCGTGACGTTCGGGACCCCACATCCACAAACCCGGCCTCGTGCGCCACCGGCAGGCCTGCAGGGTTCCCACGAACCGTTCCATGCGTGCACTCCACAGATGCCCTTCGTTTGGGGCGCACAACGTGCCGCCTAGTCGCTGCATCCAACACGGCTCACTCCGCCGGCCTCCTGCGCACGCCCCCTCGGCGCGGCAGTGCGAAGTGTGCAACAGACGCTACGTGACGCGCGCTGGGCCGTCCACATACCGCCAATCGTCTCATCCTGCACCGCCGCGAATGTGCACCACGCGAGCAATTCCGTCGCGGCCCGCACTCATCAGGATCTCACACGCCTCGTGGACAGTCATCCAACATGGCTCCTGCCGAATCGCGTGCCCACCCTGAGCACCACGTGCCCAACGTGCCGGTATCACGCCACGCCACATGCCACCGACCCCACCCAGGCGCTACTTGGACGTTCCGGCTGCCGCCCCCGCGGCCCCCTGCGTCGCGCGGTACTGCCTGAAGGTGAGGTTGAGGCGGCCGGGGCGCAGGCCGGTGGCGGCCAGCAGCTCCTTGGGCGCCGTGTTGGGGTAGATCTTGGACACGGCGTGGAACAGCATGCGGGACGGCCCGCCGAACACCAGCACGTCGCCTGCGGGTGTACCGGTACGGCACAGGGCACGTGGCACGTGGTTGGTGTCATGGACGTGGCCCAGGGCGGCAGTTGGCGCGTTGCGTGCGGCACACGTGGGACAAGGCTCCGCAGCGTGAAGCGAAGCAAAAGCAGATGCAGGCCCAGCCGACTGGCGAGGTGGCTACCCTGACTGAGCATCCGCGCGCATCCCGGCTGACAGCTCCCGCAGTGTTGCCGACCGCACATTGCAGCAGCTCCAACCGCCCCCATCGCACAATGTTACCTGAGCACGCAAGTCCCCGATTCCTCTCGCCGCCTGCGCACCGACGCCGAACAACGTCGCAGTGCTGCCCCCGCCCTCGCCCCTAACCACAGCCCAATACATGCCCCCACCCACCCGACTCCAGGCGCGTGCTGGTGGCCGCCTCCGCGTCCCTGCTCTTGCCCAGCAGGAAGTCCGCCGCGTCGCCCAGCGAGAAGGACACCACAGGCAGGCCCGCACGCAGGGAGTCGGGCTGCTCGTCCTTGTCCTGCGGGAAGGGAAGCAATGCAGCCACATTTCTGAGCAACAGGAGTTGGGATAATTCTTGTCCACTAAGAACGCAAACTGCGGGCTGAAGACTGAAGTCGAGCTGTGGGAAAGGGGCTTCACCCACAACCGTTTGCGTGGTGAGAACGTTGTACCTCCTGTTCGGTCAACGTGCCCTTGCCCTGCCCCACACGCGCCTCACCTGGTGCATGCCCAGCCTGCCCGACCGCTCGTAGAAGTTGGCCAGGCATATGTCGGGCGCGAAGGGAGGGAAGCGGTACCCGGCGGCCCCGGCGGCGGGCGACGAGGCGGCGGACAGCGAGCGGGCGCACGCCTCCGCCAGAGCGGGCGGAATGGCGGGCGGCGTCGCGCCATCGTACGACGACCTGCGAGGTGGGGGCCGGGTGGAGGGGAGTGGAGGACGCGTGGGGAAGGCTGAGCATTCAGGAATGCGTCCGGGCAGTGGCAGCATGTGCCCCTCCCCTGCCGTGTTGCCTGCTGCTTGGCGGCGGCCAGTCCTGTGCCATGCAAACAAGCAGCCGTCGACCCGAGGGGCGAATCAGTACAGCAGTGAGGGGTGCGACACACTGTGGTTACTGCTACCATGCGCACCTGGTGGGTTCGTACTTGCTCGTACGCGGCTCCCAGTGCAGCCCCATGCACATCATGTGCAGCTGCAGCCGCCCGCCGTTCGAGTACGTCGGCACGTAGAACCCGCCCGGCCCGACGCCAAGCTCGCGAATCTGCCGGACGATGCGGATCTGCTCGTCCATGCTGAGGTAGCCTTTGAGCAGTACGACACCCGGCGGCAGGCCCGGCACGGCGCGCAGCGGCCGCAGCTTTGCGGCGGCGGAGGTGGCGGCGGCGGCGGCCGCGGACGCCGCGGCGGCTGCGGCCTCTGGCGGTGCCGCCATGTCGGGAGGGCAGATGTCGTACGGTCCATGCTGTGGGAAATGGGAGAGACAGATACAACGGACAAGTGGATGTGGGCCATCTGCTATTTGCCTACGTACGATGCGGATACGCACCCATGATAGGATCAGTTACGGTATCGTGGATGCGTGACCGCACATCCACGACGTTGCCCCCGTGGGCAGGCCAGCCCCCGCCACGCAGTGCCCCCGCACCCTGTTGTGGTACTGCTCCCATGACCAATCCTCATGCTGCTCGTCCTCCTCCTCATCCGCCTCCTCCTGGGGCGACCGTTGCTGCCGCCGCTGCCGCTGGTTGCTCTTGTGCTGCCTCTTGTGCCCGTGCTGCTGCTGCTGCTGCTCTTGCTGCTGCTGGTGCAGCCAGTTCCACACGTGCCAGTGCGCCTGGTCCTGCGCCGCCCCCTCATCCCCCTCCCACACCCCCGGCATGTCAACGTCCTGCTCCTCCTCGTGCCCCTCCCCGCCGCCGGTGTCCTGCTGGTGCTGCTGGTAGTGCTGCATGTGCTGCATGTACAAGTGGTGCTGCCAGGTGTATAAGCCCTGCCCCTGCTGGTGCTGCCCTTGCTGGTGCTGCAGGTAGTCGTGTTGGCACTGCCAGTCTTGGCCCTGGTCCCACGATGGGCTCCATGACTGGCCGGTTGCAGTTCCATGCCCCTGTACCCCGTGTGCGCTCGGTGCCTGTTGCGGCTCACTCTGCTCCTGCTGCCGCTGCTGCTCCTGCTGCTTCTGCTGCAGTTGCTGCAGCAGCCAAATGCGCTGCTGAACGGTTTGGTACTGGGGGTGCCGGCTGAGCGCCTGCGCAGCGCTATCCTGCCTTGCTGGTGGGGGAACGAGCGTGGCGTGGGGTGTAGCCGCAGCAGTACCCCCTACAGCTGCTGATGATGCCGGTGTTGCCGCCACGCTGCTTGCGGTGGGTGCAGCAGCATGGGCAGCTGTGGTGGCTGCTGGTGCACCTCCCCCTCCTGGGCCCTGCCCCCCTTCGTGGCCGCGCCGTCGTTTGGCAGCCATCCCCTCCAGCATCGCCGAAGCGACAGCTGCTGCTGTCGCGTTGGTGTGGCTGGGAGCGGCGGCGGGTGGTGTCGGAAGGAGGACCGTGGGACCGCTGTTCGCTTGTACTGGAGGTATGGGCGGAGGTGTGGGGACGGGCGGCGTCTGTTGCTGCGGGCGCCTGCCCATGACGACCGAGGCCCAAGAAACAGGTGCTGAGCTGTTTGGTGCGTGTCGTGATTCCGTCGTCGAAGTCGCTGAGGGCGAGGCGACGGCTGAGGTTTGCGGTTCGCCGTTCAGCAACCACGCCCCAAGACCCTGGGCGCGCCTCAGGAGCTGGCTGGTAGTCAGCCCATTGTTTCCAGGTGTTACTTCATTCTGATCCGCTTTGTTGGTTTTCGCAGTTGGATGCATGCTCGCGTCCGCCATTTGCTGCGATTCAGCTAGGCCGAACGCGCAGGCTAGCGCCTATCGCTTCAGGCAGTATAACGCATACATACGCAAGCTATACGGTGTTGTAGCTTCTTGTCCAAGCTCAATTCCAGCGATCCACGTTTTGGCGCGGACCCGTGTCGGCCCGTGGCTTTTGCGTTCGCGTCCGTGCCCAAAGGAACGATGCGAAAAGTGCACAGTAGAGATTTATTGTTTCAAGTTAACACCATAACGCAACGCCTCATACTGCTACATTGCAAGCCCGTTTGCCCCACAACCCTTCCTAACCCTGCCACATCCTGCCGTACCTCTTCCTCGCCGTACAGCGCCCCGCCCATGAACTCGTCCAGCAGTACTTCTGCTCCGAACTGGTCAAACTCCGCTGTCAGGTCGTGCTGCACGCGGCGGCCCAGCGCGCCCCCGACGCCGCCAGCGTCACGGCCCCGGCCGCCCTCGCGGCGCCCCTTGCGGTCTGCGCGCGCAACGGGGCACGCGAGCTACTTCTTGCAAGGATTGCCCCTTGGCAATGTCATGGCCAGGTCGGTAAGTGCAAAGTTGTCCTGGGTTGGACAGCAGTGCAGGGCCGCGAGCGACAGCATGGCGGCCCTTGCCGTCTTCGAGGACACGTGGGTTCGGGCCTTACACCAGTGGGGTGTCTGTTTGTGTCAAGACAGCCGCAAGCCTAACAGCATGCCCCTGTAATCGTTTGTAGTAGCAGTGGTAATGGCACAGGGGGCCGCAACACCCGGTAACACAACTGCTGCTTACGCGCAGTGCAAGTCCAACGCACCCGCACTGGCCGCTGCCGGCCCGCTCCGCTTGCCGCCGCCGCCGCCCGCCGCCGCCGTCGCCGCGCCGCCGCCACCTGCCGTACTCGTACCACTCGGCAAGAACAGCGGGGCGGCCGTGGCGGATATGGCCGGGTTGGTGACGGCCTTCATGCGGCGCAGGGCGTCCAGCGCCTCCGCCAGCTGCTCGGCGGTGGGGCCAGAGATGGTCTGGGGGACGGGGCACAGGCGCAGCGATGGGATGGACGAAGCGAGGCTTGGGCTGAGCAGGACGGTCGTAGTTGCCATGATAGCGTGGTGTGTTTGCAGTTCAGCAAACCCCGGGCTTATGGCCAGCGCCTGCCGCAACTCCCAGACTGACGTATCCAGAGTGCTTTCCCCTGAATGATCAAATGCTGCGCATGCAGTACTGCTAGCTGCTACCGTACGGGGCACGCACCATGCCTCCTGCCCTGCGCTTGGCCTGCAGCGCCTCCGTGTCCTTCTGATCGGTGGCGCGCAGAGCCTCGGCAGCGGCAGCCGCCCGCGCCGCCGCCGCAGCGCGCTCCGCCGCCAGCCGCGCCTCCTCCTCCTCCGCCTTCCGCACGTCCTCGTCGAGCACCACCTGCAGCGGGAAAGCAAGCAGCAAGTGTGCAGAACACGGCATCTTACCCATTTTAGTCGTGGTGACATTGGGTGACGTCGGACAACAAGTAAAGCAGCCCCGCAAAACTGGGAGGACGCTACTTCGGAGGCGCCAGTCCAGCACAGCGCAGGGGCATTCCTGAGCGATTCACACGCCACAGCCAGGCCACTACCGGCCCTTGACTTGTGTTACGACACACCTGCACGCCCCGCCGGCCGGACACACCGGCACGGTTGTTTCTCAGCACATGCACAGTCCCTGTCTGGCGCGGTCCCTACCTTGCGCCCAATGAGGTCGATGGTGATGGTTAGCTTCTTAGCCTTGCGCGCCGCCTCCGCCTCCTCCTCCATCTGCCGCCGCCGCCGAAGCTCCTCCCGCTCCTGTGCCCGAGGGCAGGAAAGCACTGCTTTGTACGTCGTACTTTGTACCGTAGCATGCGTACCTTGAGTGTACGGCGGCACGTGCAGCACAGGGAAAGGCACAAGCGTGCCCCTGCACGGCGTGCTTGGTCCGCTTGGTTCATCAAAGGCTCTTCTGCCTCCTCAGGCTCACGGCTGCACCCCTCTCTCGATGCGTACCACAGGACCGGTGTGGCCTGGTGTTCCCGGTAGCATGTTGGGGCTGGAGGGGGAAAGTGTGGGCCTGACCGCCCACCTGATCGGTCAACCATGCGTTGGTGTCGATCTCGAAGAAGTCACTCTGGTCGTCGATGACTGTCGTACGCTTGGCTGCGTTTCTGTCGTACTCCACCAACCGGTCCTGAGGAGCCAGTCAGGAGGACCGAGCGCCAGCGGCGCAGCGGCACACAGGCGCAGTGAGCGAACCACAGCCATCGCAAGTGCACAGCAAGTACATCACTTACAGCTGCCCATGACGAAAGGTACCACACAGTTTTGTCACGCTGTGCGGTGCACGCACCTTGAAGGCCCGCGCCGCCGCCGTCGCGGCATCCTCTACCGCCCCCTGCTGCTGCTGCGCCGCCTCCGCCGCCGCCTCCGCCGCCTTCTGCCGGTCCTTGTACGTCAGCGGTACGGTGTCGCCGCAGTACGTACACTGGCCGTTGCGCTCTGCAGGCGACCGAGCAAGCGCCAGAATGTTGTACATTACCCAGCCCAGCAAAAATCCACACTAGGAACAGGTACTGAAGGCCAATAAACACCGTCCGGCCGTCAATAAAGGTCATAATTGGAATGCCCCGGCCAGCCACACGACTCATACTGCAATACGGTGCCTAAGCGGGGCGGGGCATGGGGACGCCGGCGACGGACGGGCCGTTACACCGGGAACCGCAGGAGCCTTGCTAATGTGGCGCACCAAGACAAGCTCCGCACGTGTGCGTGCCAACACGTGGTGAACATGCCGGACCCTTACACGTGGCGCGCCGCCAATGAAAAGCAGAAATGCAGCGAGGAAGTCCCCACAGGGGACCACGACGAAGCTTTCAGTGGCACCCACCCCGGAACCACAGCAGCGATCAATTACCCTCCGGCCAGAAGCCCCAGCCCGTTTGGGCCCCTCCAGCCCCTTGGAGCCGCTTCGGCTCTACCGTGCCCTTTCCATGCATGACACGCCGCCCACAAGACGCATGCCACCCACCCAGGAAGCGCAGGACGTCGTTGCTCATGGCGTTGCGGCAGTCGTAGATCTTGCCGCAGCCCAGGCAGTTGACCACCTTGCGCTCCAGGGAGGCGGCCAGCGCCATGGGGCCAGAGTCCGCGGCCTTGGAGCCGCCGCCCGCCTTGGCTGCGGGCAGCAGGCCGGTCGTCGGACAGGGCAGCAGACCGGTCGTGGGAAAGGGAACGCTCAGGCACCAAATCAAGCGTCCGGGGCGGTCAAGCAGCTACGCCTCGCTACACCTTGGGTGCAGGGGCAAGCGCGGCAGGGTAGCCCTGAGAACCCGACGCTGCGCTCCGATAGCAGTACCCTGAGCGGACCCCAAGGCAGGGCTCCCTACAGCCTGGAATACGGGGTCTACCCGCACGTGTACGGCGCCTGACTGCCGGCACATGTGTTGTTACTAAGGCCTCGAGGGCGTCCCACCTGAGGGCGCCTTGATCTTGCCCCCCGCCTTGAACATGCCCAGGACCTTGCCGTCAGGGGCTGCCCCGGCGGCGCCGCCGCCAGGCAAGGCGGCGGGCGTGGAGGCGGCGACGGCGGGTGCTGGACCGGACGGCTTGGCGGGTGACCCGACGGCGGCCGAAGGGTCAAGCGCCTGCATGTGATGGAGCGCGTAGCGATGCAGTTAAACATCACGTCTTGCCGTCTAGGTCGGCGCGCAAATACCATTCCACCACCCACATCCGCCGTACAGTCGTTCCCGGTGCCTTGTTGCCCACACGTCCCAACACCCACCTGCAAGTCCTTGCTGCTGCCCGCCCTGCTGCCGCCCCGGCCGCCCGCCCGCCCGCCGCCGTTCCTGTCCACCACAAACTTGGCAAAGTCATCGCCTTCATCTCCGTTATCGTTGTGCTTGGCAAGCGCCCTGGCTGCCCCGCCGGCCCCTCCCCCGCCTCCGTGGGTCAGGGCTTGCCAGCCCGGCGGCGCCGAGCCGGCTGCTGCACGGCGCAGAGGACAAGCAGCGGCATCTCAGAAAACGACCTTGGTATGCACTCTGGGCGCATGCACTTCACAGGCAAGCGGGCAACAAAGAGCGACATTGGGAGCATTCCGCACCTGCGCCTGCGCCTTTAGCGGCTTGTTGCTGCTGCTGCTGCTGCTGCTGCTGCCGCTGTGGCTGTTGCTGCTGGGACGCTGTCGCCGGGGCACGGGCGGACGTGGAGGCTGTTGGCGGCGGCGCGGCGGCCGCGGCAGCAGCCGGACGTGGTGCTGCAGCCGCCGAGCCCCCACCCGCCGCTGCGTTCAAGAACTCATTCACGATGGCGACACCTTGTGGGTTATCAGCCATGAAGTTCTGCAGCGTGAAAGTACATGTAATGTAGGTTTGCAAAGGCTACCGCCACTCCTTCAGGAGCGCAACACACGTGCAGTACCCTGATCAGCAGTTGTCCGACAGTTCTGCCTTCATCATCCGATACCGCGCCGCCCCCATGCCCCATCGACCCTCGCACGTGGCCAGAGGGCCGCCTCACAAAGGCCAGGATGCACCCACGTGCAGGGGTGTAACCGCGGAGCGGCAAAGTGGCGAACGGAAACAGGGGGGACGCCGGTACGCAGCCGTACACCACCCGGGCGACCCTGGCACGTGCTCATGCAGCCGAGCCTTGCGGTCGTCTCGAGTTTTGACCTGTGCGGCAGGGACCCGCCGCCGCGCCCACCCGGCCTGGTCCCCTCGCTGCAGCCCCGGCCACCTTTGGTCGAGCGATAAAGAGTATGCTCCAAAGGAGCATGCACTTTGCCGGCCCCCGGCAGCACCCACCCACCTCCACCATCTCGTCGATCTCGGCCCGCGCCGCGCCGCCGCCGCCACGTGCCGCCGCCCGCACCGCCGTGTCCACCAGCGCGTCCAGGATCATGTCGTCCCAGCCCAGAACCTGGGGCCACGTGGCACCATGACATGTATGTGAACTCACACCATGTACGGTACGTACCGTGCATGCATAATTCTGACCTGCTGGTTGTGTGCTAGCGGCTCTGGCGACGGCCGACCAGCTTGCACGCTAGCCGCTGCTGCACGATCGGCCCCAAAGCCTGCCGTCTACAGCATTTTGTCACCGCAGCAGCAGCAGCAGTGCCGCTTCGCGCTGCAGCTTGCGTTGAGACTTCACTAGCCCCAATGTCGCCCCTCCCCTGCAGAGGTGCCTACAATATGCCCACCCTGACAACTCCCAACTGAACACACACGGTCGCACGCTCCCGCACCGCATCCACTACACACGGTTGCACGCTCCTTCTGTGCCGCAGCTTGTTGCTGGCCGGCTCCGTGCCGCACGCCTGGTGCCCGCAAAACGTGTGTGCCCGCCAGGGAAACGCTTGGCCCTGACTGACATGCACGGCAGCTGGCCCGTGCAGCATGCAACACGACACGTACCGCTGGTGCACGTGCTGAAGCTTGGGGCCTGGGGCCTGTAGGTACTTCCCTGGTAGGTACTCCTTACCCCCTGGACACAATGCTATGGCTCACACTTGAAAAAAGCCTCACCCAGTACTAATTACGCCATGCTACTGTTACCGTCTTCCAGCGACTGCACCACTGCACAGGAAGCACACCAAGCCTGTGCCACCGCCCGAGCCGCGTGTGGCAGCCGCCCATCATGCATCACCCACCCGTTGGCATAACCGTCACCGTCCGTGCAGCTACAGCTTCACCCTTCCTGGCTTCAAGCGTACTATCCCACCCACCGGTAATGCCTTGCACTGTTTCCCCGCACGTCACGCGTACCCACCGGTGATAGCTTGTCCTTGAGCCATTTCGCATCCCGTTTCTGAGCCATGGCTAAGAGGTGTGGGCACCCTACGAGCACCTTTCTCTGACGACCAACGCTAAGCAAAGCAGTTTCGCCTCAGCTCAGCAGCTATCAGCCTTGTGGCTGTGCCTGTCTGCGGGCTGCACCGGCCCCAAGGCCACCTGGCAACTGCCCAGCTGCCCGGGCTGCTGCTGCAGCTGCTGCTGCTGCCGCCTCCGCAGCGCCGCGCTGTGCTGCTACCGCTGACGCTGCTGCTGTTTCTACTCTGTATATATCTCCCTGGCTTGCTCTGGGCTGTGCAGCTGCGATCTTCGGAAGGGCGCTGGGCAAGGTGGGGGCTCCCGGCTGCCAAGCGGCCAACAGGCCAGGGCGGTGGCAGGAACCGGGCCTCGCTAAGTATGGCTTGCCGTCCAGATCTATATTCTATTACTTTTTCAAGTGTTGCGCGTGCAACTGGTCAGCAGCAGCAAGCTGGGTTTGGCTGCAGTTGGGAGTGGGGCGAGGCTCGTATGCCACCGTGCCGCCCGCACAAAGACGCGAGTGCAAGGAAGAGAGTTTACTACTAGTGTTCTGGAGCTGATCAACTTGTGTGCGTCCCCGCACCTCGGGGTGGAGCTTCTGGCATCGGAGCGAGGCGCGATCTACGTCACGTATAAGCAATTGGCCCCGACGACGCCTGCAACAGCATAATTGCTTCGAACACTTTCAGCAGAAACACTGCGTGCCTACCTGACCCTTCGTTCCTAACTTTTGTTAGGCTAAAACTGCTTGTCGCGGCACCCTCATAACATATCGCTTTTACATCTATTATGCATATCATTGGTAACGATTGAGGGCATATAGGCGTCGCAATGAAGTGACGCCCGGACTCTTTAATCAGCCGCAACTCTGCTCTGAGAGGACCCCTACAACGAGGCGCTAAAGGGCTCTAACTCCTAACAACGACTTCCAGATCGTCAAGCGAAAAGCGGTGGTGCGCGACCGGAAAGCGACGCGCGCGCACTTCGTCCTGACCATCAGACAGCGGCACCTCTGGTGACCGGGCGCGGTCTTCCTTTGAGGCCCTGACATGGTGAGTGTATGAAAGCATACCACATTGTGCGCAGAGCCCATTTGCCCTTGCAACGCGTCAAATTCTGAGCTGTCTGGGTTGCCCCTTGTCGCCTGACTGGCTGGTTCAGCCTGCGCATTGCGTAGGATGCGCACAGCCCTAGTCCTCCCCAGGCCGCCCGTGTGCTTGGTCAGGCGCTTCCTCTTGGTGGGGAAACTTGGTGGAGTGACACCTAACCCCCGCTGATCTCGTACACCCTCACGCACCCCTCGCGCTCCCACACCCTCTTCCCTCCCGTCCCCAGGCCGCCCGCGTGCTGGCCCAGGTGCTGGTGGCCGGCGCCACGGTGGTGGTGCGGGCAGCCACGCAGGCGTGGGCGCAGGCGCTAGTCAGTGAGTGCAGGAGGCAGGGAGGGCGGGTTATGGGGCTAGGGCAGAAACGCGAGCTGGTCAGGGGATAGTGAGCGTGGCCCAGTGCGTGACACGTAACAAGGGACGGGGAGCGGGGGCCGGCGCTGTAGACGAAGCGTTGGGCCAGGGCTGGGAGTTAAAAATGGGTGCCTTTAGGGTTTGGAGGCATGTCGTGTGGGAGCTGTCCGTGCTGGGGTGCAGCGTGTTTAGCACCAAGGTAGCGCTGGTGGTGGAAGGAAGGTAGGAGGTGCGGGCGCGAAGTGCGAAGGGCTCGTCGGCTGTCTGTACAGAGCAGGATGGGCGCAGCGGCGTCCTGGGGGCCTTGGCATTGTGGGCAAGTTCGTGGAAGGGGACCTGCACATCGTACGTGCATTGCGCGCACCAATCAAAAGGCATCAGGCGGAGGCGAGGCATTATGGGCGGCCCATGTTTCCGGGGCATGAGGCTCTTGCCAGTACGTGTACGGCACACGGGGGTTGTGCTGGGCAGGCCGCTGCCGTCCACCCTACCCGTCACGGCACGAGTTGCGGTCCTGACGCATGCCCTGCACGGCCAACCCGGGCCCCGTGCGAGGGGTTGTCACGGGGTTGGTGGTGAGGATGAGGTTGTTGGGGGTGGTGGCTGGTGGGCAGCTGAGTGCAAGCTCGCGGTACGTACAGCACCGGAGGTACCTTATCTACAACAACGCACTGCGGCCGGCGCCGACCAACTATCACGGTGTGATCGAGGCAGGGTTGGGTCTGGGCATGGGTTACCTGAAAGGCTTGCGTGTCTAGGATCATCTCTAAAGGCAAACTCCCTCTGCCCACCCTCCGCAGACGCCCAAAAGAGCGGCGTCGCCCAGGAGGCGGCCCAGGCCGGGGCCACGGCTGTCAAGAAGGTGGGTGGCAGGTGCAGGTCGCAGATGCAGGCTGCGGGAACATTTTCGGCAAGAACCCTGGGCGTTGGAGCGGGCGGGTGCGACGGTTACGCCATACGGGTGCCGTACTGGGCCCCAGTGCGGTAGCAGGACGCAGGGTGCCTGCAGTACCTGGGGAGGGTGGTGGTGGCAAGGACCCTGGGCAGCTGTTGATGGCCGTGCAGATGGCCGTGATGCGTGCATGGCATGCTGGAGGCGTGGCGCATGGAGTTACGGACGGTTGGCGTGTGCCTATGGGTTCCGGGCCTGTGAGCATGGCAAGCCCAAAGGCGGCTCCCATGCACGCGGCCGAGCAGCAAAGCCTATGCAGGGGGCCTGCGCACAGCTATCGGGGCGGAAATTCTATGGCATATGCAGCACGGCGTATGTCGGTGTCTGTATGGGTCGCTTCACAGGGCCTGCCATTTACGGAAGCCCCCGTGTGCCGTACACCCCCCTTGTCATACAGGCGGGCACGATGGCCGTTCAGGAAGCCCAGATGATCCTGGGTGTGGAGCAAAACGCGCCGTGGGGAGATGTGGTCAAGGTGCGTGGGGTGCGGCGCGGAATGGCGGCTGCGGGTGCTCACATGCTGGGGCGAAGCACGCTCATGATGTGACGGCGGGGGCACAAGTGAAGAAGTATATATGCACGTTAAGCCCAGCCACGCTTAAAGGTGCTTGAGGGTTAGTCGGGGTTTCGGTTCCAGTGTAAGCAGCTGTTGCATCAGCGCATAGTGCTCCTCCTGTACGTGCTTATTGCACCTCTCGTGGGTAATCTCACCGGTACCATAAGCGCAAACTGGTATGGAAGCGCATGCATTGTAATGTGCCACATACTCAGGCCTCACCTCCCAAAGTTCAATGAACACGCGGGCGGGAGTTGGTGGATATGAGCTGCACCGCGCGCCGAGCTGCGGCGCTGCCCTGTCGCTCTACTGGTCAGCAGTCCTCGCCGCGTGCCTGTAACCATGCCTCGCAAACGCTTTACCTGCTCCCGCATGTCCGCAGCGCTTCAAGCACCTCTTCGATGTCAACGAGAAGCATGGTTCGTTCTACCTGGTGTCCAAGGTGGGTTAGACGATCCGACGTGGACAGGGTGCAGGGTCACCCGGTCATCCCTACCGGTATGTGGCCGGTGCACATCTGGGCAAGTGAGGCATCGTGCGGCGTACGTCGCTCCTTCAACCGGACCGCCCGCAGTGCAGCGTACAGGACAGTTGAGGCATACCCGCATTGTGCGACCAGCTGCTGCACGCCCTTATCGTGCCCTGCTGTTTTCCCTGGCCCCCAGGTGTACCGGGCCAAGGAGGCCATGGAGGATGAGTACAAGCGGTTGGGGTTGTACGATGAGGCGGTTGAGAAGGAGCAGCAAGAG